>JAEEGH010029044.1_pt1 | contig 10841 bp, 6 predicted proteins | sample 9134181 | NCBI WGS metagenome assembly JAEEGH01 (sample SAMN16246544, study PRJNA631951) | gut metagenome | biome: gut microbiome; feature: rumen; material: DP-attached | host: Bos | place: Iran: Karaj | collected 2018-10
CCATACTGAAGATTCGCTCTGGATATGTTTCTTACAATAAAGCAAATAATGCTGGCGGAGGAATTCGCGCTTATCAAACAAATATAGAAATCTATGAAGGGGAAATAAGTTACAACAATGGTACTTCTGGTGGCGGTATGGCAGTTGCTGCAAATACTGATGTGCTTTTTAACGGTGGAATCATAAAAGAAAATTCTGCAAGCCCAATAGACGAACATTCTGGTGGAGGTGCAGTTAGTATTAGCGAGGGCAGTTCGACAGTCTTTACAATGTTAGGCTCTGCCTCAATCCCTTACGGTGTAACTGAATCTGGAAGTCTTGTAAAGGCCACTGGCAAAAATGATGTATTCTTGGCTCATGTGATGAGTAGTACTTTACGTTGTGCTTATATAAGAATAGGAGGCTCTCTTTCTACAGATGGAAATGTTGCTACAATTTCTATGAGCTGGTGGCAGCGCGGTGCCCAGTTCCTTCAGGCAGGAGATACATTGACCTCTCTGCCGGACGGTGTAATGGACAAGTTCTCCTTTACAGATCCGGGTTGGGACAAAAAGCGTTATACAAAAAATTCTACAAATGATGCCGCAAAAATCGACGCGGACATTTACGTTGCAGGAAGCAATCCTGCAAAATGTAAAACATCAGACGGAGCCAGCGCCCCAGCAGATACAGATAATACAATCGGTAACTGGGCTCATCCGTTTGCTTCAATCAGCGCCGCAACAGCATTATTGGACGCTAGTCACAGTTCAATCATAGTCGACGGAACTCTTGGAGCTCAGGCAATAGGTGGAACAGGAAGCCTTTCAGCTATGACAATCAAAGGCTACAAGACAGGTTCAACTGGAACAAGCACGGCAAAGATTGATGCTGGTAATACTAGTGGAAGTAGACCTCTTACCGTAAATGCAAGTGGAAAAACAATAACAATAGAAGATCTTACAATTACCGGCGGTAATGCAACTACAAATGGAGGTGGAGTTTGCATATCGGGAGGAACCTTAAAGCTTGGCAATGGCGCAAAGATTACCGGTAATTATACAACACTGTATGGCGGCGGTATTTACCTTGCAAGCGGTACTAAATTGTTTATGTATGGCTCTTCAATTGTTGGAGATCAGATTGCGGCTACTGCGACAAGTTCAACACGAACAACAAGCGGATCTACTGGTTGTGCTAATGCAGCAAAAAAAGGTGGCGGTGGAATTTATAATGATGGTGGATCTATATATATAGGCTACAGCGACACTGGTGACTCAAATAAAAGCGATATGGCCAGTGACTATGGAGTTTGTCGTAATTTTTCAGAAGAAACTTATGGCGGTGGAATTTGTAACAGAAAAGGAACTCTTCTTATTGCGAGCGGTTCTATTTCCTATAACCAGTGTGTGGGTGGTAATGGAACAGCTGGCTCTGGCGGCGGTATCTTTAATGCCTATGAAGCTTCACCTGCAACATCGCTTACAATAGAAGCTCCTGCAACTCCCGCAAACAAACTTGTAATGTATGGTAATAAAGCAGTGAAAGGTGGTGCTATCTGTAATAATACCAATGGCGTAATTACGATAAACGCAGGCCAGATTGGTGGAAATACAGATAGCTATCAGAATATAGCAACAGGTGAAGGCGGCGCAATTTATCACGCAGGAAATACCTTGAGTGTAAGCGGTAAGGCATTAATTTATACAGGAAGTGAAAAAACAAATGACGTCTACCTCCCGGCAGGAAACGAAAGCATTGCTTATTGTGTTACAGCCGGGGCAATTGATTCAAACGGAAATACTGATTCCCAAAAGATGTCCCTTACCCTGGCAGAATATAAACGAGGAACAAAGATTGTTCTTGGTGCTAGCGGCGTCACTGTAGATGAAAACTTCTGGAAAAAGTTTGCTCTTACTAGTGACGATGCCGGCTGGACTAAAGATAAAATTTCTGTGTCCTCAAATAATTATGTCTACATTACATCACCGATTTATGTAGTCGGCGCTTCCGGCACCGGCTCAACAAAACCGGACGGCTTTGAATACGGAACAAGCGACGCCAATGGCACCAAGACCAGCCCATACGCCAGCATTGCCGATGCGCTCACCTGCGCCGATCTTGCGACCGTAAAAGAAATTACCATTGCGGGAACCCTTGTGGGCGCGCAGCAGGTAATATCTGGTCCAAGCGTTGACATAACGCTTAAGGGCTACAAGGCTGCGGGCGCCGCAACAAGCGACGCCAAGATACAGCGCTTTTCTACCAGGTACACTACAAATCAGACCAATGGCTCTGCGCTCAAGGTGGATGCAAGCGGAAAAAATGTGACAATCACAGACTTGACAATCACTTATGGAGCCGCGCTTTCTGGAGCGGGCATCTACATTACAGCGGGAACCGTCAAACTTGGCGACTACGCAAAGATTAACGACAACTACGCTGCGAATTCTGGTGGCGGCGTGTATGTTAATACGGGCGCAACTCTCTTTATGTACGGAAAGGCGCTTATTGGCGACAAGCTTTCTACTGATGCTGGAATTAAAGTTGCCGGCACAGACGGCTCTAATGACTACGCCAATTGGGCGAAAAATGCTGGCGGCGGCGGCATTTACAATGGGGGCGCCGCTTATATTGGCTACAGCGGCTTTGACACTGATGGAACTACATTAATCGCATCTTCAATTGACAATGGTTATGGAATAATACGTAATTATAATACAAGTGAAGGCGGCGGCGCGATACATAATGCAGGAACTCTAAAGATTGGCAGCGGAAGCATTTCTTATAACAAGGGCAGCACTGGCGGAGCGGTAAAATGTACCGCTGACGCAACTATAAGCGGCGGAACCTTTACGGCTAACAATGCTTCCTCTGGCGGGGCGATTTATATTAACGCTTCAAAAACAGTCACCATAGATGGCTCTGCAACCTTTACAAAAAATCAAGCAGATTATGGCGGCGCGATTGAGATTGATAACGCTGGAACGCTCAATATGAGCGCGGGAACAATCGGCGCAAACGGCGCTCTGAATACCGCTAATACAAAAGGCGGCGCCATTTTCCAAAACGGAACCTTCAACATAAGCGGCAGCGCCTATGTTTACTCTGGAAGCGAAAAAACAAATGATGTTTATTTGACAACCGGAAAGTATGTCACTGTAAACGGCTCTTGGAGCGGAAGTCAGTCTTCGTCAAGCCAAATGGCGCTTACTCCTGTAAGCTGGACGCGCGGAATGGCAGTGGTGACTAAAGGCTCTTCTTCTTCTGCAGTAGACATAACAACTGACATCGTGTCAAAGTTCTGCGGTAGCGACAGCGAGTGGAGCGCGGTTCTTACAGGAAGCGGAGCCAGCGCTAGGGGAAGGCTTGATGCGGACATTTATGTAGCCGGTTCAGATCCGCAGACAGTTTCTGGTGTTAGTTATGGAGCGGGTAAAACAATTTCAGACGGCGGCCGAGGTACAAAGACTCTTCCTTACAGCACGATTTCAGAAGCGGTTGCTCAATGCTGGGGCGGCCCAAAAGATAAGGGTACTGGCGTAAGCCGAACAATCAATATTGTTGGAAACATAACAGGCGCCCAGGAAATTGCAAGTACTGTAACAACAAGCAATGCAAACGGAATTACTTTGAAGGGCGTGAATACAAGCGCAATACTTAATGGCGGCATGAGCAGCACGTCTGCAACAAAAAAATCAACCCTTACAATTTCTACCGCAGTGCCGGTAACGATTCAGACTTTAACTGTTAAAGGCGGCTACAGTTCTGGTAACGGCGGTGGAATCCTTGTAAACGGAGTTAAAGGCGCAAGCCTTACACTTGGCACTGGCGCTGTAATAACCGGCAATACTGCTACAACAAGCGGTGGCGGAATCTACTTTGCAGGAACAAGCGCAAGCGGAGGAACTGCAAATCTTATAATGACTTCCTCTTCCCAGATAAGCGGCAACACTGCAAGCGGAACTGGCACTACAGATGGCGGCGGTGGCGTTTACGCAAAATACGCAAATGTTTACATATCCGGCAGCGCGCTTATTGGCGACACTGACGCAACATACACCACGGGAGCTTCGTCAACTTCAAAATCAAACAGCGCCGCAAGTGGCGGAGGCATTTACGCGGAGTCCAGCAATCTTTATATGGGATATGCAAGTTCAAGCTCTACGGGAGCTGACCTTGGCTCAAATTACGGCGTTTGCCACAATTACGCTTCTGTAAACGGGGGTGGAATTTACATTGACTCTTCCAGCGCCCTTTATATGGGCAGCGGAAAAATTTCCAAGAACGGCGCGGCCACATATGGAGGCGGCATTTATAATCTTGGAAATGTTTTCCTGCATACCAACGCTCTTGTCGGCGATGCAAGCTCTTCTACAGCTGATAACACAGCAAATTCAAACCAGGCGGGAAGCAATACAACTGGTACAGTAGCGGGAGGCGGAGGCATTTACAGCGCTGCAACAGGTACAAACGGAGTTTATTTGGGCTACAAAAGCTCAAGCGCAGAGCAAGCTCTCAATACTAGAAAAGGCGTAATAGGCAATTCCATGTCAAATAAAATTGACTCATGTGGTGGTTCTGGAATTTACTGCGCAAGCGGAATTGTAAAGATGGCTAGCGGCGAGGTTTCTTATAACGGCACAACCACTTCGTCTTCTTATTACACTTACGGCGGCATTTGTGTAGATGGCGGAACATTTACAATGGACGAGGGAATTGTTGCCAAAAATTATGGATATTACGGCGGCGGTGTTTGCGTAAAAAGCGGAACATTCACAATGAACGGAGGAACAATTGGCGACAGTTCGCTTTCCGACGCTCCTGCAGCTAATAAAGAGTCTAATGCCGCTGTATTAGGAGGGGGAGTATATGTACTTTCTGGAGCAACAGCCAATCTTAATGAGGGAATAATCGCTGGCAATTATGCAAAGCATAGTTCTCAAGGCGGCGGCGGTATGTATGTGGCAGGAACTGCGACTGTAAAAAATACAATCAGGTATAATGTAATTACAGGCACAGGCAACGGCATATATTGTGCCTCGGACAACTGCAGCATAGAAGGCGCCACCTTCACAAAAAATCGCATTTATGTAGCGAGCGGAAAAACCTTGCAGCTCAAGAGCATCTCTTGCGCAAATACCGTAAACAGCGACATTCAGTTGGCCTCAACAACTTCATTTGTCAATGTTACTGCCGCTCTTAACGGAACAGGAAGGGTTGCCACTATTGCGCCAAGCTCATACGCAACAACAACCCAAGTCCTTAAGGCTAAAAACGGCGTAACTTTGGCGGATCAAACAGGGCGCTTTGCTATTCTTCCAAACTCCGGCGCGCAGTGGTCGGTAAGCACAACTGGTTATCTTGCGCAAGGCATACTCCCCAGCGGTATGGCGGCATTCCTTGATACACTGCCGGCAGGGACAGACGCAGAGCCTAACAACCTGAAAATCAACGTAGCTTCAGACGATGATATTCTAGCAGTAAGGGACGCGATAAAAAATGGAAAAAAGTATGTCAATGTAACATTTGCTTCAACATCAATTACTACAATACCTTCCCAGGCATTTCAGCAGTGTACGTATCTTGCAGGTATTACTTTACCTAGTGGAATAACTGAGTTGGGAACCTCATGTTTCCAATATTGTTCTAAACTTAAAACCTTAAATCTTCCTGAAGGTATAACAAGTTTGCCTATGTATTTTATGGATGGTACAGCTATTGAAAGTATACAAATACCGGCAAGTCTAACTACGTTTGATGATTGGGCGCTTTACGGAGCGCATTCAAGTCTTACAGAAATTACTGTCGCTGCTGGTAATACTAACTTTAAGTCGGTAGATGGAGTTCTATTCTCTTATGATGGTAAAAGTCTTTGGTGGTATCCGAAAGGCAGAACTGGAAGTTATACTATACCTTCTGGTACTGAAAAACTTACTGGTTATTGTTTTGAAGAAGCTAAGCTTACTAGTGTGACAATACCTGCGTCTGTAACATCAATGGTTTATAGGGCTTTTTATCGTTCCAAAGTTGCAACAGTAAACTATAACGGAACAAAAGAGCAGTGGAACAATATTAGTGGCATTGGAACTAGCACTCAAGTATGGTCTAGCGTTCCTGCAACAAGTGTAACTTGTACCAACGGCACTGTAACGTTGAATAAACCGTAATACTAAAATGCGGCCGGGCATTGTTGTTTGCGGCTGCAAACTGTCCGGGCGGCGGAGCTTTTTGCAAGATTAAGAAGGGTCGGGCTGTGTGAAGCGCCGCCCCTGTTTTTGTTTCTATCCTTTCACAGTTTCAGCAATCTTCTTCTGCAGTTCGAGTACCTGCTTGAGCGGGAAATCTCCGCCTTCTGTTCTTTGATATAACCTTCTAAAAGATTATGTTCAATGGCTCAGACTATTGCTTTTTCAATTCAAGTATCTGTTCCTGTGGCAGTCCTGTCATTTCTGAGATTTCAGTAACAGAGTATTCCTTTTTAAGCATATTAGCAGCTGTTTCTAGAGCTTTCTGCTGAGCTCCTGCCTCTAATCCATCCTGGAAATCTTCTTCCTTCTTTACGGCAATATCCATTTTATAATCATATTTTGCACAAAGCATGTTAATAACCTCCCTGGATTTTCGGTCAAGATAATCTGTTAGGATTCCTTCTGCCATTGTTATGGGGCGCAGTATACGAAAAAAGGAAAGGAAACGGCAAAAAAAGTTGTAAAAAAAAGACGGGAAGACGCCCCAAGCGTGGAGCAGTGCCGCAGGCAGCCACCGGACTGAGCGCAGCGAGGGAGGAGGCCGAGCGCTTAGCGAGCTGCGAAAGGCGTGTTGGACTGTGGATTTGGGCTGAAAAAACTATGCCTTTACTGGAATCTGCATTGTGGATTTGTGTGTTCTTGTCGCGTTCGGCAATGAAACGAGAATTCTGAATGAACCAGTTATCGTCTGCTTCACTCATGTATTGGTAGTAATCCTTTATAGAAGTCATAGAATTCATCATTTATAAAGAGTGCTCTTGCGATATATTCTGTTATAGAAAATAATTCAAAACTCATATGGAACAGAGGGTAATAACGTTCAAGGGCATCTGAATGGGTATTAAAATAATCAATCGCATGATGCCAATCTATGTCTCGGACAGGAAAATGATGGTAAATGTCTATTAATTCATAGATTTGTTCTGTCGTTTCTTTTTGCGAAATTTCTTTGAACTCTTTATCTGCTAGTCTTTTTTTATTTGATTTTATAGCATCTTTAATTACTTTTAAGAGGTCAGGTGATATTTTGTCACCTGTTTTATAATAAATAAGATCAGCGGAGAAAATGATATCGTATTTTTCTTCTCCTTCAAAAAGATAATACCTATCTTTCTTACAGTACTCTTGTAATTCGGATAAAAACAAATCTTCATCTTTATCTTTTATTTTTTCTTTTAAGAGGTTTCTGACATCAATCTGATTGCCAAAATATTTTGACAATTCATTTACATAATCATCAAATGTATATACCTTAAAAGCGGTAGAAGTAGCTGTCACTGGTTCTAATAATTTCACAGCCTCAGGTCCGAATAAAGAGCGTCGAAATTCAAGTGAAAAACCGCGTATCCCATTATCTTTCGGATCTCTGGTAATACCAAAATATCTTGAGTATCTGCATTTATTATTTTCTATTTCAATTATCGATTCTAAAAATTTCAGGTATTCTTCTTTTGTATTTTTAAGTGTGATATATGAAAATAAATCCTTGAAATCAAAACCATAAGATAAATAAGCCTCAAGTGCTTTCTCGAAGTTATAATTGCCAATTTCATAATTTTTGAATCTGTTTTTCCAGAACTTATTAATTGTTTCCTTAGAGAACTTTTCTTCAATTAGACTTTTGTATTGTAAATCTATTCCTCCCATATAGGTCTTTTCCAAAAGATAGATTTTTTCTTCATCTGAAATTTCTATCTTTCTAACAATATTGTAAAGTCTGTTGAAATCACAACGGGCAGGGAGCTCTATCTGTTCTGTGTGATTTTTGTTGATAATATTAACCGCAGTTTCGCAATCATGTTTGTCAAAATCTCCATATATAAATATTTTTTCCTTTAGTCTACTTTCCATGAAACATAGAATTGCTAAAAGTCTGATATAATAAGTTCCCCCAAAAATTCTTACTTCTCTTGTTCTAATCTGTTTTTCAATCTCTTTATATTTTTTATCTGGGTAAGAATATAATTGTCCTAGGATTGCCGGAGCTGCATTTTTGTCATAGTTGTCTATTTCTTTTTCAAGTCTGAAGTATTCTCCTTCATTCATATACTTATAATCGCTGCATGCCAGCCAGTAATGTTTTTCCTTACCAAACTCTTTTTCTGTCCGTTCTTTTACTTTGCAGTATGCATAGGAACGGACTCCTTTGTAATAAAACTTGTCCCAGTCTGCAAGATTAAGTTTATCTGCTAATGCAAGAGTTTCCTCATATACTTTTGTCCATTTTTTTTGTGATACAGAATTTGAAATTGAAAAAAATAAATATGCCATAAATACCTCCTAATTGATTTCGTCAGTTGATTTGATATCTTCACAAGGCTTGCTTTCCCTGCTGTGTAATAAATAAGTTACAATTATGACTAGATATAATATTTATAATACAGAAAATGTATAAAGTAAAGTTAAAAGTTATAAAAAAGTTCATTTTGATGTTACATATATACTTTTTTTTACATTTTTTATGAGATATAATGAAAATATGAATATTTTAAGATTATTGAGGGATAGGAACAAATTCACTCAGGACTTTGTTGCCGAAAAACTGGGGGTAACACGACAGTCTTATATCAGATATGAAAATGGAGATGTTGAACTCAACGCTTCTGCTATCCGGACTCTTGCGAAATTATATCAGATTGAATATAGAAATATTATTGATGGCATTATGCCGGAAGATACTGTAAGCTATATGGGAACGAATAATCGGGATATTGAAAAGTTCCGCCAGATTGTTTTGTATGCTTTGCAGACGGCGGGGGACCTTGTTTATCTTACTCAGACTGATTTTTATAAGCTGATTTATTTGATTCATAAGGATTTTTATGACCAGTATTTTGTGAACCTGACTTCTCTTTATTATCCGGAACAGTCTCTTTCAGAAGGTCTTGAGATTTATGCAAATGAAATTGAAAAAATGGAAAATGACAATCTTATTGAACTTTTGAATACTTCAATTCATAAAGGGCAGTCAAAAAAAATAATTCCCTTAAAGCGTGCTAATCTGAATTACCTTACAGGCACGGAAGTATGTTTTTTGCACAGGGAGTTTGCAAAATACTCGACGGAGTTTTAAAAAAAATTACGGCTTGATTCCCTCAAGCCGTGAAATGTGTTATGAATTGCTTTATTTCTTTTGATTTAATGCTTCAAGTACAAGCTCCAAAGGAGCATTCATATCTTTTGCTGCATCTTCGGGGCTAGCTTTGTATTTATTAATAGCCGTGATGGCAGCTTCCACGGCTTTTTGCAGTACCCCCTTTTCATCCTGTTTGTGAAAGCGCACTCTGCGAGCTAGCTCATCATAATACATTTCATCGGCATTTGATGTTGCAAAATCATGCATCAATGTGAATTTGCTTCTTAAGTTCAATAACCTGTTCTAAGGGAAGGCCTATTGTTGATGAAATTTGTTCCACAGTGAGTTTTTTAAGTTTTAAGAGATTTGTGGCCGCTTCCACAGCTTTCTGTTGAGCGCCCTGTTCGATACCTTTCTGCAATGCTTCGGCGGCACGTTCGTCGCCATATTCTTCTACAATTTTACACATGGTCTGTACCCCCTTTTCATCCTGTTTGTGAAAGCGCACTCTGCGAGCTAACTCATTATAATACATTTCATCGGCATTTGATGCTGCAAAATCATGCATCAGTTTGCCAAGAGGATTATCTCCCCTGTAATCACCGTTGATGTACATTATATTACAACCATCATCAAATGGCAAATAGTTGCCTTCTTCATTTTTGATATTCAGAGTCTTGTTTACATAATAAACAGGTTGTCCTTTTTCAAATAAATCATGTTCAAGAATGAAGATTATATAAAGGGTAGGCAGGTTTTCAAAATCCCTGCTTTTCTTTAGAGTGTGAGAATCCAGCATAGCCTGATGGTAGCGGATTCGTTTACCACTGGCTCCTCTATCGGCACGCTGAATCTCAATATTGTATTCGGTTTTGAAAATATCTTCAGCAACAATATCGAGCCTAACCGAGCGCCCAAAAAGATTATGTTTTTGAACCTGGGTCATTGCCTTTGTAACTTTCAGGTCATTACGGTTCAAGAGAATCTTAATAAGAAACTCAGTGGCCTTTTTGTTACCGCTAAAAACAACGGTCATCAAATCATCATCAATTAACCTCAGTTGTTTGATTCTTTCTAGAACTGCTGGATTGATATTGTCAAAAATTGTTTCCGCCATAATTTTTCCTCCATACATAGTGCCCTGCGGATACCTCTGCCGGGCAATCAAATTTCTCTATATATAGAGTAGATTTAATATGTCATTTTTGACAAAAATTCAAAAAAAAGTTTAAAAATGACGAAGAATGTTTCTGTTGACATAAATAACTTCCTGTTATATATTACAATTTGTTATTTGTTTCTCTAAAAAGAAACATATCATTTTCTCAAAAAAGTGCCAACGGAGGTTATATTATGGCAAAGGAAATTCCATACAAAATTTATCTTGAAGAATCGGAGATGCCTAAGGCCTGGTATAACGTTCGCGCAGATATGAAAAAGAAGCCAGCTCCGCTTTTGAATCCTGAAACTCACAAGCCTTGTACTGCAGAAGAACTGGAAAAGGTTTTCTGTAAGGAGCTGGTTGCCCAGGAACT
>JAEEGH010029049.1_pt1 | contig 10839 bp, 9 predicted proteins | sample 9134181 | NCBI WGS metagenome assembly JAEEGH01 (sample SAMN16246544, study PRJNA631951) | gut metagenome | biome: gut microbiome; feature: rumen; material: DP-attached | host: Bos | place: Iran: Karaj | collected 2018-10
GATGAAATTTTTAAAATGTTAATAATCATTGTCCATGTTGTCGCGTATAACCTTTTTACACTGCTTTAAGAGCGAGGGCTGTTAGTGATACGCCTGTCAAGGCTTGACCGAAAAAATCCATCCGCAGGACTGGCCAAATTTTATGCGCAGCGTCAAATTTTGTGGATTATTTCGAGGCAACTCCGTACAGCCTTGCAGTATCACGATGCCCGCTAGCTTTGCGGTGTAAAAGGTGGTAGCGACAGGACAATGTCAACATTTTGTTTCATCAATGCGGCTTCACGGTATCATGACTCTCCCGTCAAGCAGAGGGCCGTGAATAAACAAAGAAAAGGAGGGATCGCCCACCACGGGCGTTTCCCTCCCTTACCGATGAAAAAGCCCCGGAACGCTTGCGTTTCCGAGGCTCAATTATTTTGCTTACTATTGTTAGCTTGTTTTAAAGATTCTATTTAGTGTAACAGTTACTCCGTTTTTTAATCCTGGAACCGATCTGGATGGAAGAAGTGCATGTACTCGTCAATGGTGATACCAGCTTCGGCGGTAGCCTCCTCGATGGATTTCTTTATGATTTGGAATGCGAATTTGGCCTGCCAATATTTGCCTTCCTTCGGGTCGTCAATCAAGATATCCCAAGCGGCGCCCTCGTCGCCGTTGTATGGGTGAATGATTTCTCTTGCTTCGCTATGCTTTGCCACCTGCTTGAGATGGTCGCCAGCGCGGCCGCGTTTAAGATTGTGGTCAAGGTCATTGCATTTCACGTTGATGGCAATGGGATTGTGTGAGTCGGCGATGCGTCTCACATAATCCATGTACTCTGAGCCTTTCTCGTGAGTTAGCAGGCGCAGCGCATCAACGACCTCGGGAGATATACCTGCAGTGAGCAAGTCCTCAAACGTGTAGCCTGTGTCTTCCACTACATCGTGAAGCAGACCTGCGACAATCTCGTTCTCATTGTTGCCTTTCATGGCGACAGTAAGCGGGTGCAATATCACTGGCTTGCCATCAAGGTCACGCTGACCTTGGTGGGCCCGCAAAGCAATCTCCAACGCTACCTCAATCTGAGATAAGTTTTCGTTATTCATTGTTTTCGTAACTTATAGTTTATACTTGAGCAACTCCTCGCCCGTCGGGTAAATGGGCGAACCATAGATGTACTCGGGATGGTCAAGACGATAGCGAGTGATTAGGGCATCTATATCGAATCGGCCGATGGAGATTTCTTCATCGAAACGGAAGATGAAGTAGTTGCCTAAAGGCCCTCCACGGTTAATTGGGTAATCTGCTCGTCGCATTCGTTCTTCAGTCATCACGGCATTGTCATGTATGCGGAAGACATGGTATTTGTTCTCGTATTCATGCCCCTCTTCATAGAGGATGGCAAACATTGGTTTTAATCTCCTTATTCGATTTTCAGACATGGCTCCGTCTCGGCCTTTGCCAAGGCGTACGTTATAGATCAATTTTTCCAAGTCATTGCTTCCATTGATCCAATTCCAATGTTCCTGGTCATGATACATTCCGATGACAAAACGTTTGTCCAGGTATCGTTCAACATGATACTCCGGCAACCAATCTTTAGGCATGGGAATATCAGGATGCATGGCTTTGTAGTCGGCCACCTTGCTATCCAAGTTTTCTTTGGGGTTCTCTCCCAAAGTAATCGGCTCGATGATGAAGAACTCGCTGAGCAGTCGGTAGGCGTTATCATCAGCCGTTGTGCCAACCTTGGGTTTCTCCAAAGCGAGCGTATAGATATCCCTGTCCTCGTATGGGCGGAAAAGTTTACCTTGGAGCTCTTTGAAATGTTCGTTGATGAACTCCTCACCAGCTAACGAGTTACCTGTGCTCTTGAGGGCATAGAAATCATAGTCGGATTGCAACCAATCTCGTATCTCGTCACGGAACCTTTCGCGTATCTTGGTTTTCCATTTATACTTTTGTGAAGCGTTGTTGCGGGCATAGAGCGACAACACGAACAGGAAGTTCACGTCGTAGTGGAACAGCAGCAGTGTGTCGCGATCAAACAGACGGTTCTCGAAGTGCGTCTTGCGGTGCTTGTTATGAGCGCGGTCTGTCTTCTCGATGCCGTCGGTCGTGTAATCAAACTTCTCGTCCATCTTGGCTGAGATAAAGAAGTTGGGGATGATGTTGTAGCCTTCGGTTACGTTGTCCCTCAGCTTTACGTCCGATTCGGGCTCTCTGCCTTCGCCAAAGATGTCCAAGTTCCACTGGATGACGTTGCGGGCATAGGTGTATTGCTTATAGACAGATTCATTGCCCAACTGATGGCCCATCTTGTAATACTTGCTGTCACCGATATAGTAGGTGTTGCTGTGGTCGTTCTCGATGAGGCTTTTGGCGGTGTAGAGGTGGTCAACAATCTTTCCGTCCTCCTGTTTCTTGTCCATGCCGTCGGGCAAGGGATTGTCGCCTATCAGCTCGTCAATGATGGCCTCGAACACGATGTAGAAGTTCTTGACCAGCAGATATTCCTTCTTGGCAGTGTTGATGAATACCTGGCGAGCTTCATCAAAGAACGAGAAGCAGAGGTTCCACAGCTCAAGCGCTTTGTCGCTGAAATACTTGTATTTGATTTGGAGCAGGCGAGTCTTACCGTAGCCCTTAAGGTAGGTCTCGAAGCGCTTGCCCGTGATTAGGTCGAACTGGCAGTTGATATCCTTGTCGAAGCCGTACTTATCGCCTATGTAGTTCAAGATCGAGAAGAAGATGACCAGCAGTTCCTCGTCGAAGTTGATCTGCCGTTTCTTGTTGACAGGATTCAGATAGACAGGGCTATTGTCCTGTACTATCGCCGTCTCGCGGCTGATGGTGCGTGTCCAGTTGATTTTGTTGAGACCTGAGTGCAGGTTCTTCAGAATGAAGAAGAAGAAATTCTGGTTGTCACGGTTGAACTGGAGTAGCTGCAGCAGGATGTCAAGATAGGTGTTGCTCAAGCGTCGACGGCCCTTGCCAACTTGGGCAATCTTGGTATGATAGACGATGGTGCTGTCGTTGTTGCGGTCATTCTTATAGACTGTGATCGCACGGTAGATCCACACGGCGAACTTATAGAGAAAGTCCTTCTCGGTGGAATCCATGTCCTTGTTCTTGGCCGGTTCAACGATGTCCTCGGGCGGGTACTTACCGAAGGCCAGTTCCCGTCCGTCCACGTCCATGAGCAGCACCTTGGGGAGGATAAAGACGCAGTCGGCCAGTCGGGTGTTGTAGAAGTAGCCCACATAGTGTATCGACACGTGGCCCTCGATGTTCTCGAGCGCGTCTATACCGTGGAGCACGTCCTTCACCCGTGCCACATCATATTGATATTCCTCAATAAGGATTCTCATTCTTCAATGATCTCAATATTGAAGCCGTGTTCTTTTCCGAAATTGATGATGTTACCGATATTCTGATAGGTCCATTGCTTAAATATCTTGTATGAAACGCCATCAGCGGATGTCAAGGTTTCAGGAGAATAATATCTCGCATAACTACCTAATTGAGTATCAGTTGATGCAATCAAACCTTTGTAAGTAGTATCCCCCATCAGACTATCAGGGAAAAGATCTTTGATTTCCTGATAAGTCAGTTCAGGATGAGATTTGATAAATTGCATCATAATTTCTTTTCCAAAATATGATTTACGCTTAAACTTGTCGCCGTTGATCAAATACCTGGTACGGCCGACAGGTTCTTCTTCGTCATCGGCTGGTGCGTCCTCATCTTTTGCAGGCTCTTCTCCTAGTAACATTACTCCGAGGTTATTCAAGAATACCTCGACAGAGCTTTCCTGTACGGTGGCATCAGGTTTATAGAACTTGTCGAAGGTGAGTTTAGTCTCACCGTCGGTGTCCACGAATACATCGCCTTCAAACTCGAAGTCTTTGAACACATCGTTCCACAGGTAGAATATCACCTTGCCTACAAAGCTCTCGGCATCGATGATACCCGTCTCGGTTTTGCAGAAGAAATAACCTAGTTTCTTATCCTCGCTGTTGGTCGTCTCCCCAATGAGGGCATTGATCTTCTTGAGGAAGTCCCACCAGTCATACTTCTTGCCTTTGACTTCAATAGCCCAATTCAGTCCAGCATTGGCGATGGGGACATACTTCCAGTCCCAGCGGCGTTTAAAGGCACTGTCGATGGGGAACAGACTTTGGTCACTGGTGTTCATCGTAGCCCAAATAAATAGGTTGGGAGGCAGTAACAGGATATCGCCTTCTAACACTTGACCAACAATATCCTTGCCGCCAAACAGAGCACTAATTACTAGGCCATTAATGAAAGTTAGTCCAGTTAGCTGCTTTTTGATTTGCTTCTTCATATCGGCATCTGCCTTGATGGGATATTCCGAAAATCCCCAGCGATTACGATCGAGCAACTGGAACAGGTCGCCGAAGATTTGGGCACAGTTGCCACGGTTAATTTCCTCGATGACCAAATATTGCTTTTGTGCTTTATCTATTGTGACTCCGGCCATCTTTTGCCACGCGCCGACATAGGCTTGTAGAAACGCTTGATTTACGAACTCGTAAACGATGCGCTTTTCCGTAACAGGCTCACCTTTCTCTACAATGACTTTTCCAGTTACATCTCTCATTGGCACATCAATAGTAGTCGGTTTATAGCAACCCACAAAAGTCGAGTAATCACTATCAGGATGGAACGTGGTGCGAATCACGTCCTCATCCTTTGTCTGCTCTTCTATGGCAAACGATTTTCCTGTACCTGGAGCACCATAATAGATGATCTGCTTTTCTGATTGATTTTCTTTGGCTTTGGGCACTTCCACTTCTAAGGTCGTAGAGAAATCATCTTGTTCTGCAAAACCTAGAAGCCAAAACGCAGCATATTGATTCTGTTGATTCTTAAACAAAGAAATTTTATATGCTGAGTTCGGCAACAATAACTGTCGAACAAGAGTTGAGAAAATCCCCTTACTATCAAATTGTTTGAAATACGGTCTTAACTTACTTGATCCAGTGGATAACTTAAAGAGTGATTTGGTTTCTAAGAGTTCACTGCCAAAAGAGTTCTTGATAATTGACAAGATTGCACTGAGCCGTTCTGAATAATCACTCCCATTGTCAACATCATATTTAAGCATGTGTCCAACCATGCTCAAAATATTAGAAGGGAGAAAGAAATGTTTTATTTCAATTGCTCCCTCATCAGGAGATTGTCCATCCTCTACTGCTTCATAGTAATCATGAAATTCTTTTCGCAACTCGTTGTCGGCAGCACCTAAAAACACATGGATCGTTCCGCTTCCTGTGCCTGATTTACGTTCATAGATAAGAATCTCATCTTTAACATATTCCCATTCATTGAATATATCACAAACGAGTTGATCATATCCATGAGCTCTCATTAAATCTTTATATTTCTGTTCCATATATTGTTATGTCTAATTGTTTTAATAATGCTATAAGAACATCAACAACAATGCTATTGCCCGCTTGTTGATATGCGGATGTATCGGAAACGACTATTTTGAATGAATCTCTGAATCCCATAAGGCGCAAACATTCTCGAGGCGTTAGTTTTCTAATCCTGCCTTTATGAGTGACATAATTATCAACTCCCGCTCGATGCATCTTGTGCATAGATTGCAGTAATGGCCTAGCTATATCCAAATCGGTTTCTGTTGAAGTTTTGAATCCCTTTGTTCCTCCAGCGAGAACATATTTTGCTACTTTTTCAGAGAGATAGTACTTTTCTTCAACATCTTTAACATCAAAAACGAACTCATCAAACGCTGCATCTGAAGGCGTGAGTTCAGAATCCGGATGATAGATAAAATCACCATGCCAATTAAACTGTTGATTACGTTTTTGGCACAACTGAACGTCACCATTAATTTGAGTATAACACTTATCTCTGTTCTTGTGACTTGTCACGAACTTAATTCCTTTCTCTCGAAGAAAATATTTAGAATCAATGTAGTCTTCAAGAAAATCATACATTTTGTATTCAAGTTCAATGGGTGCCGGGAATTTGAAATCCACTTTGTTGCGGAATCCCAAACAGTATATTCTCTCCCTGTGCTGAGGAATGCCATAATCGCAACTATTCAGAACTCGGAATTTAACGTCATACCCTAATTCTTCAAAGATGTCATGAATGATTCGCCATGTTCTACCTTTGTCATGATTAATTAAGCCTCGGACATTCTCAAATAAGAAAAGTTTAGGTTGGGTTTCTTTAACAACCCTTGCGAATTCATAGAATAACGTTCCACGGGCATCTTCAAACCCCAATCTTCTACCAACCATTGAAAAAGCCTGGCAAGGAGCGCCACCAACTATGAAATCCACTTTGCCCTTATACGGTTTTGCGTCGAATTCTCGTATATCGCTGAACCAGTTGTCTTCGGCGATGTCATAATTGGCAAAGTAACTCTTCTTGCATTTATCATCAATGTCTCCAGCGAAAACGATTTTGTGTTTAAGATTAAGACGTTGGAATGCATGTTCAATAGCACCGATGCCACTAAAAACAGTGCCTACTCTAACCGTTCTTTCAGGGTGAGAAAACTCTAATTCACGCCAGTTAGGCCCATCAGATATTTCTGTGGGAACAATATCTTTATACTCAAGACTATCTGCTTTTTTCTTGATGACCTTTCTGGCTTTTTTGATTTGGTCTGATTGTTCTTGTATGTCTTTGTCAACAGTTGCCATTTTTAATCTTTAATTTGTAGCATTATAGATTGGGTGGAACTCTATCATGACAGAGTAAATGTCTCTTCCATTTTGCTCGCATACATTAAAACATTGCTCCATGAGTCGATTGTATAATGAAATCTCGCTTTCTGAAAAGGTCGGTTCGTGAGTTTCACAATTCTCATAATCGGCAAAGTCATCGTCAGGATGGAATGCTACCCCACGCTCATTGTACAGGAACTTAGCAAAGTCCTGTACATCTTTAATCGTTTCGATGTTAAAATCTTTGTCGTACATATATATAAACCAAACTCCAATGTAGCCCAGCGAGCCGACCAAAGCTCATCACTACAAAGGAGTTTGTTGTATTATTCTATTTTGATTGGTCGTCGGCTGGTATAGCGATGGCAAAGATAAACATTTTTCTTGAAAAATCTCATCATCATCAATAGATGATGAAAAAATCTACCGTTGCAGTCACGCTGCAAAAGTAGTGCAAAGGTGTGCCAAATACCTGGCACTGGAAAAAGGAAAAAGGTTAAAATAGCTGATTTTTTGAATGAAGACGTGAACCACGGTCACATCAAACTGAAGGGAGTAGGAATACCCTTAGCGCAGATATAACACAGTGGCCCACGTCTATGCGTGAGCAAGCACTATGTTTTTGTTGCGCTAATTTGAAAATTTCCTACTTTTTCAGTTTACAACAAACATAATGTTTCTCGATTAGCCTCGATGTCTTGTCAGTCTCGAAGAGCTGACGGGGCAAAGATACAACAATTTTTGGAATTGTTGCAAGTTGCCGCTAAATCAACTGATGTTCACACTTGAAGCGAACAAGTCCCCGCATCTGTTTGCTATCAGGGACCATGATGCTCGGATAGAAAATCGGGTTTTCTTGATCATCGAGTTCGTAGAAGATGTCAATGCCGCCAAGAACATTAAAGCGCTTCATACGATGACCGCACACCAGGCGAAGTTCCTTGATGACTCTGGCATCGTCCTCGTCATCCTCGTCTTCGAGCACAAGTTTGCAAATCTCGGGAGTGAGGTCAAGAAAGAAGGTACCGTATTTCCCTGCGCGAGAAAAGATCTTCTCGCTGGCGGGAAGAGTCAGCAAATTGCCTTCTTTCGACGGTCTTGCGATGTGTACGATACTGGTTGGAAGCCATTTGTCAAGAGGGAGAAAGATTCCCATGTGGTCAGGGCAATAAGCCACATCAAACAACCGGGCTTCCAGGACACGATAGACAGGCTTTGTGATGCCGTACCTCCACCATTTCTTTTCAGGTGGGATCGGATCACCGAGAATGACGTAGCCGACATACACATCAACCGGAAGTGTGTCGGTTTCACCGAGGTTGCCGAAGACCTGCTCGTTGTGGATCTTGGCAAGCAATTCCAAGGGCGCTTGAGGGTTAAACACTTGCCTTGTTGCATACACCATGTATTTGCAAGGCGTTGACTGAGGGGCTTCATCGAGGGGCCACCCTTCGAATAGTCCAGAGCAGAGCGCGTCTGCACAGGGCTGTTGAACTGATAAATGTTCCATAAATGTGAAGCATTTAATTGGTTTGTAATGGTTTGTTAACTCATGCAGCCTAACGGCTGTAAAACCAATCAAATCTGCAAAGTAAGACACAGTCAGCGCCAAACTTCGGCACTTGCTTTCAAATTTATGTTAACAAAAATCGAATTTTTTTGGACCTTGCGCTCCAACCTATTAATAACTGTTAATGCAAAAACTATGCCAAATCATAGGACTCCGCTGGAGTTGATGCTGAAGATATCGTGGTACGGAAACTTTTCACAGCCGATGTAGAGGGTATCGAAAGCGTCCGTGCCGTCCGTGCGGTGCTGCAGCAGGTCTTCCTCGGTCTCGGCGAGTTTCTCACCGCCCTTGTCCTTGCGGAAGCCGTTGCGGCCACGAACGACGCCCGCCGTCTGGATGGCGAGGATGAGGTCATCATTGTTTTGGCGGTTAAACATCGGCATGAGCCGTTGTTTACCGGCAAAGCCCTGGTTGATGAGCAGGTACTTCTCATCATGCCGCATGGGGTTTCCCAGGTTAATGTCCTCGACTTGCCATCCATGCCGCTCGAACTCATGGCACACCACCCAGTGGAAGTCCTGTTCGTTCACGGCATAGTTGCCGCCCAAGGCGGTACTGTCGTAATAATAGACCACGATCTTACATTCGTGGTGTGCGTAGTAGCGGCAGAAGTCGTCAATCAAGGCGGGGATTTTGCGCTCAAACTTCGTGTAGAAGGACTTGATCACGTTCAAGCGGCGTCCGCTGGGCTGCCCCGCCACAATCCAGTTGATGTTGGCGTTGTAGTCCATGCCGATGCAGATTGGGGCGAACGGGTTCAAGTCCTTGTCGGCCCGGCTATCGAGTTGTGTATCATTGAAGTCATAGCCGAGGCTGTCAAGATAGTTGAAGTCGCTGGCGTTGTACTTGTGGCCCTCGCGCATAGACGAATAGAATCCGTCTTTGGCAATGCCTATGCGTTTGCAAAGAATCGAGGTCTGGAACGTCTTGGGCGTGAGGTCACGTTTCATCTGCTTGATGTACGACTCGCCGAGAAGCTGCAGGTTCTCTATCGTTGAGTACTCCTTGTAGTACACCGCCACCGAGCGCATCTTGTTGAGGTCGGTATCGAGACGGCGCAGGTAGGTTCGCAGGTAGCGGGGCACCTTGATGCCGCGCTCCTGCATGGAACGAACGCGCTGCTTGACGTGCCATATCTCATAGATGGTACCTTTAATCGTTTCGATGAGCTCGACGTCCATCTTGTCCTCATAGTGCAGGAACCAGGAGCCTTTCTGGGTCTGCGGCATATCGGACAAGATCATCATGCTGTGATTGAATGAATGGTGGCCAAAGTAGGACTTGATGCCACCATTGGCAGGCAGCGTCTCGTCCTTGAGGCGCTCGTAATCGATGAACTTGGCCTCATCGATCAGGAGCCACGAAAGGGTCAACGAGTTGCTGCTGCCGGGTCGGTCCTGGGATATGATGATAGCACAGGAACCGTTGTAGAAGGAAATGACGTGTTCATACTCGGCCGGCTCGATAATCGGTTTCCCGAAGGCTTTGGGAGGTTTCCGACCGATGACGTAGTGGATTCCGTTGATGTAGCCCCACCGTTTCCATGCCGCCAACAAGCCCGGGATGGTGTTTGTTAGGCCATGCTTGTAGGTGGGTACCACAATGCCACCTGTGCTGCCCGGCATGCGTTGCATGTTCCGCAGCACGAAAGGTGATGCAATCGAGTCGGTCTTGCCCGTACGTCGCCCAGCGACAATGACGGTGGTGTGGGCACCGATGAGCTGTGTCAGGCGCTGCGGGACATTAAAGTATATTTCTTTCTTCGGTCGTTCCATCCTGTTTCTCTTCGGGAAAGAGTGTGTTCTCTTCGAGGTCGGCTTCCTCGTACTTGATATCCTCCATATCGAGGTTGTCCTCACTGTACCTTTTCTCCATCGCAATTATTTGCTTTCTGATGTGCGGAATGGGCTTGATGCCGAGCACCGTCGGGTCGCCCGTGGCGGTGAAAGGCTGCACAATGATGAGTTCATAGGGAATGGTCTGCTCGTCCTCCAGATCGACACGGTTGTTTTTGGCATAGGACGAGGCGGCCTTCTCCATGGTCTTGGTGTCCTTGCGTTTCTTGGCCATCTGATACGTTTCCAGTATCATCTCGTTGAAGCGGTAGCGGTGGAAATCACGTGAGGCTTGAGCCAGATTCGGCAACAGCGCCTTGACAACGGCAAGGTCGTTGTAGGCCTGCATCCTCGAGATGCCGTGACGAGAGACGGCCTGTTCAACGAACTGGCGGTCCTTGGCGTCAGGGTTGGAGAGGAACCAGTTGTATTCGTCACGGATACGAAGGACTGCAGCAACGATAACCAGCGGGTATCGTTCCTCCAGTACTTCGCGTGTCGTGAACAGGTCAACGCGACAGACGTCCAGTGTGTTGTGCTGTGCCATGGTTACTCGTCATCTTCCATATCCAGCAGGTTGCGGTGGGCATTCTCTATGGCCAACGGAGAGCCGACCTGCGCCAGCATCATCTCCTGATGGTGGAGTTTCACTTTCGATGCCGCTTTGCCACGGAGGTAACGCTGGCTTACCTCGGTGGTGCGGTCAGCGATATCTGAGCGGAGA
>JAEEGH010029050.1_pt1 | contig 10839 bp, 8 predicted proteins | sample 9134181 | NCBI WGS metagenome assembly JAEEGH01 (sample SAMN16246544, study PRJNA631951) | gut metagenome | biome: gut microbiome; feature: rumen; material: DP-attached | host: Bos | place: Iran: Karaj | collected 2018-10
CGTGATTTCCGGCAGGGGCTTTTCTTTTTTGATTTTGCCGGATTGGACGAGGCGATGCTTTTCGGATTGGATTTGGCGGTAGAGGGTTTCGGCGGAGCCTTCTTCGGGCCGCTGTTCGACGAGTTTGCCTTGGATGGCGAGCTGGAGGAGGGACTTCTGGAGGTCGGAGGGAAAACGGGTGTTGAAGGATTCCTGCTTGGTCCAGGCTTGTTCGTAGCGGGCGAGAAGCGGAAGGAGTTCTTCGATTTTCGAAACGATGCGCTTTTGTTCGGCGAGAGGGGGAAGAGGTATCAAAGTGTTGCGAACAGTCCCTTGATTGATTTTGGGCATGCTTTCAGAGGTGCCAGATGCCTCTTTCTTGAAAAAGGACCGGCTAGATGGAGCTTTCAATACGCAATCAATGAAGCTGGAACTTATCCCCTCCATGACATGCATTCTCATCATGAGGTCAGGAAAAATATACTTCCTGTTTCCATGACGATATATGCAGGAAGTCCCGACGTAATCTCTTGAATTTGACCGTTGAATAAGAATGTCGTTGTCTTCAAGGTAATACTTTTCGGCAACTTCCGATGATATGGCAACATATTTGAACGCATCAGGCTTGAAATATCCACTTGTTGTTGCCGTCAATGTCAAGTTTTTGTAAGGCGTTGGATAATCCACGGCTTTGGGAGAGAATCCGTTTGATGGCTGGACTGAAAGAATAGTGCCCAGATGCACCCACCTCCAGCTCTCGGGGATATCGAATGGAATCTCGTCTGCCGTGATTTCGACCAGAGGTTTTTCTTTCTTTGATTTATATGTGGCTAGGATTTCTCTGTAAAGGTCTTCGCCAGTGCCTTCTTCCGGGCGCTGTTCGACGAGCTTGCCCTGGATGGCGAGCTGGAGGATGGAGTTTTTGAGGTCCTGGGGGGTCATGGATCAGCCTCTTGGAGATTGTGGGATTGTGGAATTGGGAGATTGTGGGATTGTTAAATTATGGAATTGGGAGGCAATTTCACAATGGTGCATTTCCATAATCCCATAATTCCAGAATCCCATAATCATCATCCCACGACCTCCCAATGGCCGCCCTTGTCGGGGCCTATGCGGCGGAGGAGGTTCTTCTTTTTCAACGCGGCCAAAAGGCGCTCGGCCTGTCTCGTGGAAATGGTGAAGGCCTTGGCGATTTTCGCCGCCGTCAGGGTGGTGTCATGGCGCAGCATGTCCAGCAATTGGCGTTCGCGGGAGGAAAGATTTCCACCGACATTTGCACCGACATTTACACCGACATCCCGGTCTTCCCCCCCCTTGGCCCGGATGGCCTGGAGGATGCGCTCCAGCATGAAGTCCAGAAACGGGCCGGAGTCGCCGATGAGGGAGGAGCGGCGGATGGCCATGTAGTAGCCCGCCTGGTTTTCCCAGACGATGTTTTCGATGGGGGCGGCATAGAAGGCGCTTTTCCATTTGCCGAGGATGGCCGTCTGCCAGTAGCGTCCCGTGCGGCCGTTGCCGTCCGCGAAGGGGTGGATGAACTCGAACTCGTAGTGGAAGACGGAGCTCTTGACGAGAGGGTGGGCTTCGGAAGCGCCAAGCCATTCGAAAAGGCACGCCATGAGGGTCGGGACCTGGGAGGCCGGAGGCGCCATGTGCAGGACGTTGCCGGCACCGTCGATGACGCCGACCTGCCCGCGGCGGAAGGAACCCGCGGAAGCGACAAGGCCGCCCATCATCAGTTTGTGGACCTTGAGGATATCCTTCGGGTTGCATGGATCGACCTGCTCGATCTGTTCGTAGGCGGCCGCCGCGCCGAGCACTTCGTCGATTTCCTTTTTGGGCGCGGCGACCCGCTTGCCCTCCAGGACGGCCGTGATCTGTTCCTCGGTGAGGGTGTTGCCTTCGATGGCGGTCGAGCCCCGGATGGTCTTGATGCGGTTGATCTTCCGCAAGCGCAGGCCCTCGACGCCGGCGACGGCGATGTGGTACCGCTCGATGGCGGCCGAAATCTCGGCAATCAGGTTGACGGCCCGCTCGGAGACGGTGCAGGGAGGGGTGTAGGGGGTCATCGCTCAGTTCCTCCGCGATTGTGGAATTGTGGAAATGCGGGAATGCGGGATTGTGGAATTGTGGAATTGGAAGGCAATTTCACAATGGTGCATTCCCATAATCTCACAATTGCAGAATCCCAGAATCATCATTCCACGACCTCCCGATGGTTTCCCATCGTGAAAGGTGGGGTGCAGGTTGGGATTGCGATCATGGGAGAACCTCCGCATTCTGACGGAGGACATGCTGGCGGCCTTCGTCGGTCAGGTGGTACTTTTGCAAGCGCGAATTCGGCTTTTCGGGAATGGCATAGGCTATAAGACGCGCCTGAAGAAGCCGGGAAAGGGCGCCCCGGAAGGAATTTGCCTTGAGCACGATCTGCAACTTGTCCGACAATTGTTTTCTCGACATGTCTCCAAAGAACAGGAGAGACAGAATCTTGTTTTCCAACGACTGGGGCCACGACTGGGGCCACGACTGGGGCCACGACTGGGGCCACGACTGGGGCCACGCCCGGGGCCACGACGATTCGCCCTGTCGTTCGGGTGGACTGTTCAAGGCAAAAGATTGTTTCGGGCGGGAAATCGTGACGCGAACGCCGCCACAATGGGCTTCAAATGCGGGCGGCGGAAGATTGGCTTTTGCGAAGCCATCGCAAACCTTGCTGATGCCGCGTCCCCAAGCTTCGATGAATCCGGCGCGGTAAAATGCGGCGGCAATGTTCTTGTTTCTTGGTTTCGAGGCGTGCTCGCCCAGCAGGGTTTCGACGGTGTAGCCCTCCGGGAGGGTGCCTTCGTTCCAAAGCGTGATGCGGTCGTCATAGACCTTCATCTGGATGTGGACGCCCGTGTAGTCCTTGTGGACGATGCTGTTGAAGATAATCTCGCGCAGGGCGTCTTCCGGAATCTCAAGCGGTTCCTTGCGCTGAAGGCCCTCGTAGTGGATCGGCGAAAAAAGGTACTTCGATTTCAGGATTTCCATGACCCGGTCCGTCATCTGCAGGATGTTCCCCTCGACCGAATCCTGGATGACCAAGTCCGCGTCGTCGCGCCGGAAACGCCCAATCCTGAATTCGACGCAAGGGAAGAATTTCAGCGGGCGTTTCGCGAAGAGCAGCACGGCGGCGTTCTTGAGGCGGCCTTCTTCGTCCAGCAAGCCCAGACTGTCCAGAACGGCGGCGTCGCTCTTGCCGGCGGCTCCGGCATCGATGCGTCCCGATTCCGTTGCCTTGTGGACGAAGTAGGAAACCGCCTCGTGGTCGATGTCGCCCATTGTCGCCCGCTCGCAGACGACATCGTCCCAGGTCCGCCCCATCTTCCGGAGGATGAATTGCTGGAGGGCCGTGCCCGTCAGTTCCTGCTTTGTCGTGCCGCTGCGGTAGTGGTAAACGCCGCGGAACGAAATCGGCACATTGCTCGGGGCGACGTCGATTTCGAGCGTGTCCCGTCCGTCCCGGGGCACAAGGTCGACGTTGGCGACGATGCCGAGGAGGGAAACAATCTTGTTCGGGATGTCGTCGAGCAGTTTCTTTGCGTTCGGCACGCCGACGGCGTTGCCGGCATCGTCCACTCCGATGACCAGCTTCCCGCCCTGCGCGTTGGCAAAACCGCAAATCCACTTGAGATAATCATCGTGCCACGACTGCTTGAACTCGATGTTCTGCGTTTCACGCTTCATGGGGGGTTCTCCTTCCCGAAAAGGTGCGATTGTGGAATTGTGGGAATGCGGGAATGAGGGATTGTGGAATTGTGGAATTGGAAGGCAATTTCACGATGTGCATTTCCAGAATCCCACAATTGCAGAATCCCATCATGGTTTTCCTCCGAGCTTCCCGGTGATTTCGGCGAGGACGCGGTCGATTTCGGCGTTGAGGGAGGAGCGTTGTTCCTGGTAGCGCTGGATGAGGTCGAGGGGGGCGAGGATTTCTTCTTCGACGTGGGGGTAGCCGCATTGGTCGAGGTTGTAGCCGAGGTCATGGGCGAGCTGGGCGGCGGTGAATTTCCTGGCCTTGTCGAAGCCGTCGAGGGTGATTTCGCGGCGGTCGGTCCACCAGGCGGCGACGGGCGCGAAGTGTTCGGGCTTCATGGGCTTGGTCTTGGAGAAGTGTTTGTAGCCTTCGGGCATGTCGAGGCGGTAGAACCAGGTTTCGGCGGTGGGGCGGGTGCGGTCGAAGAAGAGGATGTTGGTGGTGATGGAGGTGTAGGGGGAGAAGACGCTGGAGGGGAGGCGGACGACGGTGTGGAGGTTGTATTCGGCGAGGAGTTTCTTCTTGATGTTGAGTTTTGCGTTGTCGGTGCCGAAAAGGAAGCCGTCGGGGAGGATGACGGCGGCGCGCCCGCCGGGCTTGAGGCGGTGCATGATGACGGACATGAAGAGGTCGGCGGTCTCGGAGCTGGCCAGGTCGGCGGGGAAGTGGCCCTTGACTTCGGCTTTTTCGCTGCCGCCGTAGGGCGGGTTCATGAGGATGACGTCGAAGCGGTCGGCGTCGGTGTAGTCGAGGAGGTCGCGGAGAAGGGAGTTGGCATGGTAGACCTGCGGGAGGTCCACGTCGTGGAGGAGCATGTTGGTGATGCAGAGGATGTAGGGGAACTGCTTTTTCTCGATGCCGTAGACGGAGGAGCCGCAGGCTTCGCGGTCGGCGGTGGTCCTGACCTGTTTTTCGAGCTGCTTGAGCCAGCTGGTGAGGAAGCCGCCGGTGCCGCAGGCGAAGTCGGCCATGGTTTCGCCGATCTTCGGCGCGATCATGGCGGCCATGAAGTCGGTGACGGCGCGGGGGGTGTAGAATTCGCCGGCGGAACCGGCGCTCTGGAGTTCCTTGAGGATGGATTCGTAGATTTCGCCGAAGGCGTGGCTTTCTTCGTAGTCGGCCAAGTCGATGGCGTCGATGACGTTGACGACCTGGCGGAGGAGGACGCCGTCCTTCATGTAGTTGTTGGCGTCGGCGAAGGCGGTCTGGACGATGGCCTTGCGGATGGGGGTGGAGGCGGTGACGGGAAGGTTCTTGAGGGTGGGAAAGAGGGTGTTGTCCACGAAGTCGAGCAGGCGGTCGCCGGTCATGGCGGAGCCGGAACGGTCGTCGGCCGCCCAGTTGGCCCAGCGGCAGGGGGCGGGAATGATGGAGGTGTAGGCGGAGTCGTTCCACTCCCAGTCCTTTTCCTTGGCGTCGTAGACCTTGAGGAAGAGCATCCAGGCAATCTGCTCGATGCGCTGGGCGTCGCCGTTGATGCCGGCGTCGTTGCGCATGATGTCGCGGAGGCGTTTGACGAATCCAGTGAGGTTGGACATGGGTCGGTTCTCCGATCAAGGGATGATTGTGGGATTGTGGAATTGTGGGATTGTGGAATTATGACAATGTGAAATTGGATGGAAAATCATTTTCATAATGGCTCTATTTCCTAATCCCATAATTGCAGAATCCCATAATCCTCACCTTTCTCCAATTCGCCATTCACGACATGATTGTGGAATTGTGGAAATGTGAGATTGTGGAATTCTGGAAATGTGAAATTGGACAATGAAACAATCTCATAATTCCACATTTCCATAATCTCATGATCGCAGAACCCCATAATCATCTCTCTTGTTTCATTTTCTCGCGGGCCGTGATGATGCTGGCGGAGAGAATCCGGGACAATTCTTCGGCCTCGCCGACAATCTCCGCCAGGCGGGATTTGGGGACATAGCCGCTTTCGGCGCAGATCTTGAGCCACACGCGCGTCTCGGAGAGTTCCTTCATGGCCACTTTCAATTTGTGGACGAAATCCTTGCGGGATTCGGCTTCGGAAGCCTCGGCGTAGTTTACGGCGACGCTGGTCGAGGACCGGAACAGCTGGTCGGCCATGCTCGAACTGCCGGCTTTCTGGGCGGGAATCGCGCCGCAGACCTTCACGCACCGCGCGGCGAACTGAACGATCCGGTCTTCGAGTTCTTGCTTGGTCATTGGTCAGTTCCTTTGGAATTCTGAAATTGTGGAATTGTGAGATTCTGGGATTGTGAAATTGTGGAATTGAATGTTTGAAACATTTTCATAATGGTCATTTTCATAATCCCATAATTGCACAATCCCACAATCCTGCACTCCCTCAAGCTCCCACGCCGTAGATTGCCTCCTCGAGTTCCCGGACGGCGTTCAGGTAGCCTTCTTTTCCGCCGAAATACTCGGCAATCCGGGCGGGCTTGCCGTATTGGCGGAAGGGGTCGAGCTGGAGGATTTCGGTCTTTTCGATTTCGTAGATGCCGGCGTCCTTGTATTTGTCGAGGAGGGCTTCGAGGACTTGGCGGGCGACGCCGCCGTAGCGGGAGAGGAAGTCGCGCTTGCGGACGTTTTCGGCGCGCTCTCGGCGGGTCAGGGGCTTCTGGTCGAAGGCGACATGGCAGATGAAGTCGAAGTCATCGACGTCGGTCATGCCCTGCTCGGCCTTCATCAGGTCGAGGTCGATGCCCTGTTCGCGGAGGAGGGCGCGGATGGCGTCCTTCTTGTCCTCGGAGGTCCAGCGGTGGATGAAGTTGTCGAGGGAGGCGTATTTGCCGAGGATGTTGGTTTTGGTGTAGTCGACGATGCTTTCCTGGCGGAGGAGCTTGCCGCCGGTGTCGTAGATTTCGACGCGCTTGCCGATGATGTGGACGTCGCAGCCGTTTTCGTCGACGACGTATTTGCCGGGGGGCGGCGGGGGCGGGTCGCCGGAGCCGTATTGCGGCGGGTCGGACTCGCGGAGGGTCTGCGGGGACTCGCCGGGGGTGGGTTCGCCGAAGCCGTCTTCCTGCTCGACGGGGCCGTCCCAGTCGGGGTCGGCGAAGAGGCGGGTGACGTTGCGGAAGTCCATGACCACGAAATGGCTCTTGCCCTCCTTTTCGCGCAGGCGGGTGCCGCGGCCGATGATCTGCTTGAACTCGGTCATGGAGCCGATCATTTCGTCGAGGACGATCAGCTTGACCATCTTGCAGTCGGCGCCGGTGGAGAGGAGCTTGGAGGTGGTGGCGATGACGGGATACGGGGCAGCGACGGAGATGAAATACTTGAGCTTCTTTTTGCCGTAGACGTCGGAGCCGGTGATGCGGACGACGTAGTCGGGGTTCTCCTTCGCCATGTCGGCGTTGAGGTTGTTCAGGGCGGTGCGCATGCGCTCGGCGTGCTCTTCGTTGGCGCAGAAGACGATGGTTTTCTGCATCCGGCCGGTGCTCTTGAGGTAGGCGGTGATTTCCCGGGCGACTTCCTGCGTGCGGTCTTCGAGGACGAGGTTGTAGTCGAAGTCGGAGTTGGTGTAGATGCGGTCCTCGATGGGGTTGCCGAACTTGTCGCGCTGGCCCAGGCAGGGGCGCCAGCCGTCGGAGATGTCGGTCTTGACGTTGATGACCTTGAAGGGCGCGAGGAAGCCGTCCTCGATGCCTTCGCGGAGGCTGTAGGCGTAGACGGGGGCGCCGAAGTAGTCGATGTTGGAGACGTAGCGGGTCTCCTTCGGGGTCGCGGTCATGCCGATCTGCGTGGCCGAGGAGAAGTATTCGAGGATGTGGCGCCAGGTGCTGTCCTGCTTGGCGGAGCCGCGGTGGCACTCGTCCACGATGACCAGGTCGAAGAAATCCGGCTTGAAGAGGCGCGCGAAGCGGGCGACGGCTTCCTCGCCGCCGCCTTCGTCGCCGGTTTCTTCGTCGCCGGCCAGTTGCTGGTAGAGGGAGAAATACACCTCGTGGGAGGTGATGGTGGCGGGATCCTCCTTGGCGAAGTTGACGCGGTGGATCGTCTTTTCGAGCGGGGCGAAATCCTGCTGGATCGACTGCTCCACGAGGTTGTTGCGGTCGGCGAGGTACAGGACCTTGCGGACGAGGCCGCCCTTGAGGAGGCGGTAGACGATCTGGAAGGCGGTGTAGGTTTTCCCCGTGCCCGTCGCCATCACCAGCAGGAGGCGCTTCTGGCCGCGCGCGATGGCTTCGACGGCCCGGTTGATGGCGTTGCGCTGGTAGTAGCGGGGTTCGTGGGTGTTCTGGCTGGAGTAGTAGGGCTGCGAGACGATTTTCTTTTCGTCCGGGGAGAGGCCGGCGCCGCCGTGCGAGGCGCTCTCCCAGCGGGCGGCGAGCTCGGCGGCGGTCGGGAAGGCGTCCAGGGGCAGGGTGCGTTCCAGCCCCGTCAGCAGGTCGTGCTCCTGGAAGGCGTCGCCGTTGGAGCTGTAGGCGAAGGGGATGTCCTGCATCCGCGCGTAGGTGATGGCTTGCTGGAGGCCGTGGGAGACGGAATGGTTGTTGTCCTTGGCTTCGACGATGGCGATGGGCTTGTTGGGGGCGAGGTAGAGGACGTAGTCGGCTTTTTTCGGCTTTTCGCGGACGGCGAGATTGCCCTTGAGGCTGATGCGGCCGTCGGTGATGCGGGTTTCCATCGTGATTCGGTCGAGGCCCCACTTGGATTGGATGGCGGGTGTGATGAACTGCAGCTTGATGTCCTCTTCGGTCATCTGCTTTTTGTCCAGGATCATCGTCGGCCTCTCACGGGATTTCAAGGTCCGCAAGCGCGGTGTGGCGCGGGAGCAACGTTGCGCCGTCGTTGCAGTTGGAGAAATCTGGGTTCATTCCGCTCTCGTTTCCTGTTGTGCCACCCTATCCGCTCCCCGCCATGCGGACAAGCCATTTTTCCGTTGCCGCGGGGGGGACAGCCCGCGCCCCGACATCCCATCCGCCTCCCTCCCTCTTTCCATGTCCGCGAAGCGGTTTTCATGGTTTTCAATGTTGACCATCCCTCCCGCCATTGTCCGCCCGCAGGGCGCACTGCAAACTTGTCACTTGTCACTCGTCACGGAGCCGCCGAGCAACCGTTTCACTTCCTTGTCAAAATCGGAAACAATCTTCTGTGTACGGTTGAACTGGTCGTATTCGGTCCATGCACGCTGGTCCGCTTCGGTCCGGGACACGGAGCCAAGCCCCTCCAGCACTTTGTACTGGTTGAACTCGAGAAACGCATTCACGCTCTTGGCAAAACCTTCCATCGTGAACGCATGGCCGCGCTCCACGAGTCCTTCGATGTAGTCGAAGAACCCCGTCACGGCCCGTTCCAGCCTGCGGATTTCGTCCATCGGGAGATAGTTCTTCGCGACGGTCACGTCGCTTTTGAGGATTCGTCCGCCGGGAGCGTGTTCCCATGTCGTGAGCCCCATGTTCGCCTTGCCGTGATCGGCACTCCCGAAAACGATTTCCGCCGCCGTATTCCCGGTGATGGCGTAATGGAACTTGTTCTGGACCATCGCGTAGAAATCCCGCGTCACGGGGGAATGCCGGTCGTAGTCGATGGAGCATTCGGCGAAGATGTCCGTGATCTGCTGCCAAATCCGGCGTTCGCTCGCCCGGATCGACCGGATGCGCTCCAGCAGTTCCCGGAAGTAGCCCTCCCCGAAGGGGTTGCCGCCCTTTTTCAGGCGCTCGTCATCCAACGCAAACCCCTTGACGATGTATTCCCGCAAAACCCCCGTCGCCCAGATGCGGAACCGGGTGGCGCGGAAGGAATCCACCCGGTATCCGACGGCGATGATGGCATCCAGGTTGTAGAATTTGCGGCTCCGGGAAATCTTGCGGCCGCCCTCGTTCTGAACTTGTAAAATTTCTTTACAAGTTGCCGCCTCGTCCAATTCGCCCGATTGGTGGATGTTTTTCAAGTGGTAGGTGATGGATTGCGGAGTCACGCCGAACAGCTCGGCCATGCCCGCCTGGGTCATCCACAACGTCTCGTCTTTCACCAAGGCGTTCACGACCACGCGCCCGTCCGGCGTAGAATACAGCACAATCGGCAATTCGCTCATCAAACCATCTCCTTCAACGCCATCGCAACTCCACGCTTTTGTCCTTGTGGATTCATCCTCTCACGGAGGAGTGCCTTTTGCAAGCATCATGTGAACGAAAATACAGTTTTTTTGAGGCCCATGAGGGCGCGACTGGGAAGCCGCACCGCCCAGTAGTTCTGTGAGATTATGGAAAACATTGTCCCTTTCGCTTGTTTTCCCATTTCCATCCCCCCCCGCGGGCGCCCCGCCCGCGCCCCGACATCCCATCCGCATCCCTCCCTCTTTCCATGTCCGCGAAGCGGTTTTCATGTTTTTCAATGTTGACCATCCCTCCCGCCATTGTCCGTCCGCAGGGCACACCGTTCATTCGCCACTCGTCCCTGCGCGGACAGCGCACCTCCGGCAGTGCCGCTGAACTTCATCCACAACTGTTGCGCTACTTCCGGGGGTGCGGCATCCTGCCGCGCCAACGAGGGGAAATGTCGCGCCCGAAGGGCGCCCCGCAAACTCGTCTCTCGACACTCGTCTCTCGTCTCTGCGCAGTTGCTTCCCGTGTCAATTCGCCAATCGCGTAGACGAAAAACGGGAATCAGATCGGCATGACGAACGCCCCGTAGGCAGAAAGGTAGCCGTCGTGTGTCAGAAGGAGAAGACCGTCGGTTTTGGCTTGGGAGACAAGCATCCGGTCGAACGGATCGGCGTGGATGGGCGGGAGGTTCGCCACGCCCGCCGCATGGAGAAAGGCCACGGGGAGGGGACGGATGCCGCAATCAAGGCAGTAGGCCTGGACTTGGGCGGGGGTGACCGGAATGGCGGCCGGGGCTCGCGCGTGTTTCAGGGCGATTTCCCAGAGGGAGGCGGCGCTGAAATGGAACTCGTTCGCGCCGTCGGTGAGGAGGGCACGTGCACGGGCGGACAGTTTTTCGCTGCCGACCATGGCCCAGATGAGGATGTGGGTATCGAGCAGGATTTTCACGGGGCCGTTCCCAGCATCAGGGCCGCGACCTCGGCATCCATGGCGTCGAAGGTGGCGTCGAAATCCTCGGGAAGG
>JAEEGH010029051.1_pt1 | contig 10839 bp, 9 predicted proteins | sample 9134181 | NCBI WGS metagenome assembly JAEEGH01 (sample SAMN16246544, study PRJNA631951) | gut metagenome | biome: gut microbiome; feature: rumen; material: DP-attached | host: Bos | place: Iran: Karaj | collected 2018-10
TCAAGAAATGGCAAAGAAAATACTATAAAAATTACTTTAAGTGAGTATAAAGGGGTTTAAATTTGTATTAATTAAATGGAGGTTGATGCTAAATGTTAAAGATATTTCCATCAATTTTATCTGCTGATTTTTCAAGGCTTGGTGAAGAGATTAAGCTTGTAGAGGAGGCAAATGCTGACGGCTTGCATATTGATGTTATGGACGGAAAGTTTGTTAATAATATAAGTATTGGAATACCTGTTGTTAAGTCAATTCGAAAATGTTCAAACTTGTTTTTTGATGTTCATTTAATGATAGAAGATCCAGATAAATATATTAAAAACTTTGCTGATGCTGGGGCCGATGGGATAACTTTTCATATTGAAGCAACAAAAGACCCATTTAACACAATAAATTTAATAAAAGAATGTAATAAGAAAGTTGGAATTTCTATAAAACCAGAAACAGAAATACCAGATAAGAGTATATTAAAGGATATTGATTTATTGTTGATTATGTCTGTTAATCCTGGTTTTGGCGGTCAAAAATATATTGAAGCAGTTAATGAAAAAATTGAGAAATTGCTAAAAATTAGATATGAAAATGATTTACATTTTGATATACAAGTTGATGGTGGAATAAATAAAGATAATATTTTAGCTGTTGCAAAGTGTGGTGCAGATATTGCAGTTGTTGGAAGCGCAATTTTTAGTGCTGATGACAAAAAGAGTGCAGTTTTAGAGTTAAAAAATATATCATCTTTATGATATTAACTGTAAATTTTGGCAATAATATTGTCATGGGGGTGAAGGGTTTTAATGTATAAGTTTACGGAGAAAGCGGAGAAAGTTATAAGGTTAGCTAAAGTTGCAGCAAAGGATTTGGCTCATAATTACGTAGGAACGGAACATTTTTTAGTTGGATTAATTGAAGAAGAAACTGGTGTTGCTTATAGGGTTTTGTTTATGCAAGGAGTGAGCCGAGAGGCTGTTGTTGAAAAAATAGAAGATTTAATAGGTAGAGGTATAGATGATGGAAAGATGCTAGGTTTTACACCTAGAGCAAAGAGAGTATTAGAGCTTGCTTTTCATGAAGCTCGTGGACATAGACAAGAATATATTGGAACAGAGCATATTTTACTTGCGATTATGAGAGAACCAGACTGTATTGCGGTTAGGGTTTTAGTTGAGTTGGGCGTAGATATGCAAAGATTATATAACGAGGTAGTTAAGCGTGTTTCTGAAGATATGAATGCTGAAGGTTTCCAAATTAGAAAAAGAAATACCCAAAGTAATCTTACTCCTACTTTAAATCAATTTGGTAGGGACCTTACAGAGCTTGTTGAACAAGGAAAGATAGATCCGGTTATTGGTAGAGTTGAAGAAATAGATAGGGTTATTCAAATTTTAAGTCGTAGGACAAAAAATAATCCTTGCCTTATAGGTGAGCCAGGTGTTGGTAAAACTGCTGTTGCAGAGGGGTTGGCTCATAAAATTGTTGTTGGAGATGTTCCAGAACTTTTAAAAGATAGACGTGTTGTTGCCCTAGATTTATCTTCTATTATTGCTGGTGCAAAGTATAGAGGAGAGTTTGAAGAGAGACTAAAGAAGGCATTAAACGAAGTTATTAAAGCGGGTAATGTTATTTTATTTATTGATGAACTTCATACTATCGTTGGAGCAGGAGCTGCTGAAGGTGCGATAGATGCTGCAAATATTTTAAAGCCACTACTTGCACGTGGAGAGATTCAGCTTATTGGTGCTACTACATTAGACGAGTATAAGAAGCATATTGAAAAGGATGCTGCTTTAGAGAGAAGGTTTCAGCCTATTATTGTTGAGGAGCCTAGTATTGAAGATGCTGTTAATATACTTATGGGATTAAAAGATAGGTATGAGGCTCATCATGCTGTTAAAATAACAGATAATGCTATAAAAGCAGCGGTTAGATTATCTCAAAGATATATAAATGATAGGTCATTGCCGGATAAGGCTATAGATTTAATGGATGAGGCGGCTTCTAAATTAAGATTACTTAGTTTTACTGAACCTGAAAATATTAAAATTTTAGAGGAGAAGGTAAAGAAGCTTTCTGAAGAAAAAAATTCTGCTATTATTAATCAAGATTTTGAGGCGGCAGCTGAAATTAGAGATAAGGAATTAAAACAGAAAGCAAAGTTAGATAAGGCTAAGAAAGATTGGCAAAAGAAGAGTGAATTACAAGATAATGTTGTAGATGAAGAGCAGATTGCTGAGATTGTTGCTAAATGGACAGGAATTCCAGTTACAAGACTCGCTGAAGAGGAAACAGAGAGATTAAAGAATATGGAGAGCTCTTTAAAGAAGCGTGTTGTTGGTCAAGACGAAGCAATTGCATCTATTTCTAAGGCTATAAAGAGAAGTAGAGTTGGTATTCAAGATCCTAAGCGTCCTATTGGTTCGTTTTTATTCTTAGGGCCTACGGGTGTAGGGAAAACAGAGCTTAGCAAGGCTTTAGCTGAAGTGCTTTTTGGTGATGAAAAAGCTATGATAAGAATAGATATGTCTGAGTTTATGGAGAAACATTCTGTTTCTAAGTTGGTTGGTTCGCCTCCTGGATATGTTGGATACGAAGAAGGGGGCCAACTTACAGATAAAGTTAGACGTAAGCCATATTCGGTAATTTTGTTTGATGAAATTGAAAAAGCCCATGAAGATGTTTTTAATATTTTGTTACAAATTTTAGAAGATGGAAGACTTACTGATTCACAAGGGCGAGTTACTAATTTTAATAATACTATAATTATTATGACATCAAACATTGGAGCAAGAAGTATAACTGATGGTAAAAAGCTTGGTTTTTCAAAAGGAGAAGAAGAGGCTACAGAGTATAAGGATATTAAAAAGAATGTTTTAGATGAACTTAAGAAAACTTTTAGACCAGAGTTCTTAAATCGTATAGATGATATTATTGTGTTCCATAGATTATCTAAAGATGATATAAAGCAAATTGTGGATATTATGATTAAAAATTTAGCATTAAGGCTTGAGAGTAAAGATATTTATATTGATGTTAATGAGGATGTTAGAGAGTTTATTGCAAAAAAAGGATTTGATGTTACTTATGGGGCTAGACCCCTAAGACGTGCAATTCAAAACGAGATAGAGGACTTTATTGCTGAGGAATTTTTAGAGGGAAATATAAAGCCGGGCAAAACTATTAAGTTAGTTTTAAAAGAAGATAAGGTAAAGATAGGGTAGAAGAAAAGACTGAAGGTTAATTCCTTCAGTCTTCATTTTTTACTACAGGAGCCGCAGATATTTGTTTACTTTTATCTATATAGTGCATACTTTTTTCAGCTATATCTTTTAATGTAGTTTTTTCGAATTTTTTAAATATATCATAATGTTCATTTTCTTTTTCTGTTATAAATTCTACAAATATTTTATAGAAAGGATTTCCAAGTCCTTTTTCTAGTTCGGATTGAAGAATTTTTATGGATTCTTCTAGAGTTAAATCTTTTTCTCTATATACGCGTGGTTCTCTTAAAGCTGTATAAATATCTGTTATTTCTAGTAGCGAAATTGCTGGTAAAAATACATATATTTTCTTTTCAGAGAAATTTTTAGGATGGTGGAAGAATACACTTGCAATTATATCATCGCTAAAACCTAGTTCACGAAGTAAGTTGGCACTATGCACAGAATGTTTTGACATTTCTTTATACTCGTCCTCAGTTAGTTTTCCAGGTTTAGCAAGTATCTTTTTACTTATCTTTATTTTGCCGATATCGTGCCACCAACACATCACGATTAATTTATCATATTGAGCGAAAGAAAGATTCTTTATATAGTTTATAAATAAATCTTTATCTTTATGTTTTATTTTTTTATTTAGTTCAGATAAAGGCATTTTTCGTAAATAATCTACGAATTCTACCATACAAGCAGAAAGCTTTAAAGAGTGGGTAAAAGTATCTATCTTTAGACCATTCTTTTTGCTTATTATATCGTTTATAGTTTGACCATATGTTTCAATGAGTAAATCAGTAAGGTCTTTATTCATTATTAATCCCATTCCTTCCATTAAAAAAGAGTTCTTTTTTAAATTTACAATGTCGTAATTCAACGATATATATATTTAATATTAGCATTTTTTTAAATCTGTTGTCAAATAGTTTAGATATTGAAAAAATATACATATTCTTAATTGACACTTTGTAAAATTTTGTATTAATATTTTAAATGTGATTTTCAATAAAACTTCAATGTTTAAATGGTAAAAGAAAATTAGAAAGGAATTGAAGATTAATATGAAAATTTTAATGATAGAGGATGAGTTTAGTTTGGCTGATGCAGTATCCGAAATGCTCAAAAAAGAGTCTTTTGAGGTGAGCATTTTTACTGATGGAATTTCTGGAGAGGAAGAGGCTTTAACTGGTATATATGATTTAATAATATTAGATGTGATGTTGCCTGGTAAAGATGGTTTTGCGGTTCTAAAGACTTTAAAAGAGGAGAAAATAGATACGCCGGTTATAATGCTTACAGCTAAATCTGAGATTGATGATAAGTTAAACGGGTTAGAAAATGGTGCAGATGATTATGTTACGAAACCTTTTCATATGAAGGAGTTGATTGCAAGAGTTAAAGTTATATTAAAGAGAAAAGCCAATTTAGAAGATACAAGTGTTTTAGAGTATGAAAATTTAAAGCTAGATTTGAGTAGTGGCAAGGTTAGTTATAAAGAAAATGAAATTTCAATAAATGGAAAAGAGTTAGATTTATTGGAAATTTTATTGATAAACAAAAATCAAATTGTTAGTCGTGAGACACTAGCTAATAAAATTTGGGGATATTTCTCTGATGCAGAATATAACAATGTTGAGGTGTATGTTACGTTTTTAAGAAGAAAGTTAAAAAAGATAAATTCAAGGGTTAATGTAAAGGCAGTTAGGGGCTTAGGTTATAGGTTGGAGGTAGAAAATGATTAGAGAGTTAAAAACAAAGATTTTTACGCTTATGATGATTACATTGTCCATAGTTGTTCTAGGAGTTATTGTTTTGTTTACATCATTAAATTATGTAAATGTACTAAATAATTCTACTATTATGATGGATAGAATTGCTGGTATGGATTTTGAAAGAGATAATGGTCATAGACCTCCTTTAGATGCAGGAATTGAAAAATTTAATCAAGATATACAGATAGAGGGAGTATATAATTTAAAGGTTAGAGATTTAGAAGTTATAGATGATTTTAATAGGGAATATGATGAGCAAATAAAAGAATATGCGATTAAGGCTGTAAGTAGTAAAAGAGATATTGGCATTATTGATAATTATATCTATAGAGTTAGATTTAATAGAGATTTTATGATGGTAACATTAGTAGAAAATGAAGATGCTATTTCTCGGATAAATTTAATATTTATTTATGCAGGTATTATTTCACTTATATCTCTTACTATAATTTTCATTTTATCTAAAAAGATATCTGAATTGTTGGTAAAACCAGTGGAAGAGACTTTTGAAAAACAAAAGGAATTTATTTCAGATGCATCGCATGAATTAAAAACTCCGCTTGCAGTTATATCTGCTAATGCTGAGGTCGTAGAAAATGAGGTCGGAGAAAATAAATGGATTGGATATATTCAAAATGAAGTTAGTAGTATGGACAAGCTTGTAAATGAATTGTTATTACTTACTAAGATAGAGAATGTAGATAATATGAAGGAATATGAAGAGTTTAATTTATCTGAGGAAGTTGATAGTGAGGTTTCAGCTTTTGAGAGTATTGCGGCTGAACACAAGGTTGAGCTAAAAAGAGATATACAAAAAGATGTTATGATGAAGGGGAATAGTGAGGACATACGGCATATTTTATCTACATTGACGGATAATGCAATAAAGCATACGTACGAGGGTAAAGATGTCGAGGTTAAGCTATTTAAAGAGAAAAGTTCAATTGTTTTAGAGGTAAAAAATGAGGGTGATTCAATTCCTTAAGAACATAGAGATAAGATTTTTGAGAGATTTTATCGTATAGATAAGGCTAGAAATAGAAATGAAAAAAGATACGGTTTAGGTTTGGCTATTGCAAAATCTACTGTAGAAAAGTATGGTGGAAAGATAAGTGTTTCTTGCAAAGATGGAGTGACAACATTTAAAGTTATTATTCCATAGAAAAACGAAGTGATTTTATAAAATATTGGAGATGTCAAGTAGAGATATGAACAAGAGGGAGAAAATAATCAAAATAATAAGAATTGTACTTTGGATAGTGATTGGTGTATTGATTCTGTTTCTATTAGGAACTTATATCTTTCATCAGATAAAAACCAATCAGGAAATAAAGTGGATGAAAGAAAATGGATATTACAATCCAGTTTCTGTAGGAGAATATTCACTTAATGTCGCAGTTTTTGGAAATCAGAACGGAAAACATAACATTGTATCTCTGGCAGGCCTCGGAATGAGTGATTATTCCGTTATAGAGCGAAAGATGACAGAATGCCTTGAGAAAGACAATGCGGTTGTATTTGTTGATCGTGCAGGGTATGGATTAAGTGATGATACAGACAATGAAATGACAATTGAATATATAGTGGAAGATTATAGAAAGGCATTGAGTAATGCGGGCATTACAGCTCCTTATGTTTTGATGCCACATTCTATCGGTGGGGCCTATGCATCTTATTGGGTAAGCAAATATCCTGATGAGATAGAAGCAGTTGTTTTTCTTGATGGCACAGTTCTTTCAAATGAGTGGGAACAAGAGGATAATGAAATTGATTTTGAAGATAAATTAGAGGTTTATTTGGCAAAACTTGGATTTGGAAGATATGTGGTAAGAAGTGGATGCTATCTGTATCCTGACGGTTTTACTGAAGATGATCAAAAAATGGGCGACGCATTGAACCTGATGACGTGGGATTCTTATGCCCCCCTCTCTGAAGAGGCTTTTCATGATAAGAACTTGTTGGATGCGTGGAATAGTATTGTTACGAATGACGTGCCAAAGCTATATGTTTGTGCAAGCTGGGGATATCAGAATATAGACGAGATAATAGAAAATAGTAAATGGATAAATGGTCAGATAGAAAAGAATAATATTGATGTAAAATTGAGACCAGTGGAATATGAAGGGAATGAGTATTATTTTGATACTATTCTGGCTCAGTGTGAAGAATTAAGAAATATAAAACTTAAGCCATATCTTGAAAAAATGGGGAATTGTGAGTTGGTTTTACTTGGAGGAGAGCATGGAATTTACGAACAACGTCCTAAAGAGTGTGGTGATGTAGTTTTGAATTTTATAAATAAACTGGAGATAGATTAAATTAGGAGTTAGATTGGACTTGGGGATGTCCCCGAGTCCAATTTTTAAATTTTTAAAACTTTTAAAATTTTTTTATTTTTCAATTTTTCTTCAATCTTCATATCTTATATTATTTTTAGAAAGGGATGTGATAAGTATGGCAGATTTCTTTAGAAGGGTTGAGAAAAAATATATTATAACTAAAGAACAGTATTTAGCATTAAAGGATGCAATAAAAAATCAGATGATTGGTGATGAATTTGGTGAGAGTACGATTTGCAATATATATTTTGATACGAATCAATATGATTTAATACGAAATTCAATTGCGAAGCCTGTTTATAAAGATAAGGTTAGACTAAGAAGTTATAATATACCTAAAATGGATGGAAGTGTGTACTTAGAAGTAAAAAGAAAATATGAAGATGTTGTTAGTAAGAGAAGAATTGGAATGAAGTTAAATGAGTTTTATGATTATTTAAGGGATGAAAAAGATAGTAATGATAAAAATCAAATTAAGAGGGAACTAAATTATTATTTTAATCATTATGGGTTAGTTCCAACGATGTATTTGTCTTATCATAGGGTGGCTTACTATGATAAAGATAATAAAGATTTTAGACTTACTTTTGATAATAATATCATTGCAAGAGAGTATGATTTGAGCTTGGAAAAAGGCAGTTACGGAGAGAATATATTAGAAAAAGATCAATACATAATGGAAGTTAAAACTTTGGGTGCGATGCCAATATGGTTTGTAAGGACTTTGGAGGAGCTAAATATTGTGCCGGGAAGTTTTTCTAAATATGGAACAGCTTATACAAAATTAGTTTTAAAAGCGGATAAAAAAATAGAGCGAATAGCTTGAAAAGAATATAGGAGGGAATTTTTATGTTAGAGAGTATTTTTTCACAAACGATGGCATCAATTGGTACGGGGGATTTATTAATTTGTATTTTGGTAGGTATTATTTTAGGCGGAGTAATTAGTTTTACTCATAAATTTACGACTAAGACTACTTCAAATTTTTTAATTACGTTAGTTTTACTACCCGTTTTAGTGCAGGTTGTTATATTGTTGATTAATGGCAATTTAGGGACTTCTTTGGCTGTCGCAGGTGCATTTAGTTTGATTAGATTTAGAAGTATGCAAGGCAATTCTAAAGAAATTATAAGTATTTTTTGGGCAATGACAATAGGCCTTGCGTTAGGTATGGGTTATGTTTTATATAGTATTGTAATTACACTTATTGTTGCGGTACTAATTATTATTTTGAGTAAGATTTTTGAAAAAACTCAAGACGAATCAGAGAAAAGATTAAAGGTTTTAATTCCTGAGAATTTAGATTATAACGAAGTGTTTAATGATATATTTGAAAAATATACTAATAATGCAGAGTTAGTAAAGGTAAAGACTACTAATATGGGTAGTATGTATGAATTGAGTTATACTGTAAAGATGAAGGAAGTTCAAAAGGAAAAAGAACTTATGGATGAGATAAGGTGCAGAAATGGTAATTTACTTGTTATGGTTCAAAGACAAGAGTTAAGTGAGGTGGAGTTATAATGAATAAATATATTAAAATTGCATTGCCGATAATTGTAGCTATTTGTGTGTTGTTATTTGCAGTTGGATATAGTTTAAATAAAAAGGATTTGGATATAGTTATAGATAATAATAGTTCTTCGGTTGGAAATGTTGAGATAGTTACAGAGAGCACAGAGTTAAATGTTGAGTATGAAAATAGTGAGGTAAAAAGTGATATAGGAAATTATAGTGCAAAAATTAGCTTGAGTGATAGTAATATAAGCATTGAAGGAGCTGGGGTTACGAGGAGCGGATCTACTATTACAATACTAAAAGCAGGAGTTTATTATATAACGGGTACATTATCTGATGGGAATATAGTTGTTTCAGCGGATAAGAGCGATGATGTTCAGATTGTTTTAGATAATATTAATTTGGCTTCTAGAACGACTGCTCCAATAAATTGTGTTAAAGCCGGAAAGCTTACAATAACTTTGGCGGATGGCTCTATAAATACATTAACAGATAGTAGTTCATATACAGTATTTACAGATACTGAAAAGAGTGAGCCTGATGCAACGGTATTTAGTAAATCAGATTTGGTTATTAACGGAAATGGAAAATTAGTTGTAAATTCTAAATATTCAGATGGTATTGCTAGTAAAGATGGGTTAAAAATAATTAGTGCAGTAGTTGAGATAAATTCGGTAGATGATGGTATTAGAGGAAAAGATTACGTTGCAATAAAGGACGCAAATATAAATATAACATCTAAAGGAGAAGGCATAAAATCAACAAATGATGAGGATGAAACTTTAGGATATATTGCAATAGATGGAGGAAATATTTCAATTAAATCGGAGGCAGATGCTATACAGGCAGAAACTATATTAAATGTATCTGGAAATATTAATATAGTTACATCTGGTGATGCAAATTCATCTAGTAGTAAAGGTTTAAAAGCTGGAAAAGAAATAACAATTGAAAGTGGTAATATAAAGATTTCAAGTACGGATGATAATATTCATTCAAATGGAATAGTAGTAATAAATGGTGGCACATTTGAATTATCTAGTGGAGATGATGGAATACACGCAGATACAGATATTGTTATAAATAAAGGTAATATTAATATAACTAAGAGTTATGAGGGAATTGAGAGTGATTATATTGAGATAAATGGTGGTACAATTTCAGTGACGGCTTCTGATGATGGTATTAATATTAGTGGTGGTAATGATGGATCTGCTATGATGGGAAGACCTGGTCAAAATAGTTTTAGTTCAGTTGAATCAACAAATAGAAAATTGGTTATAAATGGTGGAGATATTACTGTAAAAGCAACTGGCGATGGGTTAGATGCAAATGGTTCAATTTATATGAATGGTGGTAATGTAGTCGTTGTTGGTACAACTTCTGGTGGCAATGGTGCTTTAGATTATGATAGAGAAATGGTTGTGACTGGAGGTAATTTAATTGTTTATGGAAGTACGGGAATGTGGCAAAACCCTTCTAGTTCTTCAACTCAATATTCAGTAGCTTTTGGTGTGTCTGGCAAATCTGGTGATGTAGTTGTACTAAAAGATAGTTCGAATAATGAAATTGCAAGTACTACGACACAGAATAGTTATAATGCAATAGTATTTTCAAATTCTAAGATTAAGAATGGTGAAACTTATACGTTATATGTTAATGGAACAAGTGCAGGGAGTCTTACAGTTTCAAGCTCAGTGACGTCTAATATCTCCGGTGGTGGTCAAATGGGCGGAAAAATGAGAGGAGATTTTAATCAAAATAATATGCCTCAAGATTTTGATTCTAGTCAAATGAGACCTCAGGGGGAAAGAGTTAATAGAGGAGATTTTAAATTCCAAGAGAAAAGCAATTTAAATTAGTACTAATTCAAAAATATGAAAAATATTTCATGTATTATTGACAGTATAGATATAAAAATGTATACTAAAATAAACATGAAATGTTTTTCATATTTTTTGGAGGATGTATGGAGAAAATAGTAGAACTAAAAAATGTTAG
>JAEEGH010029052.1_pt1 | contig 10838 bp, 11 predicted proteins | sample 9134181 | NCBI WGS metagenome assembly JAEEGH01 (sample SAMN16246544, study PRJNA631951) | gut metagenome | biome: gut microbiome; feature: rumen; material: DP-attached | host: Bos | place: Iran: Karaj | collected 2018-10
AACGTTTTGTTCTCATTTATTAGGCAACCTTGTGGAATTTCAGGGTATTGCGATAAATCTGGTTTACTCATAGCATCTCCGTATTACTAATATAGATATTATCGCATATTATTTATACAAAATCAAGGTAAATCATTGATAATATTAGTAATATTTTTAATTTAGATGCGTTCGCCCTGAAGGAGGGCAAGTCATTACTTCTTGCAGTACAGCGTCAAGTCGCTTTTGTAACCCTCGAAAACGCCCACGCGGACAATATTATACTGTACGCCTGTATATAGTATTACGTTTTCGGTTGTTATGTCCGTGCGGTAATTGATAACAAACATGACTTCTTCCGTGGCCTGCGTTGTCACGCGGTATATCTCATTCCCGGGAAGCTGCCGGAAATACGCCCACACGGTCGCAACGGTAAAGGTTTCCTTTATGCGGTTCCCGTATTTGTCAGAAACGTATTGAACGCCCTGTATAGTGATTTTCTTGTCTTTCAGCTTCATGCCGCCGCCCCTTTCAGATCGCGGTTGTATATTCGTTGTAATGCTCATAAAGGCCGACGTAACAATCAAGCAGCGCCGCCGTTCCGTCAATGCATTATTTCGGGGATTGGTTCTTGATCGGAACTATATTGCCGTTGCGCTCGGTCTGTATGCCTGTATTGGTCAAACACCATTTCAGAACCGTGTTATTGTTGTATATGACTTTGTGCGTCTGCAAGTCTGCCCCTAACATCTGCAGAGGCAGCGACAGCGTTTTTGCCCCCTGAATGCAGCGAACCATGTTGAAACCCTGCATTTGCATTTCTTCCACGAAATAGCGGGCGGAATAGCAGTCATAATATACCCATGCTGGGAACATGTTGTATTGCTTCACGGTTTCAACAAAAACACGTCGAGACCGTAGTTTTACTATCAAGGGAGAAATAAGAAACGGCTGAAAGCCTCTGAAATCAAAGGATTTGCGAGGTGTGGTGTTTTTTAGGCATGACTGTAAAACCGGATTTATGCTGTATGCAAGAACATATCAAGGGCGGGAGATACAGCATAAGAGGATACCTGTTTACAGTTTCATCATCTTATCTCTGATTTGCTCAGCCTGCTGTTTCAGATAATACACCTTCCGCTTATCTATCCCGAGTTCAGCCGCAATTTCCGAAGCATCGTAGCCATAGGTGTGATACATAGTAAATACCTCAGCTATAAGAGGATCTTTCTTACGCATAGCGGCAATAAGCTCATCATAAATCATTTCACTTTCAGCCTGATTCATCGTAGAAAAGACTTCGTCACAGTTAATAAGATCTTCCGGTGCTTCATAATCGATAACTCTAGGCTGGCGGTCTTCAGACTTCCTGCCATAAGGGCAGTTAGAGCACTTGTTACATTCGGGGCACATGATGAGAGATTTCTGCTTACCAGGAACAATGCATCTGGTGCCACGGCTGTGCCTGTGATGTTCAGCGTTAAGTTCATTCCATTGGAAGGCGGCCAGTTCTGGAGTTTCGAACTCCCACATAAGCACATCCATAGTCTCGACTCCTCCGACTGGTAAACGTACGCAGTCTTTCCACGTGACATCGTAGTGATCGAGATCCTGCTGATTAAGAATTCTGATAGGACCGTCATATACTAATTTTCCTTCGTCGTTGATTCGACCTTTAGATTTACTCTGGGTACAGTTACCCTTTACTATTTTTGCCATGGGGTTTACTCCTTACTTGGCGGTTGAAAAACCGAAGCGGAGTCGCCCCTCACGGCTGCCAGTAGCTATGTACATAGATGGACACCTCTGCGGAATGATCCGCTTCACTGGGTGTCCAGCCGTTTCGTTAAGCTGGCACTCTAATCGTTAGTTAAAACCTCGTCTGACAGTTACGAAACACACCTCACGGCCGTGAAGAAGGTGAACTATCTTCAGAGAGAGCCTTTTAATGCCGTGCTCAAGGCAGTAATGAAATATGATTGCTTGTTGGCGATAATTTATTTCATGAACGCCGACAAAAAATAGAAGTAAGCGATTAGGTACAAACACATTTAGTGAGTTATTATGTTTATTAGCTAGTCACCAATTTCTCATATTTCGATTACATGTTTTTATTATAGAGAGGTGAAATTTAGCCTTTGGATACCGTTGGATGTGATTGGATGTGATTGGATAAATGACAGTGATTGGAATGGAGTAGTCAGTTGAATTTTGGGGATTTTTTAAAGATGCTTCATCCTTATCTAGGACCAAAAATGGATAAGGTTGCGTTCTTTTTGTATTTTCAAACAGTAATTATGCGTGAGCCTTCTACTCAAGAAGAAAAGCAGGCAGACATGCAAGAGGAGTATTATCCGTACGGAGAAAAATCAAAAGATTCGATATACAAGATTTACAGTAATAAACAAAATTTCCCTAAAGATAAAGGTTTATGCGTTCTTAGATATTACTCCCCTACAAGTTTTATTAAATGCTTCGACTCTGTTATAAATGATTCTAGAAATAGTCTAATCAATGAACTTAAAGGTTTTGGGGTTTCTTGTACATATGAGGAACTCCCAAAATGTTGCGAGGAAATATTACATTTATTAGTCGAGGCTGCTGCAAAGGGGGAAGGTAATATTGACCTAACTTCATTTGAACCACAGGAATCAACGTTTCCTGTGTATGATGACTCAGAATTGAAGAAAAAATATGGTGTTAATCTTTTGACAGAAGTTGATAATCGTTGTCCATACGATGGGTGTTTTAAATATCTCACTATTGGTTCTTCTGATCAATCTATGTCGTTTGATTACACTATCGTGCGAATAAATCCAAGAATTACAAAAGATACAACAGACAATTTAATAGCGCTATGCCCAGAATGTGCAAGGGGCTATCAGCATCATCTGACTGCAGAGAAGCAGGAAAGACTTGAAAATATCAAATTAAGATTATTAGCTTATAAAGATGCAATGGATACCATTTCAGCCGAAAAATTGGTGCCAGGTATAGAGCAAGTGATAAGGAAAATTCCGAATATTCCGTTAGAACGAGTTATTGGTTTGAACTACAATCCGACAGAAATTTTAAAAAAAATTGATAAAAAAGATCATGTACTTTTTATGAAAATAAATAATTATGTTATGCATTATTATCTAGAAGTTGCTGATTTGTTTAAGATAATTAAAGACGAGAACGGTTTTAATTTTGATAAATTTTCCTGTTTGGTGAAACTTAAATACATAGAAATTAGGGATACTGGAGTTAGTCAAGCAAGAGCGTTTCAGGCGTTAGTTGATTGGCTTTCGATTTCAACCAATGAAGATCGAGAACCTTGTGAAGTGATTATTTCATATTTTGTTCAAAAATGTGAGGTGTATGATGCTATTCCCGGATAAGTTATCAACATTTGAAGAAAGTGTCATTTCTAAATTTACACTTGTTCTCGACATCATAAAAGAAAAACCGGTAGCGGTAATTGATTTATATAACGTCGTGAATAAAAAAATGACAGGAATGGTGGAGTTTATAGAGGTGCTAGATTGCCTTTATGCTCTTGGGAAAATCGAGTTTGATCAAGAGGGAATACTATTAACATATGTTGGTTGAAATTCTAAGTGATGCTTTTAAATCAAAAGGCCAACCAAGAGGGATTATTAAATTTCATGAAGGACTTAATTCTGTTCTTGGTAGTGCTTCAGCAAATAATTCTATCGGTAAATCTACTTTTTTATTGATCATTGACTTTTGTTTTGGTGGGGAGACTTATTCAAAGCAAGATGTGATGGATCATATTGGTGATCATTCCATCTGTTTTTCTTTTGAATTTGAAGGAAAACAATACTATTTCCAGCGGGTATTTTCTCGACCAAATGTTGTTGATGTTTGTGATTCTAGATATTCTTTTGAAAAAACAATCGGCATCGATGATTTTAGGCATTTTTTGTGTGAAAAGTATTTAGGAAGTGTTAAATCTCTTTCGTTTAGGGAGGCTGTAAGTCGTTTTTTTAGAATTTCAAGCAAGAAAAATGACGTTGCCGAGCATCCTCTTGAGCTCTCGTCACAATCAATGGAGCATTCTATTGTAGTACTGGAAAAGTTGTTTGGACTATACAATTCTATTGAGCTTTTAAAAATTCAAAAAGATGAAGCTGAGAAAAAAAAGAAGGCGTATAGCGCGGCAAAAAAATTCAAATTCATTCCGAATGTAGTAACTTCCAAGACCAAAATGAAAGAAAATTTGAGAAAAATATCTGAACTAGAAGAACAGATTGATGACTTGTTGAAAAGTTCAGGCAGTACTTTTTCTCAAATGGAATTGGAACAGAATAATATCATTTCAGAAATATATAGTCTTTTACAGCAAAAAAGAAGATATTTAAAAAAACTAATAAGTAAATATCATGTGATATTAAAAAATATTAATGGGAATGCAAGTATTGCTGAAAATGATTTACGAGAGTTATCAATTTATTTCCCGTCAATAAACATTAAACACATAGAAGAGGTAGAATCTTTCCACAAAAAATTGTCAAACATATTAACGTCTGAAATTAAACAAGAGGCAAGTGTGCTAGATACGTTGATAAAGTCAACTGTCGGTGAAATAACCTTGTTAGAGAATGAATTATCTGTTTCTGGTAATCCAGTAATTATTCCTAAAAAAATCATTGAACAGTGTTCTGACATTAAAGAACAAATATCAACTTTAAAAGCTCAAAATGAAGTTTATGAAAATTCTGAAAAATTTAAGAATGAAGTTAAGGAAGTTTCTCAAAAATTAAATGCATCAGAACGAATAATTCTAGATGAAATTCAAAAGACATTAAATGAAAAAATGCTTGAGTATAATTCTTTCATTTCTAACGGTATTAGCGAAGCCCCTATTATAAATTTCATAGATGGGAAAAAATACACTTTTTTTACCCCTTTAGATAAAGGTACTGGCACTGCCTATAAAAATTTGATTATTTTGGATATGGCAATACTTAGTCTTACTGACTTACCAGCACTAATTCACGATTCCTCTGTTTTTAAGAATATTGGTGATGCTCCGATTGAAAAAATTATGGAACTTTATTATAGGAGTAAAAAACAGATATTTATTGCTTTCGATAAAGACGCTGCATATACGCCAATTACACGTGAGATATTGAATAAGACGACCGTATTGCGCCTTAATGATAACGGTGATGAATTATTTGGACTTTCATGGGCAAAAAAGGGAATAAATGATGAGCATTAGTTTGTAAGCTTTGTAAATAAACTACAAACGGCGATGCATATATGATGTTTTTATTCTTCTAGTATTCATTTAAAATTCATAGAATTTAGCTTTTGTATAATTGTTGTAATTAGCGCAGACCATTTGCTCTCATACCTCACTCAGAGCACACTCTGATTTGTGAAATAATCGTCATTTTTAATAAGATAATCAGAGCAGACATGGTGTTTGCGGGTATGGTGACCGTAAGTAGATGGGGAGAAAGGCGGTTATCTTATGTCCAAGATTACGGTTAATGAGACAGTTACAAGATCAGTATCCTTTGAGAATAGTCAGGTTGATATTCAGACAGCTTTGGACAGATGTTTTCTGTTTCTGGAAGAAGAACGTTTTGAAGAGGCTCATGTCATTATCGAACAGATTTTAAACATCGAGCCTAATAACACTGATGCCCATGTTGCCAATTTTCTGTATCAGTTCAAATTATCTTGCGCAGAGGATGTTGTTCAGAATTTTAAGAATTGCATCGCTTACAAAAATTCTGTGTTTTATAAACGTATAAAAAGAGGAGCACAGACTGAACTGTCTAAGAAATTGGATTTCTGTTTAGGGCGGGCAGGTGAACAATTGGAGAAGTTCCGTATTGAAGAGGAAAGACTACTTATTGAAAAAGAAATCCATAAAGATTGTAGTTACTCAGTAGTATTATTTGTGGTTTCTTCAGCTCTTGGAATATACTGTTCAATTATAGCTGTTTTTTCTAATTCATCAGAGATCAAAGTGCTTGCGTTTCTAGGCACTATTATTTTCTCGGTATTTGCTATTCTTTTGAATTTTGACATAATAAAAAAGCGTAAAAAATTGCATGATTGGCATGAACGACTATGATACCGATCAAGTTAAAATCTAATCCTTCTTATAAAATCCGCACTCATATCCATCTGCCCTGAGTACCAGTCCTGAGATCCACTTAGGAGTTCTTCCCATCTGCTCGCAGACAGCCTTAAGTGAAACATTCTCGGAGCATTCAATGATGAGTTCGTCATGAACGTGGCCAACAATAAAGCAGTGTTTCAGAGTCTGCATGGCATAGGCAAGAATGTCCCGGCTGACAGCCTGAACAATGTTTTCTACAAACTTAGGACCGTAGCTCTCAATTCGACTCCATTTCTTGGTAGCATCAATCCCCATATAGGTGACACTCTCGCCACCGAACTGATTCATGCCGATACGGGGCTGAACGTAGGCAAGTTTTCTGCCTGAAGGTAGGGTGATGAACAGCATGCCGTTTTTAACGGTAAATTCCAGACAGCCGACTTTCTCTGTGGTATGAAGTTGAATAGCAGTCTTTACCGCTTCATCTATCTGCCACCAGAAAGACACTATGTTCGGATTTGAGTTTCTCCACATATTAACCAGCGGTTGCAGTTCATCTTCGGATAGTCCCATGTCGAGTGCTCCCATGGCTTTCAGGGCTCCGACAGATCCACCGTAACCAAGGGCAAGTTCCGCTATTTTACCTTTCTGCCTTAAATGGCTGTTGGCTCCGTGCTTTTCTACCGGAACATGGAACATCTGACTGGCGCTGGCGCAATAGATATCACCACCATTACTGAATACATCTGTGCGCCATTGTTCTCCTGCCAGGTGACTCAGGACTCTTGCCTCAATGGCACTGAAGTCAGAAACGATAAACTTGTAACCGGGGCGGGGGATGAAGGCTGTGCGGATTAACTCTGATAGAACATTCGGAACAGAGTCATACAGCATATTCAGCATTTCATAGTCACCGGCTTTCACCAGAGCACGAGCCTGCTCTAAATCCGGCATATGGTTCTGAGGTAGATTCTGGAGTTGAATAAGTCTGCCAGCCCAGCGTCCGGAACGGTTGGCTCCATAGAACTGAAACATTCCGTGGCAGCGGCCATCATCACATACAGCATTCTGCATTGCCTGGTACTTTTTAACGCTGCTTTTGGCAAGCTGCAGCCGGAGATTAAGCACCTCTGCCATGTTTGCCGGGACTGTCTTAAGCAGGGCGGCAACGTCCTTTTTACCCAGAGTTTCAGTTTCCAGACCATTGTCTGCCAGATAACCTTTAAGCTGCATGACGGAGTTCGGATTATCGAGTCCGGTGAGTTTCTGCATTCTTGCCATAAGGTCTTTTTTGGTCTGTTCATCGATGCTGATAGCCTGTTCTACGAGCTGTCTGTCAATCATGATGCCTCGGTCGTTTATTTCCTGATCGAGATGATACTCATCCCAGACGAAGTCCGGTACAGGGTAATTCTTCAGCCTTTGCTGGATCTGCATTTCAACCTCAACGTCACGTCGGTTGTATTTCTTGAACAGTTCCCATTTCTCCGGTGCGTGTTCCGGCAGATTCCACTTACGACCGGCAGTTCTGCTCGGCATACAGAAGTAACGGATGAGTTCCTTTCCTTCCTTAAGTTTCTGCTCCTCAAAGCCAAGTACGGCACCGACCTTGTCGAGTGAAAGGGGTAGTCCGTTATAGGCTGCCCATATCAAGGTACATTTCCATGCAGCCGGATCTAAGTACTTCTGAACTGGATCTCCCTCAATGCTGTATGTGGAGAAGTACTGCGGATAATTCCGTCTCAGCCATACTGACAAAGTGACTCTTTCAAAGGAAGCGTTATAGGCCCACTTGGTAACGGAATCATCTGACAGTGCTTTGATGATTTCCTCAGGTACCTTGTCTCCGTTGGCAAGGTCATATACAGCAACGGGACCTCCGTTAACCGAAACACCGAAAAGCAGAATGTCGAAATCCGGTGATTCGGAATACTTGTAAACTCCGGCCTTTGTAATGTCTATGCTGCTTCGTGTTTCAAGATCCAGTGACATGAATTCAATTTTCATAATTCCAATCCTCATTAAAAAAAAGGGCGGCAGATAAACAGTCGCCCCTTGATACAGTTATTTAGCAGTCCACTTTCGTTTAAGAGCAAAGAAGATTTTTCCCGCAATTCCGCCTATCACATATCCGATAATAAAACCGAAGGCGAACTTTATGAAGTAGATATCATCTGGTGTCAACGTGCATTCCATTAAGATGTTTTCTCCCTTGATATGAGTTTCCGCCAAAGCCATTTACAACCTTCTGAAATAAGCCATCCAAAATAACCTCCTAATATCATCAAATACATGTTTTCTGGTGAGGTAAATAATTCGTAAAAGAAATTTACTGAGTTTTCCATAAAGCCTCTTTTGTCTTAATAAAGGCGGCAGGCATGCCCACCGCCCAGATTGTCAGAAATTACCGGATTAACCTAAGAAATCCTCATCGTCTTCATCAAGGTCAGCGAAGTCATCCTCGGCACGGCTGTGACCGCCAAGCGGAGTACCATCAGCGAGTTTCTGCAGATTGTTGAGACCGCAGGCGATACCCTTATTGCCGTTGGAGTTGTAGGCATAAAAGTTGATGGATGCTCTGCCGACGATACCGGAGTAAAGCTCGGAGGTATCGATGATGTCCTGTCGATCTGCGTCAACCACACCAGGCTTGGTGGTGCTGTTGGCGTTCACGAAGTAGGAGTTGGCATAGGCTGCATCGCCTTTACGATCCTTGTCACCGTCACGCAGCGGTGTCTTAAGTGCATCAAGATCCGGAACGAACTTGGAGTTGCCCTTGAGCTTGGACTGACCTTCATCGTAGGCAGCCTTGATGGCGGCCTTGATCTTGTTGACGGTCACGGTGTCGGACTTCGGAATGATCAGCGAAACGCTGTACTTCGGAGTGCCGCCGCCCATAGGAACCTTAGGCTCGTTAACGTTAAGGTAAGAGAAGATGGTCTTAGGACCGGTAATTACTTTAGTAGGGTTTTTAGCTGTATTGGCCATAATTAAATATCCTTTTCATTAAAATCAGATTTAGCAGTGTTGAATTCAGGACGGGGATCCGTGTCTGAAACAAGCACAGGTTTACCAACGGGCTTTATAACAAGCCCACTCAACAGTTCTTCGAACTTCTTTTTGCCTAACTGCCTGGTCATCGAAGTGATTCCCAGGAGCTTTTTCTCAAACGGATCGTACCCGGCATTCTGTACGACCTTTGCCACCTCATTTTCGTCGGTGTATTTGCGAATACTTCTGCCTTCCACCAGCTTGAAGTGCGGATAACGGACACCGGATAAAGCCTGCTCAAGGGCATAGGCTTTGATGTCGTCTGCCCAGGAGACCAGAGAGTCTATCTGGGGCAGAATTGCCGCAATCTCAGTGCTGTCCAGCGTCGGAGCATCGGCAAAGTCATACTTCGCCAGCTCCATGCTGTATTCAGCGCGAGCTCTGCAGGTAGCTTTCAGCTTGCAGAACTGACAGTGATCTCCGGCATGGAACTCACCACCTCCTTCATAAGCCAGCTCGGCAGTCGGTTTCAGTACCTCATCTGCCCATTTCAGCAGTTCGTCGGCAGACATCTCGAAGGTGTCAACGTTGTCGCGTCTCGGCTGATAGATGCTGAGTCTGATGCGCCTTATGTCATAAAGAGCACCGAAGGTATCAAGAGCACCCAGGGCGTAGCATTTAAGCTGGCTGTTCCCGGTACCGTCTTCACCGGATGCCGTTACAAGAACACCGACACCGTATTTCAGATCGATGATGTGCAGCAGATCATCTGCCACAATCACGCAGTCTCCGGTACCGAATCCGTCCTTTACCCACCTGGAGAAGTCGAGTCTCTGCTCAACGCATACCAGCGGATCTGAACAGTGTTCCTTCGCAGCGGAAACCTGTTCCATGACAAAGCCGCAGTAGCCATCAGCAGCCTCCTGCATTTCCGCGTCATAGAAGGAGAGGTTCGGAGTCGGATCACTTGCATCGCGTCCAAGAGCCTTAGTCACCAGGTACTCACAGAGTTCGTGTGCGTCTGTTCCCTGCTGTGCATACGGACTGGACTGATCTTCAAGTTCAGCGCAGAGCTTTGCACTTGGGGGACAGGCTAACCAGCGGTGACTGGCTGACGCTGACAGATAAGCGTGTTTAGCCATTACCCAGTACCTCCGCTTCAGCTACCAGCTCTGCAAATACAGCAGGATCGGTAATATCGGATAACTGCTTTACTCCGTGAGAGGTCAGCAGAGCCTTAACCTCGGCTCTGAAACCGGATCTGGCCTTGTCAGAGAGAATGCCTCGTACTTCCTCGAAGGTGTAAACCTTGACTGGAGTTTCCTCAGCAGCGGGAGTCGGAGTTTCGGGTTCAGTCTGAACTTCAGCTGTCTTTTTAGAAGTGGTTTCCGTGCCTGAAAGCAGTTCAGCTATTTCAGCGGCATCCGCGCTCAGCTTGCGGAATCCATCGATAAGAACAGTAATGTCTTTCTTTTTCATGGGATTGACCTCATAAGTTTGTTTCAATTTCAGCGGGGCGGTTTTAAGTGCCCTCACTACCTAATGCCCAGAACCGGACTGCTTTTACAAAAAATTTTTAACTTTTTTTAAGCACTGGTTTTCTGCGCCTTCACTACCTAATGCCCAGAACCGGACTGCTTTTACAAAAAATTTTTAACTTTTTTTAGCAGCGGTTTTCTGTGCATTCACTACCTAATGCCCAAAACCCGGCAGTTTTTACAAACATCCATGAATTCATCTTTTTATGCCTGGAAATAGAGGAAGAAGACTGTCGGAAATTTTT
>JAEEGH010029056.1_pt1 | contig 10838 bp, 9 predicted proteins | sample 9134181 | NCBI WGS metagenome assembly JAEEGH01 (sample SAMN16246544, study PRJNA631951) | gut metagenome | biome: gut microbiome; feature: rumen; material: DP-attached | host: Bos | place: Iran: Karaj | collected 2018-10
CATAGTCATTTTGATTGTCCGACTGGAGGTTTGCGAGATTAAAGTATACGGTGGCGAGTCCGCTCTGATATTCGGCGTTGTCTTTCGGTAATTTTTCCCTTATATCTATAGCCTTGGTGTAGTATGTCTCTGCGGACTTGTAGTCGTTGAGGGAGTTTTCCTGGAAAAGAGCAAACTTGCGGTATACCTTTGCAAGGTCGTTCTGATATTCAATGTTATCTTTCGGTAGTTTTTCCCTTATCTCGATAGCGTTATTGTAATGCATTTTTGCGGATGCATTGTCATTTAGGTTTACAAACTCCATGGTTGCAAGGTTGTCGTATGCATCAGCAAGTCTGTCTTGATATTCAAAATTGTCTTTTGGTAGAGATTCTCTTATTTCAATCGCCTTGTTGTAGTTTGTTTTGGCAGATTCATAGTCGTTGAGTTGGTTGTCTTGTAGCCAAGCAAGCATGAGGTATGCTTTTGCTAAATTGTCTTCATCTGAACTATCTGCAGGATTGTTTATTATACAATTAATATATTTATTATATAATAATGCTGCATAATTTGTCATTAATGCAACATGCAATTTAATAGCGACATATAACAGTATTGAATAATTATCTTTGCATATATCGAACTCACTCAAACTATACCCTATACATTCACCGAAAGGAACAAAATCATTGTTATCATATTTTATTATCTTGCCAATATTGTCAAGATAACATGAAAAACTCTATTGAGAAATAGTAATTTGATTGCGGAGTGACTCTGCAATCAATCCATGAAGTTTGTATTGAGAATCGCCGTCAACCTCTTGAACAACAATGATACTATGTCTAACAAGATTTATCAATGCTGCGTCAAGCTCGTCTTCTTCTGTAAATACACCTTTGAGCAGACCATATATTATGTTCCTCGAAATGAAGTCTGCAGGCCATAAAATGAAATGACGGAGAAGCTCTTTCTGTTTTAGGTCTTCTATTTTGTCGAATTTAATAATATTTTTCAGAAATCCTATAATTGATGTGTCTTCGTTGCTGCTACGATTTTGGACTACAACACCAGAGAGTTTCCCATCTATAAAATATTTTTTTTGTAAAATAACCCTAATTTGTGATACTGACTTTTGTGGTAAAAATTGCAAGTATTTACCCAATTGTTCTGCCAAAAGGGGACTATAACATATTGTTTCGAAGAGATTTGCAAAGTCATTATCACTGAAATTATTATATTTGTTTCCTGCGTTCTTTAGAAAAAGAGCCTTCAAAAAAATAGTATTTTCAATTATACTTTCATTTTCATTAAGATTCAGTTTTGCAAGACCTTCATATACGCTTCCTCTTGAAATAATCAAAACCTTCCAGCCGTCAGGATAAATCTTGTTTGACGAGAGAGTATTATTAGCTAATTCTTCTCCAAATTTAGTCGCATCTCCTTCAGGTGCGTTGTTGATGTCAATAATCAAAAGATTAGGTTTGTCTGATTTGTAATTAGTTTCCAAATACTGTATTATAGTCATGTATTTGTCATTTTTTTCTTGTTTCCTTTCCGTAGCATCCTTATATTCGTATGCAATTAGAGCCTTTTCACTGTCAGCAATCATATTTGAAGGAGAAATCTTTTTCTCCTCATTTCCCATAAAATTGTACACATCACCATCTGCTGTGTTGTTGTCTAAAATCATCAAGTTTTGAGCACCAAAATTATTGTTTTGCCCAATCAATAACGATAAAAAGTTTGGTGTGTTTCTTTCCCTATAGCTATCTTTATACCAAGATCGCAGATTGTCCACAATGTCCTCTCCTGGGTTAAATATATGGATAGTATCGTTAATTTGTGATATAAAATCTGCCTTGCCCGGGTTGCGCTTCTCCATTTCGTAGTTAAATATATGTATAGTATCGTTGATTTGTGATATAATATCAGCTTTGATGTTATTGTTAACTACAATATATGCAATTTGGTTATAGTCCGAGCGATACTCCTTCAAAAATAAATATGTCAGGGACGTTTTCCCACTTCCCCCAAATCCGTAAAGATTGCAAAAATTGTTACTCGACACAAGATCGTGTAGTTGTTTTACAAAGTAGTCTCTCTGTACGAGATTGGTTTGGATAGGTAATTTAAAAAACGGGGCGGAGGTTGGTGTTGGTGCATCTTTCCGCTCTTCATCTTCAATATTTTTAACGTGCTCTTTGAGTTGTTCAATAATTATTTGGTAATCGTCTTCCCGTAGTGATTCTAAATCAGGAATGTTGTTCTCTTTTATATAATTTCGTAGTGTTTCCAAATCTTTTATATACCCGTCATTTTCGAGGCATTTCCTTTCTTTAGCTTCAATATTAGACATCACTTCTCTATCCGAGATGTTTTGCAGACGCTCTTCAAATAATTTTTTAAACGAATTGTAGCGATAGTCTTGTTTGAGTTTTGTTCCTGGCAATACAATTGGAAATACACGCTTGGTGATGTTCCCTGTTTTGCAGATGCAATGCCATTCGTACATACAGTTAAGCGACTTGATGTATTTGTCGCTTATTACAACAATTATCGCCTTGCCTCTGCCAATTTCTTCTTCTGCGGTTATGATGTTGTAGCGGTACGGACACTGGCTGTTTTCTCCTTTGGCTTTGTCGCGCTTAAAGAAGATACCATTAGTTTCCATCAACACACATATCTTGTTGACGTCAATTTCAAGATCCTCGCCCCAAGCGTAGGATATATACACTGGATTATCTTTATTTATATACGTTGGCATTTGTCTGTTTTTTTGACATCACAAATATAATATATAATAAGGTATCAACAAAAAAAAATCAACAATTTTTTGATTTTTTTCACTCCGCAAACAGATCCTCCATCACCACTTGCGCGTGTATGTTATTCGCATAAGCGTTTGGCTTCAGCCCTGATGTTGTGATCATTACAGGCCAGACGGCTTTGGTGGTGCCGGTCTTGGAGGTGAAGGTGTTGATTTTGCGCTGGAGGGCGTCGTCGTACTGTTTTTTGATTTCGTATTCGCCGTTGCTGTACTTGATTTCGCAGAGGTTGATGACGTCGTCGATGCGGTCGATAAGCATATCGATTTGTATGCCGGTCTCGTCGGCGGTCTGTGGACGATAGACCCATGAATAGATGTCGCTCATTATGCCCGAAATGCCCAACGCCTTTTTGATTTGCGCGGCGTGTTGCAGGCAGACCCTTTCAAATGAGAGTCCGCACCATACGGAATGGAGCGTCTTGCCGACATTAAGCGACCAAAATTCAGGGTTGTGGCTGCGGTTTTCTTCAAAAAACTTGAAATAAAACAGTGTGTAATTATCAATCAATTGATACAGAGCGTCTTTAGATGTTTTTCCAATTGAATTGTACGCACGTATGAAGCCGCACAACTCCAAATCCTTCAACGTGTCGGTAATAGTGCCGCCGGTCTCCTTGCCCAAACTTTTTACTATTTCACTGCGCGTCATGCCCGCTTTTTTTGTGCCCAAGACGCGCACGGTCTGGATGTATGGATTGGGATTTTTGAACAGCGAGGCATACAGTGCGTTAAATTCGTTTTGTAGCGGCGCGCCTTCTGCGAAAAACATTTTGTCGATGTTTTGGGCGACCGAACAGTTTTTTTGCAGGAAAGTCCAATAATACGGAATACCGCCCAAGACCATGTAAGTCTCCAATACTTGCTTGCGCGTGAAGTTGAAACCGAGGGCGTTGACATACCTCTCGCACTCATGGAGGTTGAAGGGCTTGAGATATATCTGACGTGAAAGCCTGTTATGGAGTCCACCGTAATTCATCACGATTTTGCTTACGATCCACGACGCCGCACTGCCGCACACTACGAGCAAGATGTCTTTGCGGGCGGTCGCCCAGCCGTTCCAAAAATGTTCGAGGGCGGACACAAAGTCAGATTTTTGCGTGTCCATCCACGGCAGCTCGTCGATGAAAAGCACTTTTTTGCCGGTGGGAAGTGCCGCGAGAAAGTCTTCCAAGGCATGGAACGCCTTGAACCAGTCCTTGAACTTCGGGATGTCGCGCATGCCGGCATTGTGCAGCGACTGCGCAAATTCGGCGAGTTGCCGTTTCTTGTCGCCGCCTTGGATTCCAGTGTGCTGAAAGGCAAAGCGATAATTGAACGTTTCCCTTACGAGGAACGTCTTGCCTACGCGCCGCCGCCCGTATATTGCAACAAACTCCGAATATTCACTTTCGTAAAGTTGTTCGAGTTGCTTTTGCTCATTTTCACGTCCTATGATCATAGCCCTATGCTTTATAAAAATTTTCTGCAAATATAACAATACTCAGCCAAATCTACAAATTTTTATATAGATTTGGCTGAGTATCGGCGCAAAAAATGGCGGTTTTATGCACAATACTCAGCCAAATCTATATTTTTTAGGGTAGATTTGGCTGAGTATTGAAACATTGCATCGCTATACAAACTCGTCCCCGTATTTCAACTTCACGGAATTGACGAGATTCTTGATGTTTTGCTCGTCCGCCTTGGGCACTACGAGGAGCAGTCCGTCGCTCTCTGCAACGATGTAGTCTTTGAGGCCCTCGATGACAACGAGTTTGGAATCACAATTGACGATTGAGCCGGTGGTGTCGTGGATAATAGCCTTGTCGCAGACTACGACGTTGCCATCGGAATCCTTGTTGGAATTTTCATACAGCGAACCCCACGTGCCGAGGTCGCTCCACGGGAAGAGGGCGGGTATCACGTACACCTCGTCGTGATTTTCCATAATGCCGTAGTCGATGCTGATGTTGGGGCACTCGGGGTAGATGGAATTGATGAACTCTGTCTCGCGGTCGGTATTATAAACACCCATACCCTGCAAGAATAGCGAGTGGATTTCGGGCTGATATTTCTCAAACGCCTGTGTGATTGCATTGACATTCCAAAGGAAGATGCCCGAGTTCCAGAAAAACTCACGGCTCTCGAGGAAAGTCTTCGCCATCTCGAGGTTGGGCTTTTCGGTGAAGAGCTTCACCCTCGTCACCTCGTGGATGGCAAGGGGATTGTCGTCAGAATGGCTGTCGATCTGTATGTATCCGTATCCCGTCTCTGGGCGCGTGGGCGCGATGCCGATGGTGAGCAGCGCGTTGCTAAACTGCGTGAACTGCAAACCCCTGTTGATGGTCTCCACAAAACCGCGCTCGTCGCCGATGTAGTGGTCGGCGGGCGATACGACGATGTTGGCATTGGGGTTGACAGACTTGATCTTGTAACAAGCGTATGCGATGCACGGGGCGGTGTTGCGGCGCAGGGGCTCGGTGAGGATGTTGCCGTCGTCCAATTCGGGCAATTGTTCCTTGACGAGCGCGGCGTATGCGCTGCCCGTCACGATATATATGTTTTTGGGGCTGCAGATCTTCGTGAACCTGTCGAAAGTCTGCTGCAAAAATGTGCGCCCTGTCCCGAGGATGTCGAGAAACTGCTTGGGGCAAGCCACGCGGCTCTTGGGCCAGAATCGGCTGCCGATGCCGCCCGCCATAATGATGCAATAATTGTTGTTGTCCGTGTTTACCATAAATTTTGGCTGTTATAAAGCGTTGCTATTTTTTTAAAAACTTCCAAAATTAAGGTAAATATTTGAAACCGTCAAAACTTTTTTTTCAACGGCTTGGATTTATTGTTTGCGGATATTGTAAAATGTCCTATATTTGCAGTTGGAAAACAAAGAAATGATGAGGAGACTTGTGGCTATATTATTGATGTTGATGGCTCTTTGCGGCATGGCGTCCGCAATCGGTTATCCGACAGTGCCATGCGACTCCACGTCCATCATCTACCAGACCAAGGATCTCGACGAATTGTGCCACCAGGACTCGGTGTTGATGTTTTTGCCGCTGTCCACCCGCAACCTCAACGACTACACCGTGAAGCAATTCGGCATCCGCGCCAAGTACATCGAGTACAAGGTGCCCACCAAGCAATATTTTCACATTGACCTCAATCGCAGCCCGATACACGAGCATTATCCGTGGGAATCGATAGTGCCGCTGATGGTGAGCGTGGTGCTGGTGCTGCTCGCAAGGTTTTTCATGCCGGGGTACATCTCGCAGCTGTTTTTGATTGTATTCTACCACAACGCCTTCATGAGCAATGTCCGGGAGAGGAACGTCAACGCCGACCGAGCGGGTTATCTGCTTATGAGCAATTATCTGATCAATGCGGCTCTGTTTGCGATGGTGGCTTTATACAGGTACAATTATATCTTCGGCACCGGATTCCTGGCGTCGTTCTCATCGCTGCTGGTGCTGCTGATATGCATCTATCTCGCCAAAAGGATGGTGAGCTACCTGATGTCGCAACTGTTTGGCTGCGACGATGTGTATGAATTGCATTATAAAAACCTATCGTACCTGATGCACTGCGCGGGCGTGTTTTTGCTGTGCGCCAATGTCGGCAATCTGTACGTGAACATACAGTGGGCGAAGGATTTTATCTTCTGGGCAACCGTGTCTGGAATGGCTGTAGCGGAGTTTTTAAAAATAATTCGTCTATTTAAAATTATTATCGAGAAACATTTTTCTATTTTCTATTTATTTTTGTACCTTTGCGCCGTGGAATTTTTGCCTGTTTTGGTCGCTATCAAAATGCTATCCCGTTGATAATGAGCGAGGTAAAAATCAGAGAGGGAGGATAGAGAGAGATAAGTTTTACTAAAAAACGCATTATTTTGAAAATTTCAAGTCTATTGGTATCGCAGCCGAAGCCTACCGTGGATGGAAATCCGTACGTGGCGTTGGCGGAAAAAATGAAACTCAACGTGGGTTTCAGGCAGTTTATCAAGGTTGAGGGAGTGTCGTCCAAGGAGTTCAGGTCGCAGCACGTCAATCTGCCCGACTTCAAGGCGGTGGTATTCACGAGCAAGGTTGGCATCGACACTTATTTCAAGTTTGCAAAGGAGGTCAAATTCAAGGTGCCCGAGGATTTGCTCTATTATTGCTCCACCGAGGCGGTCGCCAACTATTTGCAGAAGTACATCACCTTCCGCAAGCGCAAGATTTTCTACGGCGAAAAGTCTGTTCTCGAACTCACCGACCCCATCAAAAGGCACATCGGCGAAAATACGCTCGTGGTGCACAGCGACGTGTCGAGCGACGAGATTCCCAAGTTCCTTGACAAGCTCAAGGTGAAGCACACCGAGGTAGTGCTCTACAAGACTGTGAGCGCCGACCTCTCCGACCTGAAGGAGGAGTTTGGCTCGTACCAGGTGCTTGTATTTTTCACCCCGGCGGGCATCCGCAGCCTCAAGGAGAATTTCCCCGACTGGGAGCAGGGCGATGTGAAAATCGCCGCCTTCGGACCCTCCACGCACGAGGAAGTGAAGAAACTCGGCTACCGCCTGGACATCGAGGCGCCCACCGAGGAATGCAAGAGTATGACAAGCGCGCTCGAAAAATTCATCACGACTAACAACAAGAAAAAATAATATCAATCACCTTGGCTAAAAAATACGGTTTAACGAGGCAGGAAAAGCTCAAAAGTGTATCAAGCATCGAAAAGCTTTTCACTGGCGGACGTCTGTTTTGGGCGTATCCGTTCAGCGTGCATTACCGTATCTATAATGACGAGGGCGGATCGGCGTGCAGGATGCTTGTATCAGTTGGCAAGCATTACTTCAAGCACGCCGTGCACCGCAACAGGGTCAAGCGTCTCGTCCGCGAGGCATACCGCCTCAACAAGGAGACCCTACTCGCCGCCGTCAGTGAGGCCAACATCCGTCTCGACTTCGGGATAGTCTATAAGTCAAAGGAAATAGTCGATTACAAGACCGTCGAGGCTGGCGTCATGCAAGCCATCGAAAAACTCGCCGACGCCATCGCAAATAACGCACAGGCAGCATTAAACAAACAAAAATAAAAGAATGGCGGGTTATAGTTACTCTCCATCTTTTTCCTCAAAACAACAACAAAAAACGCAGGGAGAATTTCTTCTTCCCTGCGTTTTTAGTATGAATAAAGCGGACATGGAAATATTTTAGTTGTAGCAAGCCTCGCCGTGTTCGTAAACGTCGAGACCTTCTTCCTCGATGCGACGCTCAACGCGGAGGCCGTGGGTCTTCTTGATGAGCATAAATACTCCGAGACCAAGCACGAATGCAAATGCAGCCACTGTAAGTGCGCCCAAGGTCTGAACGCCTACCGAAGCCTCAGTACCGTTGATTGCAGAATCGCAGAACACGCCCGTGAGTACAGTACCGATGATGCCGCCGACGCCGTGCACCGAAACAGCACCAACAGGGTCGTCGATGTGGCACTTCTTGTCGAGGAACGATACAGAGAAGCACATTACCGCAGAGGTAACAACGCCGATGACAGCCGCAGCCCAGATCGAAACGCAGTCACAACCTGCCGTGATGCCCACCAAGCCTGCCAAAATACCGTTGCAAACCATAGAGAGCGACGGTTTGCCGTCAATCAGCCAAGTGTAAACCAATGCCGCGAGACCGCCGGTGGCTGCCGCCATATTGGTGGTTACAAATACGTGCGACATACTTGTGGCGTTTGCGTAACCCGTTGCAGCCACGGTGGAACAGGGGTTGAAACCAAACCAGCCCACCCAGAGGCAGAACACGCCCAAAGCGCAGAGTGTAAGGCTGTGTCCGGGGATGGCCTTCGACTTGCCGTTCTTGTCGTACTTGCCAACCCTCGGGCCGAGTACAATAGCGCCAGCAAGTGCGAGCACGCCGCCGCAGAGGTGAACCACAGTAGAACCTGCAAAATCGTGGAAGCCCAACTCGCTGAGCCAACCGCCGCCCCACGACCAGTGTCCTTCTATCGGATAGATTATCAACGAGATAACCATCGAATAGACAAAGTACATCGAGAATTTGGTACGTTCAGCCATTGCGCCCGATACTATCGTCGCGGCGGTGGCGCAGAATACCGTCTGAAAGATGAACGTCGCCTCGGCGGGCACGTTGGAATCACTTCCGATGAAGAAGAAGCCGTCCCAGCCGATGAAACCATTGCCGACGCCGTACATTATCGAAAAACCGGCGATCCAGTACAGCACCGAGCCGCACATAAAGTCGCAGAAGTTTTTCATAAGGATGTTGGCGGTGTTTTTGGCGCGGGTGAGGCCAGCCTCCACCAAGGCGAATCCAGGTTGCATCCAGAATACCAGCATCGCGCCCAAGAGCACCCACAGGGTGTCCAATCCGTTCACAAAATCTTTTGCCTCCTCCACTACCGGAGGAATGTCTAATAATATGCCTGCCATAATATTTTTCGATTTATTGATTTTCGATTTTTTGATTGCTCATTATGCATTATGCATTATGAATTATGCATTGTGAATTATGCATTATGAATTATGCATTATGCATTGAGCATTACTTCTTGTCCCTCAATACCGTGTCGCCGTGCTCGCCTGTGCGGATGGACCAACAGTCGATGACGTCGCTGAGGAAGATGCGGCCGTCGCCGATGTTGCCTGTGTGGGCGATTTTGAGGAGGACGTTGATAGTGTTTTCAACGATGACGTCGCGGCAGACGATTGTGATTGCCACACGCTCGATGATGTCGGTGTTGTAAGCGACACCACGGTAGATGCGCTCTTGACGCGACTGACCAATGCCGTGCACATCGTGGTACTCAAACCAATCGATGTCGGAACTCAACAAGGCCTCCTTCACCTCGTCAAACTTGGTCTTCCTGATAATTGCTTCAATCCTTTTCATTTTGTTACGAATTTTACTTATGTCGTTTACGCGTATTACGTATTTTACTAATTTTAATTAGTTCTTTACATTTCTGACTAAAAAAAATCAGAAACCGAAACTAACTCCGCCCACGAAGTAAACCTCTCCGTGCTCGCCCAAGCCTGTCGGGTTGCAGATGACAGCCGCCGACGGGGTCACGGTGCAGAAGTTTTTGAGATTGTAGGTCTTGGACATCTCAAACTTCAATTCGGCGAAGTTGAAGCCGTCTTTCCTCGTGTACATCAATGACTCCTCGTTTTCGATAGCCGCACCTACGGTGAATCCCAAGTCGAGACCGCATTCCAACGACGGAGCGTAACAAATCTCGATGTAGGAAGAGTGGCCTTGGCTGTCGTCAGCCTTGCGGTTGGCGCCCGCGAGCATCACGTTGTAGGAGATTGAGAGCGGGAGGTCAGTCTTCTCCGAAAAGTCGTAGCCCACGCCAAGTTCGAGGTAGTGGTAGGTCTTGTACGGTCCGAAAAACTCAAACTTGTCCTGCGTCCACGTGTAGTCTGTCAACGAGAGGAACGCGCCGCCCACCGAGTAACTTGCGTACAAGTCGATTTCGGTGTAGTCGTCCTTGCCGATTGCGGAGATGCCCGCAATGCCCGCGCTGAATCCGCCCGCAGCAAACTCGGCGTCACCCATAAAAGAAAGACCGGCACAATTGCCGCCGCGCCAAATATCATTGGTGGCGACACCGAGGTCGAAAGTCAATGGGCTGCCGTCGCCCTCCGCTTCCTGTGCTCTTGCACTCATTGCGGTCAGCGCAACCATCGCCGCCGCAATCATAATTCCAAAATTTTTCATATCCCTATTTTTTAGTTAGTAATTGTTTTACGATGCAAATGTAAAGGTGATTTTTGGGGCGTACAAATGTTTGTGCCGCCATTAAGCGTAAAACGTAACCAAAAGACGTGTTAAACGTACAACAATTGCAAAAGGCGTAGCGTTTTGCGCAAGATGTATGGGCAAACCCGCGTGTGCGCCCCCTACACCACCTGAAACGCCGCCGTCTTTTCCATTATCAACGCCTTGGAATGTGCGAAAAATATCACGCCGTCCTTTGGCGAGGCTATTTGGGCGCGGACGCTGCCGTCGTAGGGGTCGAGGATTTTGGCGATGACCTCC
>JAEEGH010029058.1_pt1 | contig 10837 bp, 7 predicted proteins | sample 9134181 | NCBI WGS metagenome assembly JAEEGH01 (sample SAMN16246544, study PRJNA631951) | gut metagenome | biome: gut microbiome; feature: rumen; material: DP-attached | host: Bos | place: Iran: Karaj | collected 2018-10
CTGCTGGCTCGTTCATTTTCAGGTGGATACATTGTGCCTCACATTGTTTCTCCTGAGGACAAACACGACCGCAAACGGCAGGCAGAGCCGAAGTCATCTTCAGGACTCGGGCTGCATTGAGGAACTCTCCGCGCTCGATATTCTTGATGAACGACGGGATGTTGATGCCGACGGGACAGCCCTGCATACAGGTCGGGTTAGCGCAATCGAGGCAACGTTTAGCTTCAGTCAAAGCCTGTTCAACAGTCAAACCCTGGTTCACTTCCTCCGTTCTGGTCGTAGCACGATAGACAGGGTCGAGCTCAGGCATCTTCTGGCGCTCTATGCCAGTACGTTCCTTAGCCTTCATCGACTTGCGAATCTCATCGCGCCAAGCAGCACTACGGTCAGTAAGTTCAGAGAGAGGCGTGGTAGTGTCCATATTGTCGGCATTAACCTGAGCCTTTTGAGCACAGGTCTTGTCGCATTTCTCTTGCTCCTTTGCCTTGGGACCTTTGCCCTCCAAAGCTGCCTGATAGGCTGCCATTGCTTCGAGTTCCTCAGCCTTGAAAGCGCCACCTCTTTGCATCATCTCGTTGAAATCAACCTGATGACCATCGAATTCCGGGCCGTCCACGCAGACGAACTTCGTCTTGCCGCCAACACTTACGCGGCATGCGCCACACATACCTGTGCCGTCCACCATAATAGTATTGAGGCTGACGTCAGTCGGAATGTCGTATTTCTTAGTCAGCAAGCAGCAGAACTTCATCATGATGGCTGGGCCAATGGCAAAGCACTTATCGACCTTTTCGCGCTGGATAACTTCTTCCATACCGACAGTCACCACGCCTTGCTTGCCGTAAGAGCCGTCGTCGGTCATGATGATGACTTCATCGCTTGCGGCACGCACCTCGTCTTCAAGAATGATAAGGTCCTTGCTACGACCTGCAATCACACTAATAACGCGGTTTCCTGCAGCCTTGAGGGCCTGGATGATGGGCAACATGGGAGCCGTTCCCACGCCACCACCAGCGCAAAGTACGGTGCCGTAGTTCTCGATGTGAGTGGCACGACCAAGAGGTCCGACTACATCTGCTACGTAATCTCCCTCATCAAGGGCGCAGAGCTGACTCGTGCTGGCACCAACCGTCTGGATAACCAACGTGATGGTTCCCTTCTCGAGGTCGCTTCCTGCTATAGTAAGAGGCACTCGCTCGCCTTTTTCATCAACACGAACAATGACGAAATGACCAGCTTTGCGTGCCTTTGCAATCAATGGTGCTTCAACGTCCAGGCGGAAAACCTTCTCGCTGAACTGAACTTTCTTTACAATCTTGAACATAGTTTTTCTATATTGTGTTATCCTTAAATTAGTCAATCAATTCGCAACCCATATAGGGGACAAGCACTTTGGGAACTCGGATGCCCTGTTCCGTCTGGTTGTTCTCCAAGATGGAAGCCACGATGCGGGGCAGAGCGAGGGCTGAGCCGTTGAGGGTGTGGCAGAGTTCTGTCTTGCCTGTAGCGGTTCGACGAACACGGCACTTCAAGCGGTTAGCCTGATATGTGTCGAAGTTTGAAACGGAGCTAACCTCGAGCCAACGCTTCTGGGCTTCGCTATAGACCTCGAAGTCGTAGCAAATAGCGCTGGTAAAACTCTGGTCACCACCGCAAAGACGAAGGATGCGATAGGGGAGCTCAAGCTTCTGCAACAGGCCTTCCACGTGTGCAAGCATCTCTTTGTGACTCTCTGCACTATGCTCAGGCGTATCGATACGTACAATCTCTATCTTGCTGAACTCATGCAGACGGTTCAATCCACGCACGTCCTTACCATAACTTCCTGCTTCACGACGGAAGCACTGGGTGTATGCGCAGTTCTTGATGGGCAGGTCCTTCTCGTCGAGAATCACGTCACGATAGATGTTTGTCACAGGTACCTCAGCTGTCGGAATGAGGTAGAGATCATCCACCTCACAATGATACATCTGGCCTTCCTTGTCGGGAAGCTGACCTGTGCCATAACCCGAAGCGGCATTCACAACAGTTGGAGGCATGATTTCCTCGTAACCGGACTTCTGTGCCTCGTCGAGGAAGAAGTCAATCAAAGCACGTTGAAGCCTGGCTCCCTTGCCTCTATAGACAGGGAAACCTGCTCCAGAAATCTTGACACCAAGGTCGAAGTCGATGAGATTGTACTTCTTAGCCAGTTCCCAATGCGGGAGTTTGGCTGTCTCAACAACAGGATTTGCATCCCAATTGCCAACTGTATCTTTACCAAGAACGCATTCCTTGAGGTTGGACTTCACGACCCAGTTGTCTTCGGCACAAGTTCCTTCGGGCACCTCGTCATAAGGAATGTTGGGAATCTGGCAGAGAAGACGAGTCAGTTCCTGCTCGGCAGTCTCCTTCTTATTCTCGAGATTCTTGCTTGTTTCCTTGAGGGCGGCAACCTTTGTCTTGACCTCTTCTGCTTCTTCTCGCTTGCCTTGCTTCATGAGCATGCCTATTTCGGCCGCCAACTTCTTAGCGGCTGAGAGGTTCTGGTCAAGTTCAGTTTGTGCCTGACGACGGCTCTTATCAACGGCAATCACTTCTTCGATTGCCTGACGAGCACCTGTGAAGTGCTTCTTTTCCAATCCCGCGATGACGCGTTCGGTTTCTTCTGTGATGAGTTTTAGTGTAAGCATATATTGTATTTACTATTTGACGATTTACTATTTAAAAGGGGAACCAGACAAATGCGGCTGCGTCCCAAAGTGCGTGACTAATGATGATTGCTCTCAGTTGATTGGGCATAAGCCAATAGAGTCCGCCCCAAACGATACCGCAAACAAGGGCTGCCATGATGAGCATGAAGTTGCCTGAAGGCAGATGAACTGCGGTATAACAAGCCGTTGTCAACATGAAAGCGACAAACGGGGAACGGAATTTAGTAAGAGTTCTCTGTACATAACCTCTCCAAAATATCTCTTCTGCAGGTCCTATGACAAAGAGCAGGAGTAAAGCAAGCAGGGTAGGAGAGGCATCTCCCTTTATATTATAAATAAGGTTCACCTGCGCGCGCGAAAAAGAAAAAAGGAGTTGCGATACTTTGTCACCAACAAAGAATACTCCCCATAGCAATGCTGCGATGAGAATAGCAAGGATGCAAGTATAGGTGGCTGGTGGCGTATCTTCTGGAGAAAAGCCAGTTCCAATGCTCTTACTTCCGCCAAATGCGAAAGCGAGACAGGTGAGGATGAGTGCCGAAGCAGTCATGCAAACCCAGAAGTTAACGTGGGGCGACGTCCAAGGCGAGAACATGATGAACCACAACAAGGCAGCAATAAGCAGACTCAGAACGAGTTTGCTTTTGTCGCGGATCTTTATGGTATTGTTCGATGTCATGTGCCTTTATGTTAGAGCCTCAATGATAAGTCCAATGGCGAGTGTCATGCTGAAGGCTAACTGCAGTTTGGCCGTCGCTTCGTCGAGGTTGGCAATTGCTTTGATACCTTTTGTCTTGCAGGATAGCATTTGCTTGCAGTTGCCAAGAGCTATGGGTAAAGTGATGAAGGTAACTAGCGTCCAAAGGCTAACATAACCGAGCAAGGCAACAGCCAGCAGCCAACAATAGGGCAGAACCATCTCGAAGAGATAAACATTGATTGCCGCAGGCCTGCCAGTCAGCATGGCAAATGTGCTGATGTGAGCCCTTTTGTCGGTCTCGATGTCTCGCGCATTATTGGCATGAAGGATGGCGACCGTGATGCTTCCAACTGGAACAGCAAGCCAAAGTACCTGTGGTACGATGTTACCTGAGCAGATGAATGTTGTGCCAAGCATGGGTAAGAGTGCATAGCAAGCCATGATGACGAGGTCGCCAAGAGCAGCATACTTCAATGGCGGATAGAGCAAGGAGAGGGCGATACCTGCCAGGCCAAACCAAAGCAAGGTGATGCCTGTAAGCCAAACCATCAGCAAACCCATCAGAATGGCTGCGATTTGTAGGCTGACGGAAAGGGTCAAAACTTCCTTTGGCGTGAACTGTTTGTCGGTGAGGATGCGGACGCCATAAGTATCAGGAGCATCCACACCTCGTTTGTAGTCGTGATAGTCGCTCCAAACATTACCGGCAGCATGCACGAGAACAATGTTCACGAGAGCCATGATGCCCAGCCACCAATTGACTTCTATGCCATTGCTCCAAAGGAACATCATCGTCACGAAGACAGGCATTGTAGAGGCGGGGAAGGACCAAGGCCTTGTTGCCAGCACCCATTCTTTTATTGTATGACCTCTCATAATGCTTTAAAAACATAGTCCCCTCAGTGCTGAAAGCATGAGGGGACCCTGATTTGAGTTGTGATTGTCTGTTTCAGGTGAGCTTGGATGCCCTTATGCCTCAGCGGTGACGGGAACGACACTTACAGTACTGCGGTCGAGGCGACCCTTCCTGAACTGTACGGTTCCATCAACGAGAGCATAGAGAGTGTTGTCCTTGCCCATAGCAACGTTAGTGCCGGGATAGTGACGAGTACCACGCTGACGAACGATAATGTTGCCAGCAACGCACTTTTCACCACCAAAAATCTTGACGCCCAGTCTTTGAGCGTGTGATTCGCGTCCGTTCTTTGAACTACCTACACCTTTTTTATGTGCCATTTTGTTTAGTCTTTAGCGTTAAACATTAAGCGTTGATACCCTTGATGGTCAGTTCTGTGAACTGCTGGCGATGGCCGTTGAGCTTGCGATAGCCCTTGCGACGCTTCTTGTGGAAGACGAGCACCTTATCGCCCTTTACCAGGGGTGAAACGACTTCGGCCGTTACCTTTGCGCCTTCAACGGTGGGAGCTCCCACTGTGATGGTGCCGTTGTCGACCAATAACACATTCTCAAATTCAACAGTCTTGCCTGCTTCTGCTTCGGGCATGTGATGAACGAAGAGTTTCTGACCCTCCTCAACACGGAACTGCTGACCGTTAATCTCTACGATTGCGTACATTTTTTAATTAATTATTATAACGGGTTTGACCGCGGGGCGGAGCCAACTCGTGACCCACTTTTTCGAGCCTCTACGGCATAAATCGGGTGCAAAGGTACACTTTTTCTGCTTATTTGCCAAATTTTTGGGAAAGATTTTTTATGTAATTGAAAATTGTAGATTGAATATTGAAAGGTAAATCATTAATGTTCATCCCATAAGATTCAATCTCCTATCCTAATTTTCAATTCTCAATCTTCAATCTTCAATGATTTATCATTCCACGTAGCTTTCCAGCAGCTTGGCATTTTCGTCGGGCAGGATGGTTACTTCCTTGATGGAAGCCGGTACGACGAGTGATTCGCCTTGATGCAGGAAGATGCCTTGTCCGGCTGGGCTGAGGAAGCAGCATTGGCCGTCGAGACACATATAGACGCGGAAGCTGTCAATACTTGAATAGTCGCGTTTGAAGGGTTTGGTCAACTTCAACTCGTTGGTCGTGAAGAAGGGACACTCCACGAGACTCACGATGGCGTCACGACTTTCGGTATAGGCGACCTTGGGATCGGTCGTAATGTCCTGGAAGTTTATTGCTTCGAGTGCGAGCTCGGTATGTAGTTCGCGGAGGTTTCCGTCTCGGTCACGACGCAGATAATCGTAGATGCGATAGGTCACGTCGCTGGTCTGCTGAATCTCTGCGATGACCATTCCTGCACCGATTCCATGCACGCGACCTGCTGGGATGTAGAAGCAGTCGCCTTCGCTGACGTTAACCTTATTGAGGTCATCCTCTATGCTTCCGTCTGCGACCTTTTGTGCGTAATCGCTCGTCTCAATTTTCTGGCGGAAACCTGCTATGAGTTGGCTGCCACGGTCTGCGTCAACAACGTACCACATTTCGTTCTTACCCATCTTGCCATGCCTTTTTGCACTGAGGGCATCATCGGGGTGAACCTGAATGGAGAGGTCCTGACGGGCATCGATGAACTTGATAAGCAGGGGGAAATCGTTTCCGAACTTCTCGAAGTTCTTCTTACCGAGGAAGTCGGCACCATAGCGAGATACGATTTCAGGCAGAGTCAGACCTTTGTCTATGCCGTTTGTGGCAATGGATTCTGAACCTTTTACTGCGGACACGACCCATGTTTCAGAGCCCCAAAGAGTGGGCTTGAAGATAGGACTAAACTTGAGTATTTCCATAATATATTAACTGATTTTGTTCATTCTAAACACGATTCTTGCCAGTCGGAGCTCTTCTTCCTTGTAGATGTCGCCGTATTCCTTCATGGCTTTGTCCATGCTGTCGGACTTAGCATTCTCGAAGTAGTCGAGCAGTTCGTTCATGCAATCGTCTCCCAACACCTCGTCTGTGAAGTAAGTTATGTCGAGGTGACGTTTCTGTTCGGCAAGCAACTCGAGTTCGTCGAGCACTTCATCCAGCCCAAGGCCCTCGGTTTCGGCATAAGAGTCGAGTGCGAGATGGCGGTCTATGGCTGTGATGAGTTTGATTTGCTGCTTGGCAAGTTGTGAGACAGTATGACCGTTGGCTGGCCGGTCAGTCTGAGCCTGTTCCAGGATAGAGTCGATTTCTGGCACCTCCGATTCAGTTTCGTTGATGGATTCGTCGTCAGGAATCGTGAAAGACTTCGGCTTCTTGGCGAACTTCTTGCCCGCTGCAGTTGGCTCCAAAGCGTTTTTCTTCGTGACTATCTGTTTGAGCAAGCCATTCTCGTAGGCAGTGTCAATGATTGTAGCCCAGAAGTCTTCGTCGTTGGTTTCGCCTACGCCAAAGTATTCTTTATCAAAGAGTTCGTATTCTTCTATCTGGCGGCTCCTTCTGCCCATCATGAAGTCGATGAGCAGTTGACGCTGGGCTGGCATATTGATTTCCAGCAGCGCCTTGATGAGCTTCACTATTGGTTCTTTTGCTTCCATTAATGTTTAATGTGTTTAATGGTCAATGTTGACTTCTTCGAGTTAAAACTCCAAAGGAACATCTTTTCGGGGTGCAAATATAGAACAATTATCTATTGCAGCAAAGGAATTTAAGATTTTTTTCGAAGATAAGTTTCAAACTCCCTAATTCGAAAAGTCAGGAATGTTGGCAAAAAACTTTACAAATGCATGATCGACAAGTTGTACAAAATCTTGTAAAGAATTTTTCCTGATCACAAAAAATGTCAACTTTTCAAGCTCGAAACAAGGAAATTTCAAACTTCACACGTGAACTTTTCCAACTCGACACGTCGATTTTGCAAACTTCACACGTGAAGTTGAGTGTTTCGACACGTGTAATTATTGCACAAAACACGCATATTTTACGCATATTTAGCGAATGTTCCGTGCATATGAAACTGCTGCGTTTGTATATCAAGCAGATAGCAAATCTCGATTATGCGCATTCTATTCGGCATCGGCACTATTTGGCCGAAAATATCGCAAGGGAAATGGGTCAGAATCACGAATTTTCATGACAATTTCGTCGCGTCAAATAATAAAGTGCAACACACTTTCCTGTTTAGGTTAAAATTGTCTCAAATTAAACGATACATGTGCTTACTTTTACATTATTATATATAATATGTGTAATAATTGCAGGTTTTAACACTTCTTAACTCGTATTGTATAGTTATATAACGTTAATTTGTATATCTTTGCGGTCGAATATCACATGATGGTATTTAATTAACCTGAAAGATTAAACAAACTATAGTTACTAACTTTTAATTATTAAACATGAGAAGAACAAAACTCTTCAGCCTTGCTCTCTTAGCAGCAGCATGGCTCGCAAGTGGCTCCGCCCAGGCATGGGATGAGCCAACAAAAGATGCAAATGATGTTTGGCAGCTAGGTTCTGTCAACGATGTGGAATGGTTTGCCGACTATGTCGAGGCTGGCAACACTACAGCAAATGCTGTCCTTACAGCAGATATCGATTATGAAGGTCAAACTCATACACCAATTGGACAAAATCAAACTAATAAGTTCAATGGTTTCTTCGATGGTCAACATCATCATATCAAGAACTTGACAATGACAGGAACCAACACAGGTTTCTTCGGTTTCGTTCGTGGAGGTACAACAATTCAGAACATTATCTTCGATTCAACTTGTCATTTCTCTGCAGACGAGCGTTGTGGCTCCCTAATCGGATTTGTTCAGGCAAAGGCTGGTGGTGTAATTACGCTTAACAATATCGTGAACTTCGGTAGCGTGACTTCTGGCTCAAAGGTGGCTGGTGGTATTGTTGCAGCAGGTCATACAAACAATGACCACCCTGTTATCAACATGGCAAACTGCGTTAATGCAGGCCTAGTCAAAAGTACAGGAGGTGACAAAGCCGCTGGTCTTTTGGGATGGAACAAAAGTGCTTCTATCAGCACATTAAAGGCATGTTACAACATCGGCGAATGTACACCTCTTGATGGTGTAAACAACCTGTTCCGCGGTACTAATCGCTCAATGCCCAACTGCTATGACCTCGTTAACACAACTGCTCAGGGAAAGACTGGTACACAAGGCTTGAAAACCGACTGGGTTACAGCTGATCCTCTTCATAGCGGTGAACTTTGCTATGTACTCAATCATGGCGATATGAGTACCAACGGTATTCCTTACAAGCAAGATCTCTCTGATCCAACTTCAATTCCGATGCCTGTTACTGACGGCCCGTTGGTGTATGAAGTTGCTGACTATTATTGCGACGGTGTTACACCTAAGGGTTCTGTAGCTTATAGTAATACCGATGCCTCAACCAAAGACGCTCATGATTTCAATTCTACGACAGGTCTTTGCAATAATTGCTCCTATCCTAAAGAGGATTGGATGAGTGCAGAAGCCGACGGTTTCTTCTATCTTGGCACACCTGCTCAGGTTGAGTGGTTCTCCGCAATGGTAAGAGCCGGTTACGGCGCAATGAATGCCAAACTGACTGCCGACATCGACTACCAAGGTGTGCCCGACGCTCACATGCCCATCGGTATTGACACACAAAAGTACTTCGGTCATTTTGATGGACAAGGCCATCGCATTAAAGGCATGGTGCTGACCACAGCCAGCAAGCTTGTCAATCGCAACAACGACGGTCAGGGCTTCTTTGGCTCAGTTCGTGGTGGCGGCACAGCCAATGGTGTAACAGTAAACGAAGTCATCATCGAGAACCTCATCATCGATGCAAGTTGCTCTGTTCAGCACGACCAATTTTTTGTTGCAGGTGTTGTTGGTCGTATTAATGCACGAAACGATGAAAATAGCAACATCATCATCCGTAATTGCGGTAACGAGGCCAACATATCGACAACAGGCAAAAACGCTGCAGGTATTCTTGGTTGCGTCGCTTCTACAAACGTTGGCCTGAAGCTCTACAACCTCTGGAACAAAGGTAACATCACAGGCAACGGCGGCGAGAGTGCAGCCATCTGCGCTTGGACTGGTCAGCGCAATGTGAATGGCGAAGTGGATGTAGAAGGCTGCTGGAACATCGGCGAAGTAACAGGCGTTGACGGCAACGGTTACAACCTCATCCGTCGCAACACGAACATCGTTCCTCGCAACATCGTTGACCTCTGCACAACTAATGCCGGCAATCAGGGCAAGGTTGCTGTCCTCAACACAGCAGACCCCATCGCAAGCGGTGAGCTATGTTACCTCCTGAACGGCGACCAGTCTGAAATCGTTTACACTCAGAACCTCGGCACAGACGAGATGCCCGTTTATCGCAACGCTTCTCACAGCCAAGTTTATCAGGCAGGTACTGTCGATTGCTTAGGTGCAGCTGTAGGTGGCATTACCTATAATAATACAAGCGGCGAGACCACCGTGCTTCCCCACAACATCAACGCTGAGATTGGCATGTGCGACGTCTGCCACACGCAGTTCCAAGAGCCAGCACTTGTTGACGGCTGGTACGAACTGAAGAACGCAGGCAACGTGGAATGGTTCTCCGAAAAAGTAAAGAATGGTGGCGGTGCTGCTTTCTATGCAAAGTTGATGAACGACATCGACTTCCTCAGTATCGAGAACCTTCACAGTCCCATCGGTCCTTCAACAGGCACCAAGTTCAAGGGTGAATTCGACGGTCAGGGCTTCCGCATCAAGAACATGATTATCAATAAACCTGCTGTCTCCAACATCGGTTTCTTCGGATTTTTGCAAGGGAATGCATCTACAACGGTCAAGAACTTGATTATTGACAGGTCATGCACAATACAAGGCTATAACCGTGTAGGTGGCCTTACTGGCAGTTATCAGAACGGAGGCAACACCATTACCATCGAGAATGTTGTCAACGAAGCAACCGTCATTGCCGAGCATCAGGATGCAGGCGGTATCTTTGGTGGTCACGAAAGTGGTAACCCAACCATCATCATCAAGAATGTGCTGAACACTGGTACCATCACCGCTAAGAACTCTGCTCCATTTGCAGGTGCTCTCTGTTGCTATCTGGGAGTAGGAGCCGGTTCGAAGATTGAGAACTTCGTTAACCTCGGCACAGTAAATGGTCACAACGGTGGCAATATAGGCCGTCATAATATTGGTGATGTAACGAACCTCATCGACCTCTCTGATACAGCCGACAAGACTCAGGGCAAAGATTCAGGTCTGACAACTGATGACATCGCCAGCGGTAAGCTTGCCTACACCGTAGGTTGGGGCCAGTTCCTCGGTACAGATGCATATCCCACTCCTCTTAACGAAACAGAGGTTAGCTATGTTGGTGATGCAGGATATGCAACTCTTTACGACACCACGACTGGTTATGGTCTAAATGGCGATGTCAAGGCTTATGCAGCTGTCCTCAACAACACATGGCTCGACCTTAGCGAAATCGGAAATGAGGTTCCTGCAGGTAACGCAGTTGTTCTGAAGGGTACATATTACAATAAGCTT
>JAEEGH010029059.1_pt1 | contig 10837 bp, 5 predicted proteins | sample 9134181 | NCBI WGS metagenome assembly JAEEGH01 (sample SAMN16246544, study PRJNA631951) | gut metagenome | biome: gut microbiome; feature: rumen; material: DP-attached | host: Bos | place: Iran: Karaj | collected 2018-10
GACCTTCTTCGATGCCTTCGACATCCACGAGGGAGATGCCATGTTCCGTCCCGAGGAAGAACGCGTACACATTTGGTAGCACAGGCTTTCATATCGCGAAAGCTTAGATTTCAGGGAAACGTGGCGGCGGTGGCAATCGCCGTCAGTTTCTTTATTATCATCGTGGCTGTGGCCGTCAGTGCCGGTTTCCGGAATGCCATCCGGAGCGGCGTGGCGGCCATGACCGGCGATGTAAGGATAGAACCCTATACCTCCGGAACGGGCTCCGATCCCGTTTCCATGCCCGCCGATCTTCCGTCCCTGGAAGAGATCCGGGCCCTTCCCGGCGTGGTGGACATAACGCCCGTCGCCGTCCGCGCCGGCATTGTCAAAAACGGCGACATCATCCATGGCGTGGTGGTCAAGGGAATCCCCGGGAACGAAGGCGGCCTTGCTGTCTCCATTCCCCATCGGCTTAAAGAAATCACCGGCCTCGGCGTGGGCGACGACCTCCTCACGTACTTTGTGGGAGAGAAGGTGCGCGTGCGCAAGTTCCACATCACCGCCATCCACCGGGACCTCGTGGAGGTGGACGACAACCTCCTCGTCTACGCCAGCCTCTCCGACATCCAGCGTCTGAGTGGCTGGGCCGATGGTGCGGTCTCGTGCCTCGACATATCCCTCACCGAAGGTGCGTCGCGGGAGGAGGTAGCGGGGGCCATCGGCCATATTCTTCTCAGCAGCGGCCATCCGGAGGAAGAAGCGCTGTACGTGAGCTCCTCCGAGGATGCGTATCCCCAGATCTTTGACTGGCTCAAGCTGCTCGATTTCAATGTGCTGGTGATTCTTGTCCTCATGACGCTGGTCGCCGGCTTCAACATGGTGAGCGGGCTTCTGATCATGCTCCTTCGCAATGTGCCCACCATCGGCACGCTCAAGACGCTGGGCATGGGCGACCGCGCCATCGGCAAGGTTTTCCTGCGGGTGGCGGCGGGTGTCGTCCTGAAGGGAATGCTGATTGGAAACGCCCTCGGGCTGCTCTTCTGCGTAATCCAGCAGACCACACACCTGCTGAAGCTGGACCCTTCCAATTACTTTGTCTCCTTCGTTCCGGTCCACATCGACATCCCCTGGATTCTCGCGGCCGATCTCGTGGCCTTCGCGGCCATCATGCTGCTCCTCCTGATCCCGACGCTCTTCATCGCGCGGGTGGACCCGGCCCAGACTGTCAAGGCCGAGTAGTTACCGGGGATAAACCTCCGCATACTCATCGTACGTGTCGAGCACTTCGCGCACGTAGGCGATGGTCTGCTTGCCGTGGAAGCCGGGGACTTCCGGAATGACGGAGACGATGCTGTCCCAGCGGGTGGGGTCGACGCCCAGCTCTTCCGCGGTCCGGATGCATTTGAGCAGATTCCCTTCGCCGCAGTTGTAGGCGGCCAGGGTGAATTTCAGGCATTCCACCGAGTCGGCTCCGTGTCCGGCGAACATGTTGGAAAGGTAGGTCAGGTACTTCGTGCCGATGGAGATGTTCACGGCCGGGTCCAGCAGGGTGTCCACGCTGTAGGTGGGGTTGTTGATCTGCATCAGGCCCACGGCCCCCTTGTCCGAGCAGGATTCGTTGATGAACTTGGATTCGTGATAGATGATCGCGGACAGCAGGCGCCAGTCCCAGCCCAGCGCATTCGCGTTCTGCTTGACGAGGGCGTCATAGGGGCTGATGGACGTCAGGCTGCTGCCCACGCGGCGCTGGTAGTTCCTTCCGAGCTTCCGGATGCCGCCGTTTCCGTTCATCTCGGCGATCCAGGCGTTGAGACGGCGGGTTTCGGCGTGACGGTCGTCGCGCAGGACCCAGACGGTGCTGTCCCGGTAGGGGATGGTGCTGATGAATCCGTCGGTGTGGAGGCTGTCCGCCCGGTACATCACCAGGAGGTCCACCGCTCCGCTGCGGAGCGAGTCCAGATAGTCGGTGCTGTCGGCCGGGGTGATGAATTCCAGATCCAGCGCATGGTCGTCCGCGAATTCCCGGAGGATGATCCGGTTCATGCCCACCGTCAACCCCCGGACCGGTTCGCCCTTCAGGTCGATGACGCAGCGGAGCGTCCGCGGAGGGTACTCCGGGACGGGATGCCGCGTGGTCAAAGGCATGCTGAGCACCGCCGCGAGAAGGAGCGCGGTGGCCAGCAGGTATTTCCAGAAGGGGTGACGCATGGGATGAACATTATCTGCCGCCGAGCATGCCGCCGAGACCTCCTCCGAGGCCACCTCCGCGGCCGCCTCCACCACCACCGCCGCCGCTCATGCCGGAGCTGGCGCGGTCGGACATCTTCTTCGCGCCGCCGAGGCTCGGATAGAATGGCCAGGTGATGCCGAACTTGAAGATCCGGCGCGGATGGATATAATGGTGGGCGCTGAAATAGTCGTGTTGTTTCATCGGCCAGCCTTCACCGACGTTCTCCATCTTGAGGAAGATGCAGGCCATCTTCCACTGCATGTTCATGAAGACGTCGAAGTAAGGCGTGTCGCCGTATTGTTCCTCATGCTGGTTGTAGAAGGTGCCGGTGACAGGGTTGAAGCCCGGCGTGTACCATTTCGTATTGTAGCGGGCGTCCACGCCGATCTGCATCTTGAGCACGTCTTCGCTGACGATCGGGAACTGCAGGTACCAGCGGAGGTTTACGGCCAGTTTCGGCAGCGGGACCACGTCCTCTTTGGACGAGAGCTGGAAGAGGGCGCTGTTCTCCAGCCGGAGGATGCCCAGATGGAAATCCTTCCGCAAGGCGGCGGTCAGGACGCTCATGGCTTCCGGATTCTGCCGGATGACGCCGAGAGAGTCGTAATAGATGTTGTTCGCGAGCAAGGCATACCCGGCCGACGCGTAAATCTTCCATTTCGGGAAGTCCAGGGAGCCTTGGATGCGGGTCGTGGAGGTCTTGGAGAACGCGTTGTCCCACATGTAGTGGTTCGTGTACAGGTGCTGCTCGTAGAAGTCCGGCTCCTTAAGGTCGGTCTCGAAGCGGGCCGTGAGACTGATGGGGCTCAGCGAGTCGCGGCGGAAGGGGAAGACGCTCAGTTTCGCCTTGCCCCGGATGAAGAAGTCGCCCGCCCCGTGGCCGGCGAAGTCCAGCTGGCCCAGGGCGTCCCATTCGAAATACCGGCTGAGGCGTCCTTCCGCCCCGGCATAGGCGTACACCGAGTTCCATTTTTCCGGAGACGGCTTGTAGAGATAGCTGTCGGGCCGGAGGTTGTAATGCGACTGGTACCGGTCGCCGACACCGCCTTCAACCTTGGAGACGACGGCGTCCGCATGCCAGGGCTGGAAACGCAGGAATACGCGGTTGTCCAGCCGCAGCGTATGCAGGGAGTCGGCGCTCTTCGCCGGGTTCATGTAGAACTGATTGTGGTAGAACGCCCGTCCTGCCGCGTCGGAGGGTCCGACGGCGTCCGTATACATCTTATTGTAAACCGACCATTCGCTGGAGGTGCCCAGGAAGACGGAGGTCAGGTCCTTGTTCAGCGTATCCTTCCGGACATAGTTCGTGTCGTTCCGGTGCCGCAGGTCTTCGATGAAGGAGAACGGGACACGGAGGGACTGGTCGAAAAAGACCGTCCGCTTGGTGTATTTGTTGGTGGCGGAGGTCAGGAAGACGTCCACTTCGCGCACGTCCACCGTCGTGTCCCGGATCCACATGTTGTCGATCACGCCGCCGTTCTCGACCCGGTTGATGTGGTTCCAGATGATGCCGCCGTGGGCGAGATACCGCCTGCCCAGGTAGTTGGCCGCGGCGAAGGCGGTCTTGTTGCGCGCCTTCTGGTTCTTGAGGATGCCGGCGCCGCCGTAGGTCTTGTATTCCAGGGCGACGTTCAGCGCGGGCAGGATGTTCTGCGTCGTGAAGATCCGGATGTCGTCGTTGGAGGTGGTCTCGGAGTTCAGCAGGTTGCCGTAGTAGGCGAGCTCCGTGTACGGGGTCTTCGTGTTGAACATCGGGACGGAGGAGGCCGTGTAGGTCCAGCTCTCGTACGGGGCGAAGTAGCTGACGGTGGAGCGCGGATCCTCCCGCTTGAAGAAATTGTACGTCTGGACGGCCGATCCGGTCATGCCCAGGAACGTGCCGCCGATGTCTTCCTTCAGGTACGGATAGTCGTGGAAGTGGTAGTTGAAGGCGGTGTCCCATTCGAAGGTCTCCACCCGGTTGAAATGGCGCTCGTGCCTCCAGGTGACCAGCCGCTTGTAGTACAGGCTGTCCGGCAGATAGGCGGTCTCGAGGATGCGCGGGGTGTTCTCGAGGATGCTGTCCTTGATGTGCTTCAGGCTGTCCTTGATCTGCTGGATGGAATCCAGGCGGTGCAGCGTGCGTACCATCTTCTGTTCCGCGTCATACTTTTTGCGGTCGGCCTTGGACAGGCCGGCGTACCAGAGGCGGAACTTTTCTTTTGCCGTGAAAGCGGAGTCGGCTTGGTACAAGGAGTCGATGACGGGCCAGTCCAGGCTGTCGCCCGCGGCCTTCAGGGAGTCGACGACGAGGCGGTGGGTGAAGGAGTCCTTGACGGCCACGTACCATCTGTACAGGAACGGGTCCGTGGTGCGGAGGCTTTCCGGCACCTTCATCGTGTCACGCGCGTAAATGCGGGGAACCGTGTCCTGCGCTTCGGTCTCGCCATAACCGAAGAAGTCGAAATCCTCGTCCGACAGGTTCACGGAGTCCTTCTTCACCGCGGCGGCCTTTTTCACCGTGTCCCGCGGAATGGTGTCCAGCCGGACTTCCCGCAGGAGCCGGACGCGGGCGTCCGGACGTACGGTCCGGGTGGATTCCACCCCGACCGTGCCGATGACAGTAAGCCCCGCGATGACCGCCGGAACCAGTATTTCGGACCACAGATTCTTCATCAATCTGCAAATATAAGAATTATTTCGAAATCGACGGGGATATGTCCGTAAGCGAAGCCGGGCGAAGGGTTTCGTGGCGGAAAATCATAAACGCATGGTCTATTTTTGAAAGCGTTTGCACGATGTCTTATATTATACGGAGTGCTTTTTTAATAATTTTGCAAATAGAGGCGCTAAAACGAAATAACCTATTGAAGAATCGTTCATTAAACCGCATTATCTCCCTTGGAAAATTCGAAAAACCTAAATTTTCTAACCATTAACCCAATCTCCAACATGTTCAAAAAACTGCTGAGAGCGGCAGGGATTCTCGTATTCCTTGCCGTGCTTTCGGGCGGGTATTCCGTATCCGCCCAGAACAGGGCAATCAGGGGAACGGTCGTCGACGGCACAGGCGCTCCGGTGGTCGGAGCCGCCGTGGTGCTGGTCGGCAACACGGCCGTCGGCGCCGTCACCGGCGCGGACGGCTCCTACCGCCTGAACGTGCCTGCCGGCTCGAACATCGAAGTCTCCTGCATCGGCTATGCCACGCAGGTGATTCCGGTCGGCGACAGGGCCGTCATCGACGTCGTCCTCCAGGAGGATGCCGAGTTCCTTGAAGAGACCGTGGTCATCGGCTACGGTGTCCAGCGCAAGAGCGACCTCACCGGCTCGGTGGCGTCGGTCCGTTCGGAAGAACTGATGGACCGTTCCACCTCCGACGCCGCCGCCGCCCTCCAGGGCAAGGCCGCGGGCGTGCAGGTCTACACCAACTCCGGCGCCCCGGGCGAACAGGCCCACATCCGCGTCCGCGGTATCTCCTCGAACAGCGGCTCCGGTCTCGGTCCGCTCATGATCGTGGACGGCTTGAAGGTCGACAACATCCAGTACCTGGATCCTTCCATGATCGAGTCCATGGAGGTCCTGAAGGATGCCGCCTCCGCCGCCATCTACGGTGCGCAGGCCGGTAACGGTGTCATCCTCATCACCACCAAGAGCGGCTCCAAGTCCAAGGACGGCCGGATTTTCTACAACTACAAGTACACCGGCACCTCCCTCGGCCGCTATGCCCAGGTCCTGAACGCGGAAGAGTTCATCGACTGGCACATGCGCCTCGGGACCAGCGGCTTCACCTCCCGCGAGGACGTGATCTCCAGCGGCAAGTGGGACGGTGTGACCGACACCCGGTGGGCCGACGTCCTGTACGGAACCGGCGTCACCCAGAGCCATACCATCGGCGCCCAGGGCGGCAACGACCGCGGCTCCTACTTCATCTCCCTCAACTACGTGAACGAGAACGGTATGGCCAAGGGCGACAAGGACTACTACAAGCGCCTGACCGCCCAGATCAACGGCGACTACAAGATCAAGAAGTGGTTCACCGTGGGCACCAACACCTCCATCGAGCGGTATGAGAAGGCCGACATCGGCAGTCCGAACGAATACGGCGGCACCCTCCTGGGAGCCCTGATCATCGACCCGCTCACCCCGGTCTATTTCAAGACGGTGGACGATATGCCGCTCAACATGCGCAACGCCTACCTGGAAGGCTACGAGGTGGACGGAGTCCACTACAACTACCAGTTCTACAGCGATGAAAACGGCTTCTACTCCACCTCCCGCATCCTGGAAGGCGACGGTATGAACCCGCTCATCAACATCGCCCGTGAAAACGGCAAGTCCGAGGGCTGGCGCGTCCGCGGCACGCTCTTCGCCAACATCACCCCGTTCAAGGGCCTGGTGTACACGTCCCGCCTGGGCTATCGCATCAACCAGTCCTACAGCAGCGACTTCGAAGAGCCCTACTATGTGAACCCCAAGCACTACGAGCAGAGCTACAGCATCTCCTCCAGCTCCAGCCAGAGCTACTACTACCAGTGGGAGAACTTCGCCAACTACAATGTCAACCTGGGCAAGCACGCGCTCGGCGCCATGGCCGGTATGTCCTATACCTTCAATGACAGCCGCAGCGTGGGCGCGAGCCTTTCCGGCGTGGATCCCCTCAAGGGCTATGCGGAGAACTTCCGCTACCTCACCCAGGACAACGGCTCCGGCAAGAAGGGCATCAGCGGCGGCTCCCCGTCGAACTCCTCGCAGATCTCCTACTTCGGCCGTCTGACCTACGGTTACGACAACCGCTACAACCTCCAGGTGAACTTCCGCGCCGATGCGTTCGACTCCTCCAAGCTCTCCGCCAAGAACCGCTGGGGCTATTTCCCGTCTGTTTCCGCCGGCTGGACGGTTTCCAACGAATCCTTCATCAAGGAGAACATCAGCCGCGACATCCTGAGCTTCCTGAAGTTCCGCGCCTCCTGGGGTATCAACGGCAACATCTCCGTGCTGTCCGGCTATCCGTACTCCACGTCCATCTCCTACAACGACAAGAACTACCAGTACCATGTGGATGACAACGTCCTGAGCTACGGCTCCGTTCCGGACGGCCTCGCCAATCCGGACCTGACATGGGAGACCTCCGTGCAGACGGACGTCGGCATGGACATGCGTCTGTTCAACAACCGGCTCACCCTCGGCGTCGACTGGTTCAACAAGGACACGAAGGACCTGATCGTGAGCGTCAAGCCGCTGGCCGAGATCGGCATCAGCTCCTCCGTTCCCGTGAACTCCGGCTCCGTGAACAACACCGGCTGGGAGTTCGAACTGGGCTGGCAGGACAACATCGGTGACTTCGGGTACAGCATCAACGGCAATTTCTCCACGCTCAAGAACAAGGTCACCTATCTCGAACCCCTCGCGGGCGAAAGCGTCAAGGACGGCTCCCACTTCGCGAACTACCACCTGCGCACCCGCTTCGAGGAAGGCTATCCGCTCTGGTTCCTGTACGGTTACAAGTACGCGGGCATCGGCGCGGACGGATTCGCCACCTTCTATGGCAAGGACGGGAGCATCCGTGATTCCGCCAATCCCGTCACGGATGACGACCGCCAGTTCCTCGGCAGCACCATCCCGTCGTTCCAGTACGGCGTCACGGTGCGCCTCGACTGGAAGGGCCTCGACTTGACCGTGTTCGGCACGGGTTCCGGCGGCAACATGCTGGTCCCTTGCGTCTACCGTACGGAGCACACCCAGATCAACACGCTGCGCTACTACTACGAGCAGGCCGGCAAGACCATCCCGGACATCCCCAACATCGCCGAGAAGGTCGACTTCTGGAGTTCCTCCGCCACCATCTTCAAGGGTGACTTCTTCAAGATCAAGCAGATTCAGCTCGGTTACACGCTTCCGCAGAAGTGGACGAAGAAGATCCTGATGAACTCGCTCCGCGCCTACGTCTCCCTGGACGACTGGTTCCTCTTCACGCAGTATCCCGGCTTCGACCCCGAAGCCGCCACCACCGGCAGTTCCACCGGCCGCGGCCTGGACAAGGGTAACTACCCGAACTCCAAGAAGCTGATGTTCGGCGTGAACGTTTCCTTCTAATCCGACTGCCTTATGAAAAAGATAGCTATCATCAGCTTAGCCTGCACCGCGGCCCTCATGACCCTTGCGTCCTGCGACCAGTCGCTGCTGGACATTCCGCAGAAGGGCGTCGTCGCTTACGAAAGCTTCTACAAGACGGACGAAGATGCCGAGTCGGCGCTTGTCTCCGCCTATGCCAATGTCGTCAAGATGTACGGCAAGCTCACCAGCAACACTCCGTCCTACAACATTTTCTTCAACGCCGCCGGTGATGAACTCTACTGGGGCGGATCCAAGAAAGAGGACCACATCGCCGCTCTGGAAATCAATGAGTTCCGTTCCACGTTCGAATCCACGAACGGGCATCTCGCCGCGATGTACAACACTTTCTATGAGATCATCTACAAATCCAGCCTGGTCATCGACAACTTCTATGGCGAGGACGGTTCCCTGTGCGACAGCCCCGTCAAGAAGCGCTGCGTGGCCGAGGCCCGCGTGCTCCGCGCCTGGGCGCACATGCAGCTCGCCTGCTTCTACGGCACCCCGCCGCTCGTGACCCACGTGCTGGACGGTAATGCCAAGCCCACCAACTCCGACAAGGAGGAGCTCTGGAAATTCATCATCGACGAGCTGAAGACCGCTGCCGAGGATCTGCCCGCCCGTGGCGGCAAGAACGACAAGGACGGCGCCGTCAAGATCACCCAGGGCGCGGCCTACGCGTTCCTCGGCAAGGCCCAGGTCCTTCACGGCGACTATGCCGACGCCAAGGTCTCCCTCAAGAAGGTGATCGACTCCGGCAACTATGACCTCGTGCCCGGTGAAAGGATCGGCGAGCTGTTCCACATGGCCGGTGACGGCTGTGAGGAGAAGATCTTCGAAGTCAATGCCGTGGATGCTGAGAAATACGGCAAGAACGGACGTTGGGACTTTCAGGCGAACCAGTCCCTGTTCTTCCGCCAGATGTCCAAGTTCCCGTCCTTCACCCTGCAGTCCGTGGGCTGGGGCAACAACATGGCCCCGACCGAGAAGTTCGTGAAAGCGATGCTTGACAACGAGAAGGGCTCCTATCGCCAGAAGGCCTGGATCATCTCCTACGAGGATCTCCTCCAGCTGCCCTATCCGATGAAGGAATCGACGGAGAAAGTGGTTCTTCCCGGCGCCGTGGACGGCGAGACGACGAAGATCACCTACAAGGCCGACGCCGACATGACTCCGGAAGAGAAGCTCATGGATCCCCGCCGCGGCCTCGACATCACCGCCAAGGACCTGTATGCCAACTGCGGCTGGTTCTTCATCAAGCTCGTTCCCTGGCAGTCCGACCTGAATGACAACGCCACCCGGCAGACGGGCGAGAACAAGATCGTCATGCGCTACGCGGAGGTCCTTCTGCTCTACGCGGAGGCCTGTGCCCAAACGGGCGACAACGACGGCCTCGAAGCCCTCAACAAGGTGGCCCGCCGCGCCGGCGCGCCCACGTACTCCTCCCTGACGATGGACAATGTCAAGAAGGAGAAGTGGTTCGAGATGGCCTGGGAAGGCTGCCGCTTCGTGGACCTCGTCCGCTGGGGCGACGCCGCCAAGGAACTGGCCTTCCGGAGCAAGACCAAGACTCCGTACCTGCGTGACGACTTCTACCGCAACTATGACAAGTCCGGCAACGTCATCATCCCGACGGAAATCACGGACGAAATGGGCATGACCTACTTCACCATCGCCAAGGAGCGTGCGGACGTCAAATGCGACGGCAAGGAGACTTCCGGCCGCCCGCACAAGGCCATCATCATGTGGGAAGACGACGGCTGGGGCGCCAAGGGCGGCGGTTTCCAGACCGGGAAACACGAACTCTATCCGTTCCCGTTCGATGTCGTGAACAACAACCCTTATGACGAAGCGGCCGGCACCGGCGTCAAGCAGAACCCGGGATGGTAACCGTCAATCCCTCAGTACAATGACTAACATGAATCATATGATGCGTAATACATTGCTGAAAGTGGCGGGAATCATCGCGCTTCTCGTCCTCCTCGTGCCTGCTTTCGCACAGAACAAGACCATCCGTGGCACGGTCGTCGACGCGTCGGGCGCTCCGGTCATCGGAGCCGCCGTGGTCGTGGTCGGCAATACGGCCATCGGCGCCGTCACCGGCGCGGACGGTTCTTACCGCCTGAACGTCCCCGCGGGGGCGAGCGTTGAATTCTCCTGCATCGGCTACGGCACCCAGGTCGTTCCTGTCGGTGACCGGGCCGTCATCGACATCGTCCTCCAGGAAGATGCCGAGTTCCTGGATGAGACCGTGGTCATCGGTTACGGCGTCCAGCGCAAGAGCGACCTCACCGGTTCGGTGGCGTCCGTCCGTTCCGAGGAACTGATGGACCGTTCCACCTCCGACGCGGCCGCCGCCCTTCAGGGCAAGGCCGCCGGCGTCCAGGTGTTCAACGACACCGGCGCTCCGGGTGAAGGCTCCTCCATCCGCGTCCGCGGTATCTCCTCCAACAGCGGCTCCGGCCTCGGCCCGCTCCTGATCGTGGACGGCCTGAAGGTCGACAAGATCGACTACCTGGATCCTTCCATGATCGT
>JAEEGH010029062.1_pt1 | contig 10835 bp, 11 predicted proteins | sample 9134181 | NCBI WGS metagenome assembly JAEEGH01 (sample SAMN16246544, study PRJNA631951) | gut metagenome | biome: gut microbiome; feature: rumen; material: DP-attached | host: Bos | place: Iran: Karaj | collected 2018-10
CGATACAGATAACCACTTATTCTTACTTAACGTTTTAGACTCATTTGGCATTAATGGTTTAGAGGCTCAAAAGAAACTCGAATTAATTAATGTCACCACAAATAAAAATATGATCCCTGGCGATACATTAAAACCAAATAAAACATCTGGTTTACGTATTGGTTTTGCCGCAGTCACCACACGTGGTTGTACTGAACAAGATGCTATGCATATCGCTAGATTAATCCATGAATTCTTATCAAATAAGATTGATGAGAAAGCCGCAAAGGCAGAAGTTAAAGAAATTGTTAGTAAATGGAAACTAATTGAAAAGATCTAGGGGAGGGCTTTGGTTATGTTAAGAAGAAAACAACCAAATCGATTAAAACTTTTCTATTATTCACATCCATATTTCGTCATATTTAATCTACTGATTATCTATAACGTAATACTTATTGCAATTGCCGCTCTGATAATGACATACCTTATGAAGGGTGTTTCTTCAGGCGATGTTACAATGGGTCTTGATTGGCCATCATACTTAAAGAATTTAGAGTACTGTGTTGTCTTCACAATGAACACCGGAGGTATTTATGATTCCGCACCTACTGGCGTAATTGTTATGAAAGTAGTGCTATCTGTTGTTCAAATGATTACATTCACAGGAGCCTTAATCGGTTTAGCAACTTCTATTCTCCAAAGCATGTTTGATAAAAGAATCCACAATATTGGAAAAATCAAAATCAAACACCACTATGTCATTCTTGAATGGTCCGCGGTGGGTGCTAATCTCGTAAGGGAATTATCATTCATGCATGGCAATAAAACTATTGTTATCTTATCCAATAAAAACCGTGATGAGATTCAAGAAGAAATCGACAATCTGTTTCTCGAAACAGGCACTTCCAAAAAACACTTAAAACTATTTGTTAAACAAGGTGATGCTGCAAGTAGAAAAGCCTTAAAAGAAATCAATATTGATAAGGCAGAATCTATTGCTATCTTAGGCGCATCTTCTTGGTTAAATGAATCAAAACAAAATGACTCTGCCTCATTCAAAATTTTGATGACAGTTTTATCTATCACCAAAACAAGTAACATAGTTATCGAAACTGATGATCCAGAAGTCACAAAGAATATTCATGACCTTATGCTTGCTTCTACAGACTTAGGACAAGCACATATTTCTATCTTCTCCAGAAATATAGTTGTTGGTCATGTTTTAGCAAAGACCGCAGTTAATGTTAACTACTCAAGTTTATATTACTCACTCTTATCATTTAAAAATGGTTCCTTCTATGCGATTGATAAACCATATTCAGTGAGCGAAGCATTAGAAAGATATGCTAGCTGTATGCCAGCATTCAGATATCCCGTTTCTGACACGAACGATAAAGAGTTGCTTTATCTCTCAGGAAAAAACGAATCATCTATTAGACGCGCGCTTTTACGCAAAAAATACACAAAAACAGTTTCTTATAAGAAAAACCTTATCAAGAATTCATTTACATTATGCGTAATTGGACAAAACGAAAGAAGTAACGCTATTAGGGAAGCGGTGGAAAGACATAATGAATTGAATGAAGGAAAGATTAATCTTTTAAATCTTTCATATGATGTTAATGTCGAAGAAACACTTACCAAACTTCAAAGTGAAAAGGGACAAAAGAAAATCCTTATTCTCAGTGACAATAATGCCACTGAAGAAAACATGGATAGCAATGTCTTCTTAACGCTTATCAAAATCAAAGCGAATAAAGAACTATGCAAAGGCATTGAAGTCTTCGCCGAAATCTTTGATCCATCTAACAAGTTCTCTTTAGAGAGTTTGAATATTACTGGTGTTATTATTGCCAACCAAATGGTGGCCATCTATTTAACACAACTCTTATGCCATCCAGAATCTCATAACTTCTATGAAGATTTGGTTTTACCAAATGAAACATCTAGTGCAGCATTTGAAATTAGACAAGCTAAAGAATTATTAAACGAAAAAGAACCTGTTGAATTTACTTCAAGAGCGGAATTTGCAAATGCATTATATGAAGCTAGCAATCATGAATATTTACCAATAGGTTTAATTGGTGAAAAAGAACAAAAGAATATCGTTGATTCAGTTACTGGTATTGTTACCGGCGCAGTTGGTGGTGCAGTTAATCTCGCTACTAAGATGGTATCTAGTATAGGTAATGCGCTCACACTAAGTGATACACCTGAAGAAGCTGAATATGACTTCTCCAATATTGTGTTATTTAATAGCCATATTAGAAAGAAAGAAAAACTTGTTATAAAACCAGACACAATAATCATCGTTGTTCATAGGTTTTAGTAATATATTCCTAAAAATACAATAAAATATCCTGCCAGTCGGGATATTTTTGTTATACAATACTTAACCGGGGTGCAAGAAAGAAGGATTGTTTTATGAAAAAAGCATCAAGAATCTTACTTACCGTTGGTGGAGTTATTGATATGGTTTGCGGAATTACTTTATTCATTTCCGCTTTCTATGTTCTTATCGCTGCTATTGTATTCTTTTCTACAGGTGGAGGTGTAAGTATTTTCTACACCTATTATCCAGAAGTCGATAGTGCTGAAGAAGGTGCTGCTATGGCAATGACTATTTGTGGTATCGTTTATGCTTTTGCAGGATTGTTGTGCGCTGGCTTAGGTGTCTTAGCTATTATTGCATCAAGAAAATCATTTGCCGCTAGAGACAATGCAAAGAAAGGTGACTATATCACTGTAATCGTTTTAAATGCTATTTGTGATTGCCCACCAGCAATTATTGGTGCAATCTTTGGTTTAATTACTTATAACAAAGAGAATCCAGAAAATAAGTAATATATTACTTAATATCTGAAAGATGAGGGAGCGAAGCAATCGCTCCTTTTCTTGTGACTGTGATAGAAGATGCCTTGCTTGCAAATTCCATTGAAGACTTAATATCTTTACCTTCTGCTAAGGCGGTTAGGAATGCTCCGCAATAGCTATCGCCTGCGCCTGTTGTATCAATCGCATCAACCTTATGTGGTACAACAATAAATGATTCATTTTGATCAACATATAGACTGCCTTTTTCACCTAAAGTAACAATGACTTTTTTGATGCCTTGTTTAATGAGTGATTCAGCGCGTTCTTTAAAGTTTCCATTAACATCTGGAGTGAATGATTCTAACTCATGTTCGTTAGGAATAAAGAAGTCGATATATTCGAATGCCGATCTAGGCACTTCATGGTATGGAGCAGGGTTCAAGACCACAGTTAAGCCTTGTTTTTTTGCCTTCTTCATCGCATAGCAAACTGTATCAACTGGGTTTTCTAATTGAATTAATAAGAAATCATATTTTGAGAAGTCGATTTTATCAATATCTTTCCTAGTAATATCCATGTTAGCACCAGGAACAATGACGATTCTATTCTCTGCGGAGCGGGTATCTATTGTAATGCAGGCAACACCTGTACTTTTATCAGAAATCTTCAAATTTGCGCGCAAATCTACGCTTTTTAGGAAGTTTTTGACTCTTTCACCATTGTCATCTTTGCCTACCGCACCATAAAATTCGACGTCTCCACCGAGGAAGTGAATGGCGCATGCTTGATTGGCGCCCTTACCACCGATGTTAGACAAAAATGCCTCTCCAAAAACAGTGGTTCCAGGACCAGGAAGAACAGAAGTGTATGTAACATTATCAATAGAAATGCTACCGATGACTAATACCTTTTTCATTAGTAAGCCCTGATTCCTTCTTCGATAATATCCCAGTACTTATTTACATCAATATCCATAGCGACATAAGCATTTTGTGGGGCTTGCAAATAATCGAAAACATCACAATTGGTTCTACCATAACTTGGACCATGTGAGATATCGATAACAACATTCATTTTTTGCCATTTGATAAGTTTCTCATCAATGATAGATGCGATAGTGGCAGGATCGTGTAGTGGTCCAGCAGCCACACCAAATGTTTTTCTTTGGTTTTCATTAAAGACTTTCATTAACTTCACAAACATATCGCTTGCTTTGTTATTAATCTTTTCCATTCTATTAACCTCTTCATCGGTGACAATTACTTTTCTTGTTACGTTTAATCCAACCATTCTAACGGTTGCTCCACTGGAGAACACTACGTGAGCGGCTTCAGGGTCACACATAATATTGAATTCTGCGGCTGGGCTAGTATTACCATTATCAACGGAACCGCCCATGATAACTATTTCATCTAATCTTTTCAAGATTCTTGGTTCCATTTTAATTGCCATGGCAACATTGGTTAATGGACCAGTAGCAACAATAGTGACTTTTTCATTATTCATCACGGAATCAATTATTAATTGAACACCGTGTCTTTTGTCAAATTTGTCCCCATAATTTGGGAAGTCAAAACCATCTAATCCACTTTCGCCATGGATAGCAGCGCAGATGACTCTTTCTCTAACCATTGGAAATTCGCATCCAATACAAATTGGAACATTAATACCTAAATAGGTAGCAACATTCAAAGCGTTTCTTGCGGTTTTCTCAATTGTTTGATTACCCGCTACAACACTGATGCCTAATAAGTTGATGTTTGGATTTTTACCCGCTAACAAAATGGCCACTGCATCATCGTGACCAGGATCGCAGTCTAATACAATATTTCTTTTCATTTCGTGTGTGTCCTAACTATTTTTAGATTAGTATTTTCAATATAACTATTCAATTATTAAATAATTTGAATTACACTAAATTTATGAAAAAATTCATAAAGAATCACATCCCATTCTTAATAATGTCTTTTATCTTGCTATTAATGATTATCTTTTTAATTGTTATGTCAGTGTTACAAAAGAACACTCAAATAGCAGAAGCATGGACTAGAGGATTTGGAAGGCAATATACAAAAGCAATGTCTTACTTTAATAGGAACTTCCTTTTTAGTGTTACAGAAGTAAGTTTCTTTATCGTTCTACTATCTTGTGTCTTTTTCTTAGGATGGGGTTTCTCATTCTTAGGTAATAAGAAAGTTTGGCCATTTTTACATAGAGCATTGATGGTTGCTTTAATTGGCACTGGTATCGCAGTTATGTATAATGCGAGCGTTGGTTTTGCGTATACTCGTGCAGCAATGCCAATTGAAGGCTATAAAGGCGAAATCAAAAAAGAGGATTTTAGAGCCATTGCGGAATACTTTGTGCAAGATTATAACGAATGCGCAAACGAGCTTGGAATCGACGAAAAAGGCGAAATAATCATGCCTTATTCACAAGAAGATATGATTGCAAAAGTTAGACTTGAGTTTAACAAACTCCATGATGACTATTTTAGTGATACATTAGCCCATCCAAAACCACTCGGAACATCTGGTTTATTTAATACAGTTGGAATAGTGGGAAATTACTTTGGCGTATTAGGCGAAGTAAATTACAGCACTTATAGCACAAACGCTGAAATGCCATTCTATATCGCCCATGAACTATGTCATTCAATTGGTGTTATGAGAGAAAACGATGCGCAATTATTATCTTTCTATCTTTTATCCACAAGTGATGATCCTTTATTAAGATATTCTTCTTATTACAACACAATTAATAGATTAATTTCGATTACTCTTTTCACTGATAACAAAGACGACTATTCAGAAGTATCTGCGATGATTTCTGATAAGATTAAAACAAACTATAAATATATTTATAACCACTGGAATGGAAAGATGTTCCTCTCTGATTTAGGCGATAAGGTTAATGACTGGTACTTAAAACTATTTAGTCAATCTAAAGGAACTGTCTCATATCAAGATACTCCTACCGAAACAGATCCTAGTGGTCACGTTATAACACTCTCCAATTATCAAAGCATTTATTTTAAAATATATTACGACAATCAAATATAGGAGGAATGCATCATGGAAGAAAAGAAACTTCATCATTTTCAATGCACAGTCTGTGGTTATGTCTATGAAACAGAAGAAGACGAATTACCAGACGATTTTGTTTGTCCAGTTTGTGGCGTTGGCAAAGACATGTTTGTAAAGGTCGACTAATTACATAAATGTAATTTAGTAACAACGAAACTTAAATATGAATCATCAATGTTTTCGGATGATATAATTTTGGGGAAAGGAGAATTTACTATGTTGAAAAAACTAGCTGCTGAATTTTGTGCGACAATGATCCTCGTCCTTATCGGTTGTGGTGTCGCAATTGGTGTTGGATGTGGTGATACAGGCGGTATCGTTGCTACAGCTGCTGCATTTGGTGTTTCCATCATCGTCTTAGCCTATACAGTTGGCCAAGTCTCTGGTGGTCATGCAAACCCAGCCGTCTCATTAGCAATGGCTATCCGTGGTGACATCACATGGAAAGAATTCGCTTTATACGCATTAGCACAAGTTCTTGGCGCATTAGTCGGAAGCGGTATCTTAGTGTTAATCTTCTTAACAGTTAAGAGTACAGGGGCAAACGCCATTCAACCAGCATTATTGAATGCTGTCGATGGTGTTGGATTAAAAGACAATGCTGCAAAATTTGCTGCATTAGGTCTAGCCGTTTTAGCTGAAATCGTTTTAACATTCCTCTTCATCCTTTTAATCCTTGGTGTTACATCCAAGAAAGAATGGGGTGGCTTTGCAGGTTTATTAATCGGTATCGCTTTATTTGGTATCCACTTAGTTGGCATTCCTCTAACAGGAACATCAGTTAACCCAGCCAGAGGCTTATCCGCACTTGTCTTCAATATGTTTGCGGGTGAAAACGTTGGCGATAAAGCATTAATGCTTATCCCAGCAGTCGTTGCTCCATTCATCGGTGCTGCTTTAGCAGCATTGTTCTGGAAAGCAATCGCAGGCAAAAAAGAAGAAGCAAAAGAAGCTGAATAATTCTCATTTAAACTAAAATAAAGCCGCTAGGTTCGTCCCAGCGGTTTTATTTTTATATTTTTAAGATATCGATAACGACATCTATCATCTTTTCGAATTGTTGGATAACTAAGAACTCAAAACGTCCGTGATGGTTATATGATCCAGTACCTAAGTTTGGTGTCACAAGACCCATTTTTGAGAAGGTTGCGCCATCAGTGCCGCCTCTGATTTTGGTGGAGACTGGTTCGATGCCATTCTTTCTTAATGCAGCCTTTGCTAATTCAACTGGTTTTGGATTTTTATCGACATAAGGCTTCATATTTTCGTACTGTTCTTTAATCTTTACTTTGATGCTGATGCCTGGGTATTTCTTCATAAGTGCTTCAGCGCTGTCGAGAATGATTTGTCCGCGTTTTACAAGCTTTTCGCGTGAAAAATCCCTCAAAATAAGCTCAGAATGAATGAAATCGGAGGATCCATTGACATCATTCATATGCCAATATCCGTCGTCTTCACCAGCTTCAAATGGTGTATCATTTTTAGGCATTAAATTAATCAATTCATTCAAAACCAAGATAGCGTTAATCAATTTTCCTTTGCCTTCACCAGGGTGCACACTGACACCTTGGATGTCAATTTCCACACCTTGAGCATTGAAGTTTTCGTAGTCCACATTTTCGATGTCTGCGCCATCAACTGTAAACGCATAATCAGCGTTCATTTTTTCCAATGAGAAGTGTTTTGAACCTTCACCTATTTCTTCATCGACAGTGAAAGCGACACTGATGTTATGGTGTTTAACTTCTGGATGGTCGTGGAAGTACTCTAATGCGTTCATAATAATCGCGATACCCGCTTTGTCATCTGCGCCTAATAATGTATTTCCGTCTGTGGTGACTAAGTCACATCCTTTGAATCTATTCAGGATTGGGAATTGCTTTGGTGAGAAAGTGTATTTTTCATTTAAAACAATATCTCCACCATCATAGTTTTTATGGATTTGTGGATTAACACCTTCACCGGTTACTTCTAAAGCCGTATCTATATGTGCGTTTAAGCCGATTTTATCGCCTTCACCTTTAAGGTGAGCATAAACGATACCATATTCATCCATATGGGCATCAGATAAGCCTAATTCTTTTAATTCTTCTACTAATACACGAGATAAATTCTTCTGCTTTTCAGTAGATGGAGTTGTTCCCGTTTTATCATCGGATTGAGTATCTATTTTTACGTATTTGAGAAATCTATCTATTTTTGCCATAATTTCACCTCAACGCTCATATTATATTTCTTTTTAAGAAAAATATGTCCTTTTCTTTGAAATAACATATAATTATCTCAATGAAAGAAATCATCGAAATTAAAAGAAAAGAATTTGAAGTGCTCGAGAAACTAGGCGAACATTCTTTTAAAGTTGAAAGAAAAGGTAAAGTTTATTTCTTAAAGAAGTACGATAACAAAGATTCTTTTAATGCGTTTGTTGATCAATACCGTAGATTAAAGATTACCGCTATTGATATTCCAAAGTGTTATCTCTTTGATAAGAATCTTTTAATCAGTGTAGTGGACTTCATTGAAGGCGAAAATGTTTTCAAAACTCTTCTTGAAGAAGATATTAAGAACGAAGAAATTTACAAACTCTTATTCTTAGATGAATGGTATATGAGAAGAGAAAAACTCAGAATCGATTTCCATCCTGAAAATTTTATTTTCAACGGAAAGAAACTTTATTACCTACCATATAAATATGGTAAGTTTGAACCTGACTATGATTTCAATATGAAAGACCTTCGCTTATGGTTCCCAACAAAACAATTAGCCGCTTATGTTAGAAGCAAGGGCTACGAATTTGATGATGCGCGTATAGGTAACGAATACGCAATAAATAAACAAATCGCGCTAATGGCGGTAAAATATTACATGTAATTATGAACTACATAGTTTTCTCAATCACAGGCAACAAGAAGCTTGCTAAAGAAGTTGCCAAATCTTTAAACGCCGAAGAAGGCAAGATCTATAAAAAGACTTTTGCTGATGGCGAAATAATGGTGAAGAGTTCATCTGATGTCAAAGACAAAGATGTTGTTATTATCCAATCCACATCAAAGAACGTTAACGAAGAATTGTTCTGTTTGCTTTTATTATTGGATTCTGTAAAACGTGCTGGTTGTAAATCTATTAAATTGTTCATGCCTTATTTCGCATACTCAAGACAAGAAAGAGTAAGTTGGACTAACGAACCAGTTTCTTGCGAAGTGGTGGCGCGCATTATTGATAACGCAAACTACGATGATTTAACATGTTTTGATTTGCATCATCCAATCATTGAAACATTCTTCAAACATCCTATTAAAAATAAACCTACAACAAAGTTATTTGCCGAATACTATAATGAGTATTTTAAAGAACATAACATTTCTAAGAGCGAAGTAGTAATTGTCTCTCCAGATCATGGCAGCAATACACGTGCTGATATGCTTGCTCATAGCTTAGATGGAGTGGAAAAAGTCATCCTTGATAAAGTACGCCCACAACCAAACAGAGCAGAGCACTTAGAAATCAATGGCAAACTAGTTAAAGGGAAGGTTTGTATCCTTATTGATGACATTATCGATACAGGCGGAACTATTAGCTCGGCGAGCCAATTATTGCACAAAAAAGGCGCAAAAGCCGTGTTAGTTGCTGGAACACACCCCGTTTTATCCAAGGGTTGTTTGGCCAAGATTAGAGAAGCACAAGTTGATGACTTAGTGGTCACCAATACAATCGAAAAGAAACTTGATCCTAGTGTTAAAGTATTAGATATTCTTCCTTTGGTTTTGGAAGAAATTAGATAAAATGGAACTCGAAAAACAGAAGTATAGATTAAGAACCAAAAATATTTTGGCCAACTCAATGATTTTAGCGTTGTATGTTGTTTTGACAATGGTAACCTACCCTGTCTCATTTTTGGATATACATTTTCTTTATGCTGATTAAACATAGAAAGAAGTTTTTTGAGTCAATCAGAGCTAATCAAAATCTTGAATTCAAGTGGTAGGGAATAAATATTCATATTTATAGGTTGATTTAATACTATTATGACGTTTGAAATTATTATTGCAATTGTGTTCCTCGGATTAGGCCTTGCTATGGATGCTTTTTCAGTTGCGCTAGTTGATGGTTTGACCATGAAAGGTATAACAAAAGGAAGATCATTCTTTATTGCTGGTATGTTCGGATTTATGCAAGCTTTTATGCCACTAATCGGCTTCTGGCTTGTCGAGGGTGTTGAACGTATTGCAGGTAGCGTTGCTGGCGAAAAAGCAGGGGAAATCGCATCACTAGTTGTTATGTGGTTGGCGTTCGTCTTGTTGTTGTTTGTTGGTGGTAAGATGCTTATCGAATCTATCATCGAACTTAGAAAACCTGCTGAAGAGAAAGAAGAAAAAGAATTTTCGTATCGAAATATTATTCTCTATTCAGTGTTAACAGCGATTGATGCATTAGCGGCAGGTGTTGCTCTTCATGCTGGTTTATCAACAACCGTAACTGTTTGGTTACACGTTTCTATTATTTTAGCTATTACATTTGCCTTATCCTTAGTTGGATTGTTCTTAGGCAAAGGAATTATTAGACTCCTTAAAGGAAAATATGAAATTGCCGGTATTATAGGTGGTTGTATTCTTATCCTTTTAGCGGTCTGGGTCGTTTTAAGTCACTACTTACCTTTTTAGAATATATTTTCTTTTATTGAAAATAATATCTAAGCCCCATAAAATATATGGGCTATGAAAAATTTTTGGTTAGAAATCCTACATATTGATAAACAAACAGGTGCTAGATACGGCATCCTTCACACTCCTCATGGTGATGTTGAGGTTCCTATGTTTATGCCTGTTGGTACTTTAGCCACAGTTAAATCATTATCTCCAGAAGAACTTAAGAGTATGGGTGCGGGTGTTATTTTAGCTAACACTTATCACTTATCTATTAGACCTGGTGAAGATATTGTTGCTAAGGCAGGTGGAC
>JAEEGH010029063.1_pt1 | contig 10834 bp, 7 predicted proteins | sample 9134181 | NCBI WGS metagenome assembly JAEEGH01 (sample SAMN16246544, study PRJNA631951) | gut metagenome | biome: gut microbiome; feature: rumen; material: DP-attached | host: Bos | place: Iran: Karaj | collected 2018-10
TGATCCATTGTTGACAGCAGAGAATGGCTTGGATATCTGTGCATTCAGATTAGGTAACGACAGTATTATCTATGGCGGATATGAGGATGCTCCAGAAGCGTTGTTGAACCTGTCAAGCAATGACCGTCATTTGCGTATCAGTTATGCGCTTCACTTCGAGTCATTAGTAGGACAGACACTTTATAGATACCGTTTGAACAACAACAGTTGGACTGCATGGTCTGAAGATCATATGACGGAGTTTGCAAACTTGTCGTACGGCAGATATAAGTTTGTAGTGCAGGGAATGGATGCTGCAGGTAGAATATGGGAAGCAGAACCGCTGAATTTCCGCATCAGATACCCGTTCTATCTGTCTTGGTATATGAACATACTGTATGCTTTACTGTTTGTAGGACTGGCATTCCTCGTGGCACGTTGGCGTACACACCGTTTGGAAAAGGAAAAACTGCACCTAGAAGGTGTTGTGCAAGAGCGTACTGCTGAATTGAAGCGAGCACAGAAACAGTTGATTCGTCAGGAAAAGATGGCTACAGCTGGTAAGTTGACGCAAGGCTTGATTGACCGTATTCTCAATCCTATGAACTATATCAACAACTTCTCAAAGTTGTCAAGTGGCTTGATAAAGGATTTGAAAGCCAATATCAAGGACGAAGAAGAGAACATGGGCAAGGAGAATTATGAGGATACGATGGACGTGCTAGATATGTTGTCGCAGAACTTGGAGAAGGTGGAGAAACACGGTCTGAACGCCACGCATACGCTGAAAGCAATGGAGGAAATCCTGAGAGACCGTTCTGGCGGTATTCAGCCTATGAACCTGGTTGATTTGCTGCGTGCCAACAAAGAATCAGTAGATACCTATTATGCTAAGGATATAGCAGAACACCATATTGACGTGCAGTTGGATTGTCCTTATCAGTCGCTGATGATCAACGGTAACGTAGAACATCTGAGCAAATCGTTTATGAGCATCATAGGAAACAGCATTTATGCACTGGTAAAGAAAGCACAACGAGAAACTACTTTCCAGCCAGCGTTGCTCTTGAAGGCAAGGACAGAAGGGGATAAGGTGCTGGTGACTGTGCATGACAATGGTGTGGGTATTGAAAAGGCAATTATCGATAAGGTATTTGATCCATTCTTTACTACCAAGACTACTGGCGAGGCTGCTGGCGTGGGCTTGTATCTGTGCCATGAGATTATACAGAGTCATGGGGGCGAGATTTCTGTGGAATCTGAGAAATATGTATTTACTGAGTTTAAGATTGAACTTCCTTTGTTAAAAAACAATTGACGATATGGAAACACCAAACCTAGAATTGGAAACGCTGAAGCAGCTGTTAAAGCAGCAAGAGAAACTGGCTTCACTTGGATTGCTGAGTGCAGGAATTGCTCACGAGATACAGAACCCTCTGAATTTCGTCATCAATTTCAGCAAGATGTCATACAAACTGCTGAAAGACCTTTATGAAGTACTTGAAGACAATAAAGATAAGATTGGCGAAGCCGACCGTGAGGAGATTGATGATATTGTGGCTGATCTTCGAGAAAATATGAATAAAATTGTGGAGCATGGCGAACGTGCCATCAATACCATTCAGGGCATCTTGCTTATTTCAAGAGGAAAGGAAGGAGAACTCATTCCTTCTGACATCTGCGCCATTGTCAAGGAATATGTAAGGCTTGCCTATCATGCCATGAGAGCCAAGCACAAGAACTTCAACATCAGCATTCATGAGGATTGTCAGCTCAATATCCCTCAGCTGATGATTGTTCCGCAGGATTTCAGCCGCGCCATACTGAATATTATGAATAATGCCTGCTATTCTGTTTGGGAAAAATCACAAATTGTTAATTCCGAAAGCTATAGTCCGACAATAGAGATTAGCGTGAAGTATGATGGTCAGAACATCACGGTTGCTATTAAAGATAATGGCATGGGAATGAGTGAAGAAGTGAAAAAACATATTTATGAGAATTTCTTTACAACGAAGCCAATAGGCGAAGGAACTGGATTGGGTATGGCCATTACGCATGATATTATCGTCAACAGACTTCATGGTGAGATACACATAGACTCTAAAGTAGGAGAATACGCTTGTTTTACTCTTATCATACCTGCTAAACTGAAATGAAAAGACTGATTACATATATTTATGTGGTATGTCTGAGCCTGATGGCATGGTCGCAGGAGCAAGATAATGGACGTTCTTTCTATATAGAAGCAGAAACAGCTTATAGTATAGGGCGTCTTGAAAGGGTGGTGGAGTTGCTCGATCCCAATATTGGCTTTATAAAGGGTACGTTGAAACAGAGTGCCTATCGCTTGCTTGCCCTTGCCAAATTGGGCCTTGATGAGGATGAAGCTGCTGAACAATATGTGAGTTTATTGTTGGGAGAAAATCCTTATTACAGTACGATACCTGAAGATCCTCAGCGATTTATCGACATGGTGGAGGATATCAGGGGAGGTATGGGAGGTACCATTACTACAGCATCAAGTCAGGCAGAAAGTCTTGCAGAGGTACCAGTGCCTACTACTTTGATTACAGAGGAGATGATTCGTAACAGCGGAGCGCGCAACTTACAGGAAGTGCTGGCAGCATATGTGCCTGGGATGAATCTCATAGATTGTGACGATGATATCAATATTGCCATGCGTGGCATCTATAGCAATACACAAGAGAAAATACTGATAATGCTCAATGGCCACCGTTTAAACAGCTATACTACGAATACCGCAGCTCCAGATTTCAGTTTGAGCTTGGAGAAGGTGAAACAGATAGAGGTGTTGCGAGGTCCTGCATCGTCGCTTTATGGTGGTGTGGCATTGACGGCAGTAGTGAATATCATCACATGGAACGGTGCAGATGTTGATGGCGTAAAGATGAAGGCGGGTATAGGTAATTATGGTCAAGTGCGTGGCGATTTGCTGTTTGGCAAGCGCTATTTCGACCTTGATCTGTTGGTGTGGGGTAGTATCTATACCAGCAAAGGAGAACGAATGAACGTTCCTGAGGATCGAATGGATAAAACCATATATGATATGCCGGTTGACAAAATCAGCATAGGGCGTGTCGGAAAACGTCCGTCGTACGATTTTGGCATCCAGCTGGTATGGAAAGGATGGCAGTTCCTCTACGACAGTCATTCTTCGCAAGTAGTGGCACCTTATTCTCTGAGCACGCTGGCTCTTTCTTACGATCACGACCATTATCGTACCTTTAATGGTATTGGTCCCAGTTTTGCTACTATGTCGAACCATGCTGACTTGAGCTATTCGCACAACCTGGGCAATCTTCATTTGAAATATGCCGTTACTTACGACAAGTCTGATCTTACGCGTTATCAAGTAATTAACGACGAACCTATGCCAGAATTGGCAAAAGTATTGGGACTACCAGAAGAAGTGTCGACCTTCTTTGAGAATTACGGAGGTATCTCACGTTATGTTAACGGACAAGAACAAGATTATGGTTTCCAACTGAAAGGTGACTACTCATATAACATAGGAAAAGATCACAAAGGGACTATTGGCTTCGGAGCAGAGTACAACCATTTCCAGTTAGATGACCTCCGCTATCAGATAGGCTATGATTTTGTCTATACAATACCAGAGAATACAGTTTTACGAGAAGCAGGTAAAGGTAAGGAAAATACTGCGAATGTATATTTGCAGTTGAAACATCAATGGAAGTCTTTCATTGTCAATGCGGGTTTGCGATATGACTACAAGTTGCGCTATAATCATTCAAAAGCCAACGAGTTATCGCCTCGTATCGCATTGATTTGGCTACGTCCAAAATGGAATGTGAAATTCAGTTATTCAAAATCGTTCGTAGACGCTCCTTATATCTATCGAAAGGCCAATGTGTTGTCAACCTTAATGGGAGGAGGACGTGAAGAGGATGCTGAAGAGTTGTTGCCAGAACGTGTTCATTCCTTGCAACTTTCATTTGCGGGTACTAATTGGGCAAAAGGATTCAATTTTGAGATCAACGGCTTCTATAATAACAGTACCGACTTGGTTATGACGCATGTAATTGACTACATGAACGCAGGTAGGAACAAGACGATTGGCGTGGAGTTGATGGGTAATTATAAGTCCCCTCGTTTTACGGCAGATGTAAACGTTACTTGGATGAATACCTACAAAGCCAATTTAGTGGGGCTTGATGCAGTAGGATTGTTGGAATTCACTACAACGGATATCAATGCTAACAACAATACGCCAGCTATCATGTCGAATGCCGTATTGGCTTGGCAAGCTACCAAGAAGCTGAAGTTACATACCCACCTCTTGTTTGAAGGCAAGCAGTCTTCTTATAATACTGACCTTGTAAGGCTTTTGCAAATAAGAACCTATATGGATATTGCTGAAGACTATTATCAGGATGATAATCCAGAAGCTGCGAAAGAATGGGAAGACTTGGCTTTTAGCATGTTGCCAGGATTGATTTCTAAAAGAGATATGTCAGCACGCGCTATCGTTAATGTGGGAGCTGAATATAAATTGGGGAAGCTGACGCTGGGACTAAATGTTCATAATCTCTTTGGAACTCGGTATAATAGAAGTGGTATGAATACTAATCTTATTATTCAAAAGGGCCGTTGGTTCCTCTTTGATGTGGCGTATAAATTCTGAACAACACCTATGCTGATGGATAGTGAAAAGAAACATATTACCTTTGTCGTAAACCCAATATCCGGTACTCAGGAGAAAGAGCAGATAATAGAGCTCATCAACGAATACCTGGATATTGATAAATATACTTTTCAAATCACTTATACGCAATATGCTGGTCATGCAGAGAAAATAGCTGCACAATGTGCTGAGGAAGGTCATTTTGCTGTAGTAGCTGTGGGAGGTGATGGAACGGTCAATGAGGTTGCACGTGCTTTGACACATACACATACAGCATTGGGTATCATTCCTTGTGGTTCTGGTAATGGTTTGGCGCGTCATCTGCAAATAAGTATGCAGGCACGTAAAGCTATAGATACCATAAATGGCGGGCTTGTGGATTGTATCGATTATGGTACTATCAATCGTCGTAAATTCTTCTGTACGTGTGGTGTAGGATTCGATGCTTTCGTAAGTCTGAAGTTCGCCGAAGCAGGAAAAAGAGGCCTCAATACTTATATCGAACAGTCGCTTAATGCTTCTCTGAATTATAAGCCTGAAACCTATAAGGTGACCATTGATGGCAATGAAACGGAAATCTATCAGGCTTTTCTCATCGCTTGTGGCAATGCTGCCCAGTATGGTAATAATGCCTATATAGCACCCAAGGCTACATTGACAGATGGATTGCTGGACGTTACCATTCTCAATCCTTTTACACCACTAGATGTGCCTTCATTGGCTTTGCAATTGTTCACAAAGACTATTGACCAAAATAGCCATATTAAGACTTTCCGCTGTAAAACCATCAACATCCTTCGCCAAAAACCAGGAGTGGTGCATTATGATGGCGATCCTGTTAATATGGGCGCCAATCTCAAGGTGAAGATTCATCATGCAGGGCTGCTAGTTATGGTGCCAGCAGACGATAACAAGGATCTTAATGTAATAGATCGTGCACAGGAGGTAATTAATGGCATTCGTCAGATGAATGACCAGTTTTTTGAAGGTATCCGCCAGCGTAACAACGAGTTACTAGATAAAGGGAAGGAACAACTGAAGAAACTTACGAAACTGTAAATTCTATGCCTTTTCCCTACATGATTTTTTTTGTAGGCAATAAACCTCTAGAAATTCATGATGCGTTCAAGTTTTTTTTGTGGATTATTTATTGCGGAATTAAAAAAATGTATTACCTTTGCAACGCTTAACCAAATTGGTGCGTTAGTTCAGTTGGTTAGAATACGTGCCTGTCACGCACGGGGTCACGAGTTCGAGTCTCGTACGCACCGCAAAAGAAAAGCTGCTCATTGAGCAGCTTTTTCTATTTAGTATGTTTTAAAGTCATCTGGATACTTCAAATTCTGAGTAATCTCTCCACCATATAATCTTACCCAAGAACGGAAACTGGTATCATCTTGCGTCAGTTCTATTATACGTGCACCATTAGGCTTCAAATTGTTGTATACAGTGTCGCAACCACTGAATCGACCATACATCAGGAAGATGTCGTTCCATTTCATAGCATAGTCATTATCGTGATCGTGTCCACAAATAATAGCTTTTATATCACCCATTTCTTTCATGCTCACAAACATACCAGAATTCACAGGAGGAGAACAAGGCTCTTCTCCGAAGTTACCCTTCAAGATGCGATGGTTCTCAAGCCTAAAGGCATAGATAAATTCTGGAAGGGGAATATGGAAGAATGATAATGATGGTACGGGCTTCCCGTCATTCTGTTTGGCGAACGCTGCACTATGCTGACGATACCAATTGATTTCTGGGAAATGGATGTAGCCCCAACCTTTTTCAATCTCACCAGGTAATCCGCACAGACTGTTAGAGTCGAAAAGATAAAACACCCACTGTGGTTTTTCTTCATTGTCTTTTGACAAGGTGATAATGTCATTGCTCACGCCATAAAGTCCTGTAACAGTAGAATTAATATTATATGGCAATGACTTAATCACATCGAAAATTTCTTTACGAGTCAGGTCGAAATCGCTGTCGTGATTGCCCAATGCTACGGCAAATGGAATTTTACGCTCAGAAATAGGTGCAAATAGTTCACGCACACTCTTTTCAGCTGGTTTACCAAAGATAATGTCACCCGTATGAATCACCAAATCAGGCTTCTCAGCATCAAGCATCTCACATACATTTTTCAATGCACGTTCAGAACGAGGGTCGTCTGCTATATAGTGAGTGTCGGTTAACTGCAATATCTTGAATTTCCCATTGGGCTTATAGTTGAAGTTCATAAACTTTTCACCACTACTGGTTTCACGACGTGAGGCTGCTATCCCTGATGCAGGAATAAAACCACTCATGCTCAGCAATGCCGAGTTCTTGATAAACTGGCGACGATTAATCGAATGTTTCTCAGCCATAACCTTTATTTTTTGCCACGTTGGCGTTGTAATTCTTCTTGTTGCTTCTGCATCGCTTCCAAGCGAGCCTGGAATCCACTCTTTCGCATCTCCTTTGGATCTTTCTTATTAGCCTCCAGTTGTGCTAACAATTTGGCATCATCAGTAGCATATCGCATCCAAGCCATTGTGACTACACTGATAAGGGTACTGAGGAAGTAGTAGTAGTTCAGACCAGCAGGGTAGTCATTCAAGATGAAGAGAAAGACCACAGGCATGATGTAGTTCATATACTTCATAGCTGCCATAGATGGATTAGCACCAGTATCCTGCATCTTCATGTTATACATCATATATAGCAGGTTGGTGATACACATCAGTACACAGAACAAGCTTAAATGATCGCCTAGGAACGGAATGCTGAATGGGAACGTTACAAATGAATCATAGGTACTCAAGTCATCTGCCCACAAAAAACTTTGCTGGCGTAACTCGATAGCACTTGGCACGAACAGGAATAAAGCCATAAGAATAGGGAACTGTATCAGCATTGGCAAGCAACCACCCATAGGGCTCACCCTGTATTGGCTATACATCGTCATTATCTCCTGTTGTTTCTTCATGGCATCAGCCTCATTGGGATATTTGGCATTGATCTCATCTACTTTTGGCTTCAGTGCCTTCATTTTAGCAGATGAAATGTATGTCTTCCATGTAGTAGGGAATATCACAATCTTCACAATCAGTGTCATAAAGAGCAAGACGAGACCCATGCCTAATCCCAACTTAGTAAGCCAATCAAACACGTTGATAGTAAAGAATTGGTTAATCCAACGAAGGATAGGCCAACCTAGATATACCAGTCGCTGCAAGTTCCAATCCTTCTCACGATTATCATCCAAAGCAGAAAGAATCTTGTAGTGGTTAGGACCAAAGTAGAAGTGCATTTCAGTAGGCTGGTTGCCTGTAGGGTCAAAAGTAGTATTCATATCAGCAGCATAGTCTTTGATATAGCCACTGTTTCGGTCCTCCATTTTAGAATCCAATTTGGCATTATTAAAGCCGGCATCGCTTATCATCACAGCAGAGAAGAACTGGTTCTTGAAAGCCACCCATGTCAGAGGCTCAGCCACCTCTTCGTGGTCTTCGCCACTGGCCGACATTTCCTCCACGTCATCAGCAGTCTTGTAAGTCAACTGAGCCAAACGGTTTTCGTAAGTATAGCCCTTCTCAATTTGACGAGCTTTCTGCTTCCACTCGATATCAATATGGTTGTTAGAAGAAGCTAATTTGCCGTTCATGCCCACTGCCTGAATATTCAGGTCCACTAGATAGGTGTCAGGATGCATGGTGTAGGTGAAGTCAACATAGCTTTCTTCTGAGGCTTTCAGACGCATCGTAACAGCCTGCTCACTTTTATTTACAGGCGTGAAATAGTAGTCGCTGGTTTCAATAGCGCCTTGAGAATTATAAAATAAGTAGTTGAGCGACACATCGTTATCTTCAAACAGGGTTACTGGTGTTACTTTGTCCTGACTCATATACTCTTTCAGAATTACAGAATAGAGGCTACCACCTTTTGTGTTAAGCGTCAACTTGGCCAAATTGTTCTCAATGCTTACTAACTCGGCAGTACCTTGTGTGGCGCCGAAAAACAATGAAGCAGAGTCTTTGGCTGCTGTAGCACGCTCGTTGGCCAAAGCTGCCTCTGCCTTAGCTTGCAATTCTGCGGCACGTTGCTGTACCTGGGCTATTGAGTCATAATACTGCTGTTGAGCAGCAAGTTGTTCTTGAGATGGACGGCTTAAGTAGCTGAAAACAATCAATACGAGGAAAATCAGCACCATGCCTGTAATGGTATTTTTGTCCATTTTATTTTCTGAATTTATTTATTAATATAGGTATGTCTAACGACGTTTTTATTCAATTTAGCTGCAAAAGTAATAAATTATGACCGAAGTGCCTAAAGAAAGCTGATTTTTTTCGATATTCTTGCTTGATTAAGTTATTAACATTATCTTTGCAATAGTAAATAACCAATATTAATTGTAGTTGGACTATGAAAAAAAACGTTGTATCAATGTTGCTTATAGGCTCATTTTTGTCGATTTCATCGACATGGGCTGGTAATGCAGTCAATAATAATATGGCAAACAATGGTCAGTTGCCCTCACAATCTGGTGTAATCAAAGAATTGCCTGGATTATTGGGCAAGTATTTCTTTGTGCGTAAAACATCCACAGCAAAGAAGAACGTCAATCAGAACGATACTGTTTCTTACCTTTATGACAAATACATAGTTGTATTGGATTCTTTGAACAATCCAAACACCCCTCAACGATATATAGAAACTAATCCTGATTATTATAAACTGTTTGTTCCTGCTACGTATTTTAAGTCATCAATAGCTCAGTTGTCCACCATCAAAGTTGATGGATTATTGCCTGACAAAACATTGGATAATATCCAAAAATATTTGCCAGTAGATAAAAAACAATTCACAACAAAAGAACGTGTGAATAAGATAGTTAATAAAACTTTGATGGATCTTTACTTAAATAATCCTGAGGCTATAGTTTTTACTGAAGACGAGCTAGATAAGGCTGGCGTTTTTGTAGACAATATAGAAACAGAAGAAGATGTTAACGCTTCCAATGTAAAGACCAATATGATGAATGTTCTTACAGCCGGTTCTCCACTTGAACTAGAGCAAGAAGCAGAGGTGGAGGTTAGAAAACCACAATTCTGGGCTGTAGCAGGCAACAGTTCATTGCAGTTTTCTCAACATTATTTATCGGACAACTGGTACAAGGGTGGTGTAAGCAGTGTATCGATGATTGGAACTTTTCAGTTAACTGCAAACTATAACGATAAGGAGAAAGTACAGTGGGAGAATCTTTTGGACGCTAAATTAGGATTAGCATCTACACCATCAGATCAAGTACATAAATATCTTACCAATACTGATCAATTGCGTATTTTTAGTAAGTTAGGTATTCAGGCAGCAAAGAATTGGTACTATACTCTTTCTGCTGAGTTCAAGACACAGTTTGTAAATGGATATAAATCAAATGACCCAACATTGATTTCTACTTTCTTGGCACCTGCCGATCTGACAGTGGCACTTGGTATGGATTATAAGAAAAAGACTGATAAATACAGTTTTTCTTTACTGTTGGCTCCCCTTAACTGGACCATGCGTTACATTGGTAGCAAAGATATTGATGAGACTTCTTATGGCCTTGATAAAGGCAAGAGTGTGAAACACAATATTGGTTCCCAAATACAACCTTCTATCACATGGAACATTGCCAAGAACATCACATTTGAATCTCGCCTAGACTACCTTACTAGTTACCAGTGGGTACGAGTAGAGTGGGAGAATACCTTGAATTTGGCAGTAAACAGGTTTCTTTCAACCAAATTGTATGTGCATGCTCGTTACGATGATAGCGCTGTGCCATTGAATGGCAGTACAAGTTATTTCCAGTTAAGCGAGTTGCTGAGTTTTGGACTTAATTATAGTTGGTAAACTCCTTACCAGAAATACTTTTAATGCGGATATAAATATTATTGTCATAGTTTCGGGGATGATTACCAAAATCATCCCATTTTTATTTTGTTCTTACAATATTATACACTAATTTTGCATTGAATATAGTTAACAAACCTTACAAGCCATGAAAGACAATGTAGTAAAGCACAGCGGAATTGTGGAGCGTATCAATGGAAATTATCTACAAGTGAAGATTACGCAGGCCACATCGTGTTCAGCGTGTAGTATAAAAAATCATTGTACATCAGCAGAATCGAAAGAACATTTGATTGATGTTTA
>JAEEGH010029064.1_pt1 | contig 10833 bp, 8 predicted proteins | sample 9134181 | NCBI WGS metagenome assembly JAEEGH01 (sample SAMN16246544, study PRJNA631951) | gut metagenome | biome: gut microbiome; feature: rumen; material: DP-attached | host: Bos | place: Iran: Karaj | collected 2018-10
ACCTTGATGCTCAACTCATCAATAGCCAGCTGACTATTGTCCGTGCCGTCAAGCAGGTAAGCGAGAAGATTATTCGTAAGTTGGCTCAACTTGAAAACTTCCAACGTAAGCTGTGGCTGAAAAAGAAGTTTGTGGTGCAAAGCGACTATTGCATCACGCTCGACCGTGTACCAGAGAAACTCTATCCTGAGATTATTGCTAACGACGTACAACGTAAGGAGTGGGTGCGCCTGTTCGCTATTGACGAGATTAAGGGTGACCTTACCACAGAAGGATATAGTGAGCCGCTAACCATTGAGTTCTTGAAACAGAATCCTTTCCTTGTTCTCGATACAGCTTTCTTCGATGCTAAGTTTAAGCATCAATTGGTAAAGAGCATGGAGAATATTGATGAACAGACGAATGGTTTGCTGATTAATAGTGAGAATTTTCAGGCATTGGAATTGTTGCAGGAGAAATATAGAGAAAGAGTTAAATGTGTGTATATTGACCCTCCATATAATACTGGCAGCGACAACACCTTTGCATACAAAGATACATATCAACATTCATCATGGGCATCAATGATGAATAGTCGTTGTACTTCTGCAAAATCATTAATGACAGAACTTGGATGCATGTTTGTCAGTACTGATGATGGTGAGTACGCAAACTTAAAACAAAACTTAGATACTATCTTTGGAGAGGATAATTTTGTTGCTGATATTATATGGAACAGCCGTAAATCAGTTTCAAATGACGCTTTGAATTCTAGAGCGATTAATCACACTACGTGCTTCACAATTAATAAAGCTGAACTGACAGAAAAGAAAGGTCAATTTCGAGTAAAGGCAAAAGAAACAGGATTTATCAACCCAGATAATGACCCTAACGGAGAATGGAAACTTGACCCTATGGATGCTCCAGGCATTCGCGAAAATCTATCGTATGGTATTACAAATTCAAAAACTGGTGACACTTTCTATCCAGCATCAGGAAGACATTGGAGATTTGAAGAATCTGATACAATAAAATATCTGAAAGAAGGACGTATTCTTTTTGGAAAGACGGGAAATTCAAAACCTGCATACAAACGATACAAATATGAAGCATTAGGTAAAGGTGACACTGTGACAACGTTGTGGGATGATGTAAAAACAACCGCAGATGGCACAAAATTATTACTTGATATGTTTGGTACAAGCTTAAACAAATCTTTCATTGATTCTATAAAGCCAAAGCCGATAGAGTTCATATCAAAAATAGTAAATGTTGCTACAACACAGAGCCATATTATTGTGGATTATTTCGCAGGGTCAGCAACCACAGGACATGCAGTCATCTATAACGAAAGAGAGAATCCTGTAGGATTAAAATATATTCTCTGTGAGATGAACTATTATTTCAACATGTTGACAGTTCCAAGATTGAAAAAATCCGTTTATTCTTCAGATTGGAAGGATGGTAAACCTATTTCTCGCAACGGTGTCTCCCAATGCTTCAAATACATCCGTTTGGAGCAGTACGAAGATACGCTGAACAACCTTGAAATCAAGAAGCAGCAGACAGACTGGCGTGATGATGAGTTCCATGAGAGTTATATGCTCAGCTATATGCTCGATACAGAGACTCGCGACTCTCTGCTGAACCTGAAGATGTTCGTCAATCCGTTCAACATGTCACTGAAAACCACCAAAGACAATGAGTTGGTGGAAACGAAGGTGGATATGGTAGAGACCTTTAACTACCTGATAGGTCTGAACGTGGAAACTGAAGACTGGTTCGAGAATGACAATATCTGTGTGGTTCAAGGAAAGACACATCGTAGAGGACTGAAGACACTTGTCATCTGGCGTAACTGTGAGGAGATAGACAACGAGAAACTTTGTCGTTTCTTTGAACGCATGGACTTCCGCACCCGTGATTCTGAATTCGACCTTATCTATGTGAATGGCGACAACACTCTGCCTAACCTGCGCAGAGACGAGGAAAACTGGAAAGTGGTGCTGACGGAAGAGGAATTCGCAAAACGTATGTTTGAAGAGGCTTGATATGGCAAAGAAGAATATAAAAAGGCCACCACGCCTACAAGAAGCGTTGGTACTGCATAAGTATATCTTACATCTGTTGGGGTGCAAGGACTTGGAGGCTTTGAGCCATGACTTGAAGGATCCTGCACTGGAAGGTGTTGATGACGAAGGAACGTCACGTATCTTCTACGCGCTGAAGATGCACATGTATGACTATGAGATTACGGAAGAAAAGCTTTACGAGTATGACCGTAATATCGTGAAACATACAAAAGAGATAAACGAACGACGAGAAGAAAAGATAACGTGGAAGTATTACCAGTACTTGGCTCTGCTCTTCACTGAGATTTATCTCAATCGCTTTTTCTCTGACAAGCAGCGTCTGCTCGATGACATCAACACGTTTCTTGTGCATGACTTCAACCTGCGCACGGAAACATGGCACGATATGCCCATGTTCACTGAGGACGACTTGAACAAAGTGGCGTTTTGGGCCGCAACAGGTTCGGGTAAAACGCTGATGATGCATGTAAACATCAAGCAGTATCTGCATTATGCAGAGAAACACAATGCCAAGAAGTTGAACCGCATCATGATTCTGACACCCAACGAGGGATTGTCTAACCAACACATTGAAGAACTGCATAAATCAAACTTTGACGCACAGCTATTTACAAAGCAAAGTCGTGGCGGCTTCTTTGAAGGTCAGACTATTGACGTGATAGACATCAACAAACTGGCAGAACAGGATGGCGACAAAACGGTAGCAGTAGATAGTTTCGAAGGCAATAACCTGGTTCTTGTTGACGAAGGACATAAGGGCAGTGGAGGCGAAGTGTGGAAAGGCTATCGAAATAAACTGACGCAGGAAGGTTTTTCGTTTGAATATTCGGCAACCTTCGGACAGGCTATTGCCGCACAGACAGGAGCCAGCCGCACAGCATTGTTGGAGGAGTATGGTAAAGCCACACTTTTTGACTATAGTTATCGCTACTTCTATCATGATGGTTATGGAAAGGACTATCGCATCATGAATATGGCAACGGTGGAGAACGAGGAACTGCTGAATATGTATCTGACAGCCTATCTGTTGTGCCTCTATGAGCAAACACTGGCTTTCGATGGTGATATGAACATTAAGAACAAGTTCCTCATCGCTCGTCCGTTGGGCATCTTTGTGGGTAGTTCGGTAAATGCTGTACGTACTGAAGGTGGTCGCAAGGTGAGTGATGTGGTGAAGATACTTCTTTTCCTCCAATCCTTCATCAATGGACCTTCGGATTTCAGTGGTTACATCAAGCGCCTGCTCAATCCTAATGATGGCATCAAGAATCCGCGTGGATATTCGTTGTTTGCTAACAATTTCTTGTTGACAAAGCAAGGCTTGAAACTTGGTGAGGAAGATGCTTTCGCTGCCCAGACATATCATAAGATGATAGAAAGACTATTCCATAGCAATGTGCCCAATGCTCATTTGCATATCGATAAGCAGAAAGGTGGTGATGGCGAAATAGGTCTGCGCGTAGGGAATGCTCCTTATTTCGGAGTGATCAATGTGGGTGACAGCGATACGCTTATCAAACTGTGTGAGTCGAACGACTTAGACTGTGAGACACGTGAGTTTGGGAACAATTCTCTGTTTTCTCACATCAACGACGATGATTCCACCATCAACATCCTTATAGGTTCCAAGAAATTCAGCGAAGGATGGAGCAGTTGGCGTGTCAGCGCTATGGGACTGATGAACGTAGGACGTAGTGAAGGCTCGGAAATCATTCAGCTCTTTGGTCGAGGTGTGCGCTTGAAAGGCTATAAGTATTCATTGAAACGAAGTACGGCTCTCGATAGCAGCTATAATCCTGGTAGTCTGCCAAAAGGATTGCGTGAGATAGAAACACTGAATATATTTGGTGTAAGGGCTGACTATATGGATGCCTTCAGAAAGTATCTGGAAGACGAAGGACTACATACCAATGAAGAAACCTATACGGAAATGAAGATTCCAACCGTCAACTTGCTTGGTGAGACAAAACTGAAAGTGGTTCGCCTGAAAGAGGGTTACGACTTCAAGAAAACGGTCGTGGTGCACCCTGAAGATTGCATTGATAAAGTGCATGTCAAGGTGGACTGGTTGCCAAAGGTTGATGCACTATGGAGCGAAAGGGCCGGCGTAGAAGAAGGGGCTGTAAAGCCTAAAGGCAAGTTGTGCTCAACTCATCTTGCACTGCTGAATTGGGATAAGATATTCTTTGCCATTGAGCAAATGAAAAATGAACGTAGCTGGTGGAACATGGAGCTAAGTATGGAAGTGTTGCAACGCTTGATGAAAGAACCAGACTGGTATGAACTGTTCATTCAAGAAGACGACCTCAAGCCAAGAGACTTCGGCAGGGATGTGGCTCGTTGGGAGGAAATCACCATCGCTTTGCTACGAGCATACATTGACCGTGCCTACAAGATGAGCAAAGGAAAATGGGAATCAAAGTATATGGAGACAGTCTATTTGTCGCCAAACGATCCGAACTTCTTTGAGGAATACACAGTGGAAGTCCGCAATGACAAGCAGGAATGGATTGACAAGCTGCACGAGCTTCGTGAACAGATATTATCGGGCAATTTGGAACGCGACTTCACAATCTATGGACCATGGATTACTTCATTCCGTTTCGACCAGCATCTTTTCTATCCGTTACTTTGCCTGCAAGATAGAGATGCTAATGGTAAAAAACTGCTGGTGGATAAAGATTCCAACGAACCATTGATCAAGATTTCTCCTGTAGCTCTTAATCCTGGAGAAAAACGGTTTGTGGCAGATGTGAGAAAATACTTTGAAGACAATAGGAATGGAATACTTGCAGGTAAAGAAATTTATCTTCTCAGAAATGAGAGTCGTAAAGGCATTGGCTTCTTTGAAGCAAGCGGCTTCTATCCTGACTTCATCCTTTGGGTCAACGATGGAGAACATCAGCATGTCACTTTCATTGATCCAAAAGGAATACGTAACCTAAAGGGATTCCAAGACCCGAAGATTCAGCTTTACAAGACGTTGAAGGAAGAAGTGGAGCCAACGCTTCATGATGCAGACATCACTCTCGATAGTTATATTCTCTCCAATACTGCATACCAAGACGTACATTTCTGGGGACCGCGTCCAGAGTTTGCTGAAAACCATGTGTTGTTTGATGAGGATGACAAATATATTAGTACTTTGTTTCGTTCTAAAGTCAAAAGCCTGAGATAAAACAGTATCTGCTTCCATCTGCTCCCCTCTTAATCGCTTGATTATCTGGTGGATGCAGATGGAAACAGATGAAACAGATGTTTTGAAAAAAAAACTGCATTCTACTTTTTTCTCCGAATCGCTTGGCGGTTCGGAGAATTTGTCTTATTTTTGCAGAAACAAAAAGAATTCAATGATAGCTAATGGTTTTCAAAGACGTTACCCTGTAGGGATACAAACCTTCAAAAAGATTATTGAAGGGGAGTATGTCTATATTGACAAGACCGATTTGGTGTGGAATCTGACGAAGATGAGTAACTATGTGTTCTTGAGTCGTCCGCGCCGCTTCGGCAAGTCGTTGCTTTCGAGTACGCTCGTTTCTTATTTTGAAGGAAAGAAAGAGCTGTTCGAAGGCTTGAAAATCATGCAATTGGAACAAGAGTGGGCTGCGTATCCTGTGATGCACTTCGATTTGAGTTTGTGCAAGAGTCAGGCATCAGCAGAGGCTTTGCAGCATTCATTGACTCTCCAAGTAGAACCCTATGAGAAGCGTTATGGTAGGAATCCGTCGGAAATAACACCCGGACAGAGACTAAATGGTGTAGTTCAGAGGGCCGTAGAAAAAACGGGTAAGCAGGTGGCTGTCATCATCGATGAGTATGATGCTCCGTTGCTCGAGGTGTTGCATGAAGAGGTGATGTTGCCAGAGTTCCGCCGCGTGATGCAGGAGTTCTATGTGCCGCTGAAAGCCCTCGACCCTTACATCAAGTTCTGTTTCATCACTGGTATTACAAAGTTCTCACAGTTGAGTATTTTCTCAACCATCAATAATCTGAAGAATGTCACCATGCACCCAGACTTTGCTGCCATTTGTGGCATCACTGAGGAGGAGGTGAAGACTTGCTTCAAGGAGGACATTGAACGCATGTCCCAGGTCTATGAATGCTCGTGGGAAGAAATGTTCCAGAAAATCAAGACAATGTACGACGGATACCATTTCGCCAAGATTTCCCCCGATATATATAATCCCTTCAGTCTTTTGAATGCCTTTATGGACAGGGAATTGAGCACTGGATGGTTTGCCTCTGCCACGCCAACCTATCTCATCCGACAAATGCAGAAATACCGTACTGACATCACTCAGCTCGACTCCCTTGAAGAACCTGCAGATTCTTTCGACGTGCCTACAGAGGCAATGACATCCGCCCTTCCGCTACTCTATCAGAGTGGTTATCTCACCATTAAGGGCTATGACCGCTTCTCGGAGTCGTATTTGCTGGCCATACCCAATCAGGAAGTCCGAAGAGGGTTTACATTGGGACTTCTGCCCACCTATACTGGTTTGGAAATAGGAAATGTGCAGTTGGGATTTGCTGCCAAATTCTGGAAAGCTCTGAAGAACCATAATCTTGAACTCGCACTGGAGGAGATGCAGGCGTATTTGGCTGGTGTACCCTATGTTGAGGGTTTTAAAAAGAAACTGGAGGAGGCTGCTACGAAAGAAGCCTTCTACGAATACACACTTTACCTGATCTTTTCAATGCTAAACGTCTATGTGCGCACGCAGGTTAAGGTGGCAGGTGGCAGGACCGATATGGTGGTCTATATGGCGGACACTACGTATGTCTTAGAACTGAAGGTGAACGGAACTGCACAAGAGGCGCTCGAACAGATTAAGGCTAAGAAATATGATCTGCCTTACCATACTGAGGGCAATAAGATTGTCATGGTCGGTGTTCACTTCAATACCGACACCCGGACTATTGATGACTGGGCGATAGCATGAATAGGGCAAAATGTAGTCAATGACTGATATTTGGTGTTGTTTTGTAGCCGACGAGTTGTTTTAAAATGCAAAAACAGTTAAAAAAGCATAATATTTTATCTCCAGTTGTTGCTATACTAAAATATTATGTGTACCTTTGCACCCGCAAAATAAGTATTGCGCTGGCAGCTGTGCTAACAATACGCTATAAAAGAGCAACTTAACCTTCAAATGCGAAGAAGTTACGCCGCTACTTTTTAAGTGTGTTTATGAGCATCGGGTTGAAGCGCCACTTAAAAAGAAACATAACATTTATACATTTTATTATTTAAATTAAAACTGAAATGCCAGGATTGATTGGAAAAAAAATCGGAATGACATCCGTTTTCAGTGCCGACGGTAAGAATGTGCCGTGCACTGTTATCGAAGTTGGTCCTTGTGTTGTGACTCAGGTCAAGACTGTAGAGAAAGACGGCTACAAGGCCGTACAGCTCGGTTTTGGCGAGGCTAAGGAGAAGAACACGACGAAGCCCATGATGGGTGTGTTCAAGAAAGCCGGCACAACACCAAAGGCTCACTTGGCCGAGTTCAAGTTTGACGAGGACTACAACCTGGGTGACACGATCACCGTAGAGCTCTTCAACGACACAGAGTTCGTAGACGTTGTAGGTACTTCGAAAGGTAAGGGCTTCCAGGGCGTTGTGAAGCGTCATGGATTCGGAGGCGTTGGCCAGAGCACTCACGGTCAGGACGACCGTCTGCGTAAGCCAGGTTCTATCGGTGCTTGCTCTTATCCCGCTAAAGTGTTTAAGGGAATGCGCATGGGTGGCCACATGGGTGGTGACCGCGTTACAACGCAGAACCTTCGTGTGTTAAAGGTAATTCCGGAGCACAACCTTCTGTTGGTGAAGGGTAGCTGCGCTGGTTGCAATGGTTCAACTGTTTTAATCGAGAAGTAAGCAATGGAAGTCAATGTATTGAACATCAAAGGTCAGGAGACCGGAAGAAAGGTAACCCTCAATGAGGCTATCTTCGGCATTGAGCCAAACGATCACGTCATCTATCTCGACGTAAAGCAGTATATGGCCAATCAGCGTCAGGGCAATGCTAAGGCAAAGGAGCGCAGTGAGCATGCTGGTTCAACCCGCAAGTTGGGTCGCCAGAAGGGCGGCGGCGGTGCTCGCCACGGTGATATCAATTCGCCCCTGCTGCGTGGTGGTGGCCGCGTGTTCGGTCCGAAGCCCCGCGACTACAGCTTCAAACTGAACAAGAAGGTGAAGCAGCTGGCTCGCCGTTCAGCACTTACCTACAAGGCTCAGGAGAATGCAATATTGGTTCTTGAAGACTTCAATTTGGAAGTTCCCAAGACAAAAGAAATCCTAAATATTGCTAAAAATCTGAAAGTCGATGGTAAGAAGCTCCTCTTCGTTTTGCCAGACACAAATAAAAACGTATATTTGTCGGCTCGCAACTTGCAGCGTGCAGAAGTGATGGAGGCAACAACGATCAACACTTACAAAGTGCTGAACGCTGATGTGCTCCTTATTACTGAGAAGTCGCTGGAGGTTATCGATGGTATCTTAAACAAGTAAAAAAGGAGACATTAGATTATGGCATTTATTATAAAGCCCCTGGTTACAGAGAAAGTAACCAAGATGACAGAAAAGACGTCGGTAGCCAAGAAGCTTCGCGCACGCAGCAAGAAGACTGCTGAGAACAAGAATGCTGTAGAGGAGAAGATTTCCTACGTTGTGAAGCGTAAGGGTAAGGCTGATGAGACTAAGGAGAAGGCCATCTTCACTTATGAGAAGCCCGCTCGTCCCCAGTATGCCTTTGTCGTGAAGCCTGAGGCTAACAAGGTTGAGATAAAGAAAGAAGTAGAGGGTCTCTACAATGTGACCGTGCTCTCTGTGAACACCATGCGTTACGCAGGTAAGCGTAGCCAGCGCTACACAAAGGCCGGTCTGGTAAGAGGCCACAAGAACGCCTTCAAGAAGGCCATCGTGACACTGAAAGAGGGTGACGAAATTGATTTTTATAGCAATATCGATTAATAAGAAATGGCAGTACGTAAATTAAAACCCGTTACTCCGGGTCAAAGACACAAGGTTATTGGCACGTTCGAGGATATTACTGCATCCGTGCCAGAGAAGTCTCTCGTTTACGGTAAACGTTCTACTGGTGGACGAAACAACACCGGTAAGATGACTGTCCGCTACATGGGCGGTGGTCACAAGAAGAAGCTCCGTTTCATCGACTTCAAACGAGAGAAAGATGGTGTTCCTGCCGTAGTAAAGACAATTGAGTATGATCCGAACCGTTCGGCTCGTATCGCTCTGCTTTTCTACGCAGATGGTGAAAAACGTTACATTATTGCTCCTAATGGACTGCAGGTTGGCACAACCGTTATGTCGGGAGCGGAAGCTGTGCCTGAGATTGGCAACGCTCTCCCCCTCGCTAACATTCCTGTAGGTACGGTGGTTCACAACATTGAACTCCGTCCCGGTCAGGGCGCATTGCTCGTTCGTTCGGCAGGTAATTTTGCTCAGTTGACTTCTCGTGAGGGAGACTACTGCGTGATTAAGCTCCCCTCAGGAGAAACACGCAAGGTGCTCTCTGCTTGTAAGGCTACCATTGGTGCCGTAGGCAACTCTGACCACGCTTTGGAACAGTCTGGTAAGGCTGGCCGCTCACGTTGGCTGGGTCGTCGTCCGCACAACCGTGGCGTTGTAATGAACCCGCACGATCACCCGATGGGTGGTGGCGAAGGCCGTCAGAGTGGTGGACATCCACGTTCGCGTAAGGGCTTGTACGCTAAGGGCTTGAAGACACGCGCACCAAAGAAGCTTTCAAACAAGTACATTATTGAAAGAGCTAACAAGAAGTAAACAAGAAATCAGAAGAGTTAAATTATGAGTCGTTCATTAAAGAAAGGTCCGTACATCAACGTCTCTCTCGAGAAGAAAGTTCTCGCTATGAATGAGAGCGGTAAGAAGACTGTTGTCAAGACATGGGCCAGAGCATCAATGATTTCCCCCGATTTCGTGGGACATACAGTTGCAGTTCATAACGGTAACAAATTTATCCCTGTTTACATTACTGAGAACATGGTCGGTCACAAGCTCGGTGAGTTCGCACCCACACGTCGCTTCGGCGGACATGCTGGTAACAAGAAGTAATCCCAGGGAAAATTGAAAATTAAAAATTGAAAATTAAAAATGGGAGCAAGAAAACATATTAAGGCTGAAGAGAGAAAAGCAGCTCTTAAGACACAGTATTTTGCAAAGCTGAAAGGCTGTCCTTCTTCTCCGCGCAAGATGCGCTATGTCGTCGACATGATTCGCGGCATGGAGGTCAACCGTGCACTTGGTGTGCTGCGGTTCTCGAAGAAGGCTGCTGCCGCCGATGTGGAGAAACTTCTCCGTTCGGCCATTGCTAACTGGGAGGCTAAGAACGATCGCAAGGCTGAGGCCGGCGAACTGTTCATAACTCGCGTCTTCGTTGACGAAGGCGTCACTTTGAAGCGAATGAGGCCGGCACCTCAGGGTCGCGGATATCGTATCCGTAAGCGTTCAAACCACGTTACCCTGTTTGTTGACGCTAAAACTACTAATGACGTAAAAGAATAAGCAGAATGGGACAGAAAGTAAATCCAATTAGCAACCGTCTGGGTATCGTAAGAGGTTGGGATTCAAATTGGTTCGGAGGCAAGGACTTCGGAGATAACCTGGTAGAGGATCAGAAAATCCGTAAGTACCTCAACGAGCGTCTGGCTAAGGCTAGCGTGTCGAAAATCGTCATCGAGCGTACTTTGAAACTGGTTACCATTACTATTTGCA
>JAEEGH010029065.1_pt1 | contig 10832 bp, 5 predicted proteins | sample 9134181 | NCBI WGS metagenome assembly JAEEGH01 (sample SAMN16246544, study PRJNA631951) | gut metagenome | biome: gut microbiome; feature: rumen; material: DP-attached | host: Bos | place: Iran: Karaj | collected 2018-10
TCCGCATGACAGGCGGTCAATATCAGACAGATTTCGTGCTGCAACCAAATGAATCCGTGCGATTTCCGGGCGTGGTCCTGATGCCCTACAAAGGCGATTGGCTGGACGGGCAGAACGAATACCGCCGTTGGCTGATAAAGGAGAATCTCTGCCGATATCAGGAGACAGACATTCCGCCGACCAACGCTTTGATCTGTCCGGACGCCCCTACAGCGGCAGGCGATCTGGCGACGTTTGAACTCTACAAAAAGACTGGCGTGACGAAGCTATTGGACAAATTCAACAAAGACGCAGGCTGGTATGACATGGCGGGCCATGAATGGCCATTTACGGGCAACTGGTTCGTCAAGAAAGAAAACTATCCGAATGGTCTAAAGCCGTTGAGCGACGCCGCACATTCAGAAAATCTGCAATTCGCGTTATGGCTTGAGCCTGAACGCATTGTCGCAGGAACGAAAGCAGCGAAAGATTTGGCGGGAAAGGTCATCGCGTTAGGAGCGGATGGAAAGGCCGTCGATGACACGAAAGTGCCTGTCGGCACGACACTTCTCGTGAATTACGCGGATCCGTCCGCCGTGGATTATGTAGTCGAAATGCTGGACAAAGTCATTACGGAGCACGGCGTCGATCAGTATCGGCAGGATTTCAACATGTTTCCGCGACCGTATTGGGCGGCGTGGGACGCGAAGGAGGCGGAACGACTGGGCTGCCCGCGCACAGGCATCACGGAAAACCATTATGCGGACGGTTATCTGCGCGTCTTCGCCGAACTGCTGAAACGCCATCCGAACATGTTTATCGACGCCTGCGCGAGCGGCGGCATGCGCTATGATCTGGAAACGTTGCGTTATGCCTTCCTCCACACGCGCTCTGATTTCTGGGCGGATATCGAAAGCGCTCAATGCCAGACATTTGGATGCGCCTCTTGGATTCCCTACTGGGGGACGGGATTCGCAAATCTGTCGTCATATGACGTGCGCTCCCACATCAGTAACAGCATCGGTGTAGGCGCGGGCGACGAAGCGGGCGCCGAGAAACTGAAGGAAGCTCTGACGGAATGGCGGTCGCTCACCAAATATCTTCAAGACGACTACTATCCATTGACAGCATATGCGGGCAAGAGCCGCAATCCGATGGCCATGCAGTTCGGCAAGGCTGAAGAAGGCATGATCATCGCCTATTTCCGCGAAGACGGCAGCGTGCATGTCATGCCGCGCGGCCTGATTCCGGAAGGCATGTATCAAATTTGGAACCACGATAAAGAGAAAGAGACCATGCGGGAAATGAGCGGGGCGGAAATCATGGGAGGATTCACGATTGAATCAAAAACGACCACGGCCGTTGTTATGCAATATAAACTTAAATGATTAAATAATAACAGCAAAGGAAAAACTCATGATTGAAATCACGAATTATCGTCAAGGCGCCATTCTGAACCACAACCATGGCAAGGAAGGCAGGAAATCGTTGAAAGTGACGGTGCAAGGCATTAGCGAAGGCGGCTGGCCCGTGACGGTCAACGACCAGCCAGCCATCATGGAAGGACGGCGTTTTGCGGCGGACGTCGAACTGACGCAGCGCGTCAACACCGTGAAGGCATCCGTCGTGACGCCGTATGGCACGTATTCGCAGGAACTGACGTTGGTATGGGACAAAAAGTCGTTCAAACGCTTCAACTTCTTCATCGACGACCACAGCTTCCTCTTCACGGATCTTTCCAAGCAACGTCCGAAGAAGGCGTTCGATCATTTCTATCTGTCGGGATTGAAGAAAATCCATGACCAATACGGCCTGAAAGTCACACTCAACTCGTTCTATCACAACGACCATGATCCTTTTGACCTGAAAGACATGCCCGCGATCTGGAAGTCTGAATTTGAAGACAATTCCGACTGGCTGAAATTCTCCTTCCATGCCTACAGCGAATTTCCAGACCGCCCCTACGCGGAAGCGACAGCGGAGACCTTCGGCAAGCATTGGGACATGGTACAGAAGGAGATAGAGCGTTTTGCGGGGTCGAAGAGCTTCATCGCCCCCGTCGTCATCCACTGGGCGAACGTGCATCCGGCCGTCGCGCAGGAAGCAATTCGCCGTGGCGTGGTAGCCTACAGCAACAACTTCCGCCTGCGCGTCATGGGCGGGCCGAGCCTGGAGGACCGTCAGCGTGGCGGCGACATGAAGACCGTGGAAAAACGGAGCCTGTCAGGAGTCGATTGCGGCAATGAACTGTCCGGCCTCGCCATGCACTACGGCATGCAGGAGGAGAAGGACTTCATGGACAAGAACATCGTCTATTACGACCCGCAACTTGGTATCTGTTTCTTCCACAATACTATCCTTTGCAATTTGACGCCGTTGGCGGAGATTCCGAAGAAATACGCTATCGCAGTGAAACGCAACGAAGAGCGCGGCACAGAAATTCTAGGCGCGGGAAGCCATGAGCAATATACCTTCCCGTATTACGGCAACTATCTGCCGGACCACATGAAACGGCTGGAGACAGCGACACGCTGTATGGTGGAGGCCGGCTACAAACCTGTTTTCTTCTCGCAAGGCTTCCTTGGAAACATGAACGCATAAGAACCACCAATGAACACCAATAGCCTCGCCACCAAAGCTTTGCTGCTTTGCAGTATAGTGGTTAGTGGTTAGTGGTTAGTAATTAGAGAATTACATAGCCATAAGCCATTGACCATAAGCCACAAGCACCGCTGAAGGCAGTTATTGGCGGCTAGGCGATTTCATGGCGCTTCGCGCAGGGAGTTTCATAGAAACATGAAGTGGTATATGCAATTAAGGAATCTTCAACAATGACACATCGCATCTTATGGAATTACAATTTGTTCCAGATGTCATTGCCTGTTCTCTTTTGTCTATGTGCCCCACTTTTTTCAGCTACTGCGCCAATCCCAATTGTGAAGATTCCACAAATCACAGCAGAAAAAGCGTCGATTTTGACATCAGCAAAGACATTCGAGCCAGAAGCCTGGAAGAAGGCGGCTGTGATTCGTACCTTTAAAAATCCATCACAGTCATTGGGACAAATTCCAGTTCCCACAGAATTCTACTTGTTCCATGATAATACACAGCTTCTTGTCGCGGCACATTGCGTGGAGAATGACTTTTCAAATGCCAAGGCGTTTCCACGGAACACAAACGATGATTTGACATTGGATGAATCTGTCCAAATTGTGTTGGGATTAGAAGGAAAAATCAATACCACAGTGGCGGTAGGCGGTTATGAAGGTGCCTATAATGAATTAGGTAAATGTGACCATATCTATGAAATGACTACCAATCTTGTTGGTGTTTCCAGTCGTCGCTATGATGAGACAGCACTGCCTAATGCACGTTTCACCAATGTGTTGGTTCGTTCAGAAAACAGCTGGACCGTTCTTTTTCACATTCCATTTGACAGTGTAGGATATGGTATAAAAAAATCTCCTATGCTATTTTTCAATGCATTTCGTTTTTATCGAAGCGAGCGTTACGGCTGGTATTTGCCCTCCTTTGGAGGCTACAGCAAACTGCCCATGGCCCAAGCGCAACTGTTAACCCAAGGGCATGATGCTGAAGCAACAGTGGAAGAATCACAGGCACCCAAAATAACTTCCCAAACGACACAGCCTATTGTTTTAGGACGGCTGGATTTGGACTATTACGCGGCAGCTGGCGAAGTCGGAGCAGAATACCCTTCCGGTCGTGAAGGTTCTTCAATTACTTTGACAGTTGATGGCGAAAAAGTTTCAGGCGTTGGTTCACGCCATTGGCCAACCCGTCTGAAACTCCCCGTAAAAACCGCGCCGGGTACGAAGATCACAGCGATGCTTTCCTGTGACGGCAAAGAGCTTCTGAAGAAAGATTTTACGGTAAAAGAACCTCTGAAATGGCGTACCAATGTAGCAAAGGAATATCTGGATGAGCGTGTGGTTTATCCATGGACTTCGCCTGAATTTGTAGATGGTGTCGTTTCCCTTAAGCATGGCAGCATTTATTTTGGAGAAGAAATGCTTCCTGTTTCCATTAAGAGTTGTCGCAACAAGGAGATTTTGTCAGGACCGATTACCTTGGAGGCGGAAGCTAATGGACAACCAGTGCTTGCCAACCATCGAAAAAGTTTCAGCAAGACTGCCACAGCCATAGAGATGACATCCAATATCCACCCAGGATGGGAGCTCAAGACACGCACAGAATACGATGGATTTATGACTGTTCGAGCGCGTTTGACAGGTTTGGACACGACCATTCCTGACACATTGCGGCTCCATATTCCTCTTGCCAAAGGCCTTGCACAATATATGATCAAGGATAATTCACAATCATTGATCAAGCTTGGAGGCTTTGGTTATGCTGGCAATATGGGGGACAGCCTATGGGTAGGAGACTTCGATGGCGGCATCCTCTTCACGTTTGGGCATTGGCTTCTCTTTTCGAATGCAGACGGACGGCAGGTAGAGATGAAAGATGGCGAATTGATCATCACCATTGTTTCAAAGGATGGCTTGAAACCGCCTGCGAACAATGTCTTCGAATTCCATTTGCAATTCACGCCTTTTCGCAATGATATCATCAATCCTTTGAACGCCAGTCTGTGGTTTGAAGTATGGTCTCGCTTCCAGTCCTATCCAGATCTCACCAAGATTCCGGAGATGACACAACGCGCACTCCAAGCCAAAAAGGAAGGAAAAGATTTTTATGTCTATTTTGGGCAGGTCATGGCTGAAAATGCCCCCGAGTTTGAACAATATCCGACGGACTTTACCGCCTATCCACGCCGCCCATGGTACAAGCGGGCATACGATCCCGGCAAAGGCATTCCATGTTCAGTTGTTTGTTTCCGTGGAGAAGTCGGTGAATTTCTGTTGGACAAAATTGAGACGCTAGTTGAGCAAACAGGTCTGCATGGTGTCTATTTGGATGGCCCGACCGTGCCATTTTGGTGCCTGAATTTGAATCATCCTTGTTCACCTTTCCTGTCTGCACAATGGGATGGTAGCTGGCATGAAGGAAACGTTGCCGGACAGCGATCCTATCTTAAACGTTTGCGCGGCATTTTCGATTCCCATGGTATCAAGAATCCCATTTGGCACCATACTGGCGGGGGATTCAATCTGGCTACATTTTCACATTGTGATTATTATTCTGATGGCGAACATCTAAGTCGTTATCGTCGAGATTATCTCGTACCACCGGACATCTTTTCGGTCATCTACTCTGGACTTCCATTTGGTTTCCAAGGAATTCTTTGGCCGTCTTTCTTCATGGATGCCACCATGACCAATCCATTCCGTCATGCCAACGCCTGGTGCGCCCCGCATGGAATTGTCTCGGCCTTCAATACACAATCATACTTTGAAGATTTCATGAAAATCACAAAGCGGAATCCAGATACTGTGTTCTATCCCTATATGAGAGAACAGCCTCATCTCAAGCATCTTAACCAAAACACGCTATGCACTTCCTATTATCTGGCTGAAGATGAAGCAGTTTTGATATCCAGCAATCTTGTTTACAATGGCACGCAAGAGAACATCTTAGATATTTCCAATATGTTCCCTGGGAAAAAACTGCAAGTACACTGCTTAAACCGTGATGAGCCTCCAAAATTTGCTGACGGAAAATTGCAATTCAGTATTGCGGAAGGAGATATGCGGATTTATCACATCAGCCCAATTTCCATCGATATTGCAAAATTTGATCTCATGGATCCAAAACGGAAAATGGCGGAGATACCTCCAGCCGTACCACTTAACGCACAAAAGGGTTTCGAAGCCTCTAAATGGCAGGTTGAATCCGGCATTTTCGCACCAGTCACTGAAAGCGATTTGCCATGCGGGCTTACAGCTTCTGATAAAAACAACGCTGTGCTTCGCTATAAAGAAAGTTTGCCAGACAATATGAATCTGAAGCTCAGATTTCGTCATTCAGGCAAATTCAAGTTCTCTATTGATGGCATTGAAATATCCTACAATTACCGATATACAACGGGTGGCATCTACCACGCAGGCGGCTGGGTCATCGAAAATGTGGATCGATACGATTATCAAGACCGTTGCGATGTTTCAACCGCATCTGGTGGCAGAAGCTATATTGTACTCGACCGCCCAGTGGATGTAGATATCTATATCATCAATAATCGTATCTCATTCTTTTATGATGGCATACGTGTGTTGCAATATGCCCTTCCCGCAGTAAACTATGAAAAAGGCCATGCCCTTTCTCTGGAGACAAAAGACAATAACTGGATTGCTTTTGAACAGCTTTATTTCGGGCCTTGCCAAGAAGCACAGATGCCCAGATGGATTCACCCTATACGTTAGCAAACAAAAAGAAAAAAACATTGTCAATAATATTTCCTTTATTACCAACCTTTAACACCAAACACACAAACAACACATGAGACCGAACATTTTAATGATCGTGGCGGATCAGCACCGCCGTGACTGCGTCGGCGTGAACGGACATCCGTTCCTGCAGACGCCGAATCTGGACAAACTAGCGGCAAGTGGTGTGAATTTCACACACGCATTCACGTCCGCGCCAATTTGTGTTCCCGCCCGCAACAGTTTGCTGCACGGCGTATGGTCGTGCAAACATCTGGCCATCGCGAATGCGGATACGGAGGCATGCCGTCCCGCAGCGGATATTCCATCGTTCCCGCAGGCCATCCGCGACGCGGGCTACCATCTAAGCTTCATCGGCAAATGGCTCGGCGGCAAGGCGAAATCGCCACTGGAATACGGCTTCCATGACTACATTCCGGAATCCGACTATGGCAAATGGCGCGCCGCGCAAGGCTTGCCGCCGCGGCCGTCTGGCATGCCATTCTTCGGTTTCGACGAAGCCATCACGCCCGAACAGTCGCGTCTCTATTGGGGTGCATCACAGACGATTGAAACGTTGAAGAAACAGGCCAATAGCGACACACCGTTTTTGATTCGTTGGGATCCTTCCGAGCCGCATCTGCCTAACGTTGTTCCGCAGCCGTATGCGGACATGTACAAGCCGTCGGACATCCCGCCATGGCCGAGTTTCGGCGACACATTCAAAAACAAGCCATACATCCAAGCCCAACAGCTCCGTTCATGGAATCTCGACGGATGGACGTGGGAGCAATGGGCGCCGCTCGTCGGCCGCTATCTCGGTGAAATCTCCCTGCTGGATGCGCAGATCGGCCGCATTCTCAAGGCTTTGGACGATCTGAAACTGGCTGACAACACAATTGTCGTCTATACCTGCGACCACGGCGACATGTGCGGTGCCCATGGCATGATCGACAAGCATTACATCATGTATGAAGACGTGACGCGCGTACCGTTCATTGTCCGCTGGCCGGGCGTCGCAAAAGCGGGCACAAGCTGTGATGATTTCGTCGTCCACACGATTGATTTGGCCCGTTCGCTCTGTGAAATGGCGGGTGCGGAAGTGCCCGAAACGTTCCAAGGGAAGAGCATCCTGCCGATGCTGAAAGGCGAAGGCCACAACGGCCGAGAAGACGTCCATTGCATGTATCACGGCAACCAATTTGGCCTATACAGTCAGCGGATGGTGCGCGACCGCCGTTGGAAATACGTCTGGAACGGAACGGCGGAAGACGAACTGTACGATTTGGAAACGGATCCGGGCGAACTCATCAACCGCGCGACGGATTCCGCCTGCCAGGAGCGCATCGCCGCCATGCGTAAACGCTTGCACGAGTGGATGTTGGAGACAGGCGACCCGCTGAACAACGGCTGGGTTCGCAACCAGTTGCTCAACAACAAGAAAATCTGATGTCCGTAATCAAAGCATTGAATAGGAACCACGAAAGACACTAAAGGCACGAAAATTCAGTCCACAAAACACTCAAAACACTCAAAAAAGCCTCGCAGACGTCGGCCATGATGCTGATGGATCCGTCCCCAAAAGGACATGCGGAATGAAAATCATCAAGGTGGCCTCCGTCTGCTCGGCGGTTTGAAAAAGCGCTTCGCGCAGGAAAATGTCATGCGAAAATTCTTCGCAAAAAACAAGAAAAAATAAACAATAATAACACAAAAAACGCTGGTAAACTTGCCAGCTTGCAGAGCCTGTATTTGCTTTTAGCTTTCAGCTTTTAGCTTTTAGCTCTGCGGAGCGGTCGGTTTCCAGCGTTTTCTGTATCAGACTAAAGGGTTCGGCTTATTCGTTCTTGTCCGTATCATTCCACTTGAACCAGTGGACGGCGTTGGGTGAATTGTAGTCTTCGCCGAACGCCTGCCATTTCTGATGGTCCACATGTCCGTCCAGCCACAGCATATTGGCGGTATGGTTGTGGTGGGTGCCGACGCAATACCAGTAGTTCTGTTTGGCGGCACTGCGACCTGCGGCGACACCAGGCGCGAAGCTACGGCGCTCTTTGGCAGCGACATCCTGACCATAGCCGTAGTTGCCATCGCAGATTATCAGCTGTTCGCTGGGGCTGTCTTTCATATCGGAGAAACGGCGTGGTTCGCAGGTTCCGCTGGCTGTCGGCTGATCGCTCCACTGGGTGCGGTTCGTGTACCAGTCGGCGACATAGTTGTTCATGCACTGACCAAAGTTGGAGGTGTAGGCGTAGGTGAATTCCTGCGCAGGGCAGAAGTTATTCAGGCCGAGGGCCCGTTCAAGCTGGGCGCGTTTGCTTACATCCAGATCGATACCGCTGTCAATGGAGGATAGGATGTGGAACCAGCGGAGACCTGTATTGATGCCGGTGCCGCCGCCGGGCTGGGCCTTGAAGAAAGTGGGAACGAGATAGTTGTTGTAGTCGTTTCCGTACATCATGTAACGGAGGCCGATCTGCTTCAGATTGTTCGTGCAGGAGATGGAATGCGCCTTCTGCTGGGCCTTCGTCAGCGCGGGCAGCAGCATGGCTGCCAAAATGGCGATGATGGCGACGACGACCAGCAGTTCAATCAATGTAAACTGTAGATGTTTTCTCATGATGGACCTCATATTGTTATGAAATATTTCCATGGGCGATACGATGGCGATTCGGCCTATTCGTAGTTATCGTCGTCGTTGAAGTTGAACCATCTGGTGCACTGTTCGGTCTTTGCATCTGCACCAAACGCCGACCAGGGAATGGAGGAGCTGTGGCCGTCCAGCCATGTAACATTGGCCTTGGCATCATGATGCGTGCCGACGCCATACCAGTAATTGAGATTGCTAGCCGTGCGGCCGCAACGGTTGCACGGCGCGAAATTACGGCGTTCCTGCCAAGAGGCGTCTTCGCCGTAGGAGTAGTTGCCGTCCATGATGATCAATTGTTCGGAAGGGCCGTGCTGAAGCCACGTGACGATTCGCGGGATGCTCATGCCGTTCGGCGCTGGCGGAATGCTGTACTGCGAGCGGCTGTTGTACCAGTTCGCCACGTAGTTGTTTTTGCACTGGCCGGGATTGCGGTTGAATGCATAGGTGTTCTGCTGAAGAGGGCAGTGCCATGACTTGTCCATGGACTTTTCGATGGAAGTACGGTTGTTCACATCCAGCGAGATGCCGGCTTCGCTCGCGGCGATGATGTGGAACCAACGGAGACCCGTCGTAATGTCCGTGGCGGATCCAGGGGACGCCTGGAAGAAGTTCGGGACGAGGCGGCCACCGTTGTCGCTCATGTAGAGGGCGAAACGCGTGCCGATCTGCTTCAAATTGTTTGTGCAACTGATGGACTGCGCCTTCAGTCGCGCCTTCGCCAGCGCGGGCAGCAGCATGGCCGCCAGAATCGCGATGATCGCGATGACGACCAAGAGTTCAATGAGTGTGAATCGTCTCTGTTTTTTCATGTTAACCTCGTGTTGCGTACTATTACCGTTGATGAAGGCCGCTGTTTTTACAAACAAACTGCCCCTAAATAATTAAATATTCGTTAAATCTAACAGTTGTTTCTAAAATGTCAAGTGATTCAGCGCTTTAATATATTATGGAAAAGAAAATAACGTTACTTTTTATTCAGCAAACTGACGGCTTCCAACAACATGCAGCCTGTGACATGCGCGTTGAGAGATGACGGCTTGTCGTCGGGCGGCGCTTCATGCCATTTGCCGCCGTAGAGCATCGTCTCACGGTTGAGGCCTTCATCGACAAGAATGGCCGCGAGGCGCGTCAGATAGGCTTTGTACTGTTCGCGGAGTTCCGCTTCAACAGCGGGTTCAAAGGCGAGTTTGACAAGATAGCGGAAGAAAATGCCATGGAACAATGCACCGTCGCCACGTTCGGAATTGCTCAATGCGCCGTTGTTGGTCGTCTTATGTTTGATGATGAATTCAGCGGCCTTTTCGGCGGTCTTGAGATAATCAATGTTACCTGTCAGGCGGAACAGCTCATGGCATGCTCCCAAAAACGTGCCTTGGTTGTAGGTGAACGCAGCCTTCCGAATGCTGCCGTCGTTTTTCATGTTGTCGAAGATTTCTCCGTTGTTGGCGTCATAGAGATGAGCCTGCATCCAACTGACGATCCGCACGGCCTCCGCCAGATATTCTTCACGCGACTTGCGGTCGTGTTCTTTATCGACATCTGCGAAACGGGACAGTTTGGCGGCGATGATAGCAGCGGGAGCGTTGCTACAGGCGTTTTTCGACGGCTCGCCACCCGTCTTCCACGTGATGCCGCCATGGAAGGGCGCTTCATGTTCAGGGCACCATTGCGTCCAGATCCAATCTGCATACATCTGACGGGCCTTGTTCAAATAAACCGTTCTGCCGGAAGCCTCATACATGCGGATTTGCGTAAGCACAACCCATTCCATGTCATCGACATAGGCTCTCCACCACCGATCACCATTACGTCCGTTATAAAACCGCGGAATGCCTTCGAACCACTGGTCGAACATGGCG
>JAEEGH010029067.1_pt1 | contig 10832 bp, 6 predicted proteins | sample 9134181 | NCBI WGS metagenome assembly JAEEGH01 (sample SAMN16246544, study PRJNA631951) | gut metagenome | biome: gut microbiome; feature: rumen; material: DP-attached | host: Bos | place: Iran: Karaj | collected 2018-10
GCCGTTAGCAACTTCAATCATGGCTGTATTATGGGCGGTGACCACAGGACAGCCACACAGCAGCGCTTCTATCTGGGGCATACCGAGCCCCTCCATCAATGCTGCAGAGACAAAACAGTTTGCACAACTGTAGAGCAATGCAAGTTCCTCGTTAGTGATAAAGCCACAGAATATTGTCGACTCATGAGGGAAGGAAGGCGACTCAACGATGTCCCTGATATCAGTACTTTTCCAACTCTTTCCGCCCACGACTACCAATTGTATGCCATGTTGCCGGTAGAGCTCAGGAGTGATACTCAACAAAAACTTCAGGTTCTTTCGTGGCTCTAAAGAGCCAACAAACAGCATAAACTTATTCTTGATGCCGTATTTTTGTTTGATGGTCCGGCGGTCGTCGGCAGAGAGTGTCCTTGGGTAGAAGGTTCGTCTGTCGACAGCTCCTCCCACAAAGATGTCCTGGGCGCGGCGTTTTGGGAAGTATTCCTCCACCTTTGACTTGGTATAATGAGAGTTCGTCCACAAATGGTCGGCTTTCTTGATGGCCTGTCCGAAAAAGACACTGGTGGCAAGGCGGTTGGTCCACGACATGGTGTGAGCCATCTCGATATTGACGACATCGTGGACGGTTACCATTGTCTGTACCGTTGAAGGAATCAGGCAGGGCAGGTGAGGTACTGGTGAGTAATATAGGTCGATTTCCAGTTTGCGACACAGCTGGGGCACAAGCAATTGCAGGATGATGATATTGGGCAATCGTAGGGGAAAACGTTTGGCATAGTCGAGCAATTTGATGTTCTCGGGCAATGGCGGCAACTCGTATCTGGCGTCAAGCCCCTTGGGCAGTATTATATAAAAGGTGTCTTTGTTGCATTGCTTCGCCCATTCCAAGACAGCGCTGGTAAAGAATGTACCAACGCCAGCCGAGTAAAGGGACCATATACGACCATCGACGAGAATATTCATATTGTTAGAGTTTGACAGGAACAAATAGCTGTTTGACGAAATACCATTTGTCGGCAAGTGAGATGTTGGGATTTAGCCAGACCGTTTGCCTCAACACAGGATGGACAATGCGGAAGAGATAGTATTTCCATCGTGGCTTGGTAAGCTTGTAATAGATGTATTCACTCTTCTGCTGCCTGATGTTGTCGCGAAGAAATTTTGACGTCTTACCGTCTTTGCCCCCTTCCCCTTCGAGGTGAATGATTCTTGGACCATTGAGTAGGATGTTGTCGAAACCATGCAGCTTAAATCGATGCTGCATTTCCGACTCTTCGTAATACATGAAGAATGCCGGATGGAAAGTGCCGCATGCATCGAGAACCTGACGGCTGACAAACAGATCGGCTCCTGTGACATAGTCAACCTTCATCCACTGTTCGGGATATTCGATAGCAGGCTGGTGGTATAGTCGTAATCCTTTCTGAATAGGAACCCAAAGGTATTTCTGGAGGTCGTCCTTCATTCGGGGAAACTGTCCATAGGAATGAATTCTATTGCCTTGTCTGTCTTCCAGAATGCATCCCACAGCCCCCAACCGACCTTCATACTGCTTGGCAAAGTCATAGAACTGTTTTACGGCATTGTTCCTGAGCAGGGTGTCAGAGTTGAGGAAAAAAATGTATTGCCCTCGGGCATATTCTAATCCCTTGTTGTTGGCTTTGCCAAAACCAAGGTTTTCACTGGTAGGAATAAAGACAATTCGTTGGTCGTTTGCCAGTGCATCCGTGGAACCGTCAGTTGAGCCATTGTCAACGACAATCACTTCATAGGAAACATCATGGGTATGTTCCACGATGCTGTCGATGCAGGGTAGCAACACATGAAGCGTATTGTAATTGACGATGATGATGGAAACGTTGACTACTTGATCCATATTCCTTTTGCCTTGCCGTTAATGAGTTTGTAGAACTGGATACGGTTGACGATGAGGCCTGGGATATTGACCAGGCACATGACGACCATAAACCAGATTATATCGTGAGTCCACCAGGTTGCTAAATAGGCCAGTGGTATGAAGACAATGGCTGCTGTGGCGGTGAAGATGAGCTGCAGGCGTAGCGTCCCTATGCCATTGATGAAGTAGCTGTAGCGCATACTGTAGATGAGAATGAAGATATAGGCTGCCATCACGATGCTCATTCTGATGTCGATGACTGTCTGACGGTCTATCCAGATGGCATAGACGATGTCGGAAAGAGCGACCATCACGATGAGGCATAGTAAAATACCAATCGTCATCAGGCGCAGTTTACTGGCAGCCTGACGTATCCATTCCATATCGTTTCGCTGATAAGCATCGGTCGTAGCATTCCAGAAAGGCATGCAGATGACGGTGAAGACAACCAACAGGATGCTGAAATAGCGGTAGGTAATCTGATACGGAGTAACCATTTCTGGAGAGAATAGGTTGGATATCAAGATGTTGGAAGTCATAAACAGGACGACACTGGATATCTGCATGATAAAGAACTGCACTCCCATGTTGATGACCGCCTTTGCTTCTTTGAAGTCGATAAGACGGAAGGAGGGACGCAGCTGAGGGTATTTATAGAAAAAGGTATATGGATAAGCCAACATGTAGACGAGTAGGGGAGATACCGTGTTGACCAAGGCGATAAACATGAGTGAGTGGCTTCCTGACCACAGCACAATATAGGTACCAATCAGTGCCAGCGTCTGTCCCAAGGCTATCAGCAGATTACTCACGGCCGGAAGCTGGAGGCCCATATAGAAGTTGCCAATCAGCTTGAATACAAACGATGTACATACGAGTATGACCGTCACCATGAGAACCTGGTCCAGATGGGGTACCTTTGTCGGTGCTGCATTGAACACCTGATAAGGGTCGCCCACAGCTATCAACAGCAACAGCACGAGCATGACGGGAATGATGATGCAGCTAAGCATGGCAAAGGTCGAGGAGACGAGGGAACGAGTGCGCTCACGCTCCCCATGTGCCATATACTCTGCTATCTTGTTTCTGAGCCCGTTGCCCAGTCCAATATCCATGTTGTCAATCCATAGCAGCAAGCTGCTGATGGTCAGCCAGATGCCGTTCTTGTACTCTCCCAGACAATGCAAGGTGGCAGGAACCATCAGTAAGACGATGACTGCCGACCATCCTTTGATGATAAAGGAGGCCAGGATGTTCTTCTGTAAGAGTGAAGAACGCGTGCTGGTTATGTGGCTTTCTGACATAGGGAGAACCTTATCTTGTTTTGTGTGAATAAGGTGACGAAGAATACGAACTGGAAGACGGTTACCATACTGAGGAAGATGTTTTCCTGATAGAATTGCAGTATAAGTACTTCGACGATAAAAGTATAGATGCAACAGCCAATGCTGTTCCCGTTTCGGAACAGGCGGTAGAGCCATCCCGACACAATTCCGTAAACCATCGAGAAGAAGGCGACGCCTTTGTAGCCAAAGTCAAGATAGAATGGCTGGAAAATGGTATAGACATTGGTGCTGACAGGAACCCATACGAATTCCTGCAGTTTGCTTTTGACAATGATGTCGTTGACACCGAAGCGATCTAAGAACAGGTAGATAATCTCAAAGGTGTTTGTACCGAACTGGGGAATCACTTCCGGAAGAAGCTGGCAGAACGCCACAGGTGGCGAGAGGGCATACATGGTAAAGAAATCGAGAATCGTTTCGTTGTTCTGGTAATCGCTGTCCTCTTCTGCTCTGGCCAGATTGAAGATATAGAAGAATCCGATAAGAAGGATGCCTGCAACGATGATGGAACGAATCTTGATGACTTTCTTCTCAAACAGAACGAACATGATGCAAATAAATACAAGGAAGATGGTTCCTTTCTCCATGATGGCCAATGAATTCAGTATGCAGGCAAAGGTCAGGACGACAACCTGCCACATGGGAACCTTGGGATAGGCCCATAATGATACGATGAACAGAGACTGGTTGATAACATTGGAATAGCTGAGGAATCCTTGCCCCTCTCCATAGATGGCCAGTGTGCGGATATTGTTCATAACGTCGTCCGTACTGAACATCATGACTATCTGGAGAATCCTGTAGACATATAGCGGTGTAATAACAAGTGAGATGACAAAGAAGAAGGTGAAGATGGATTTGTTGAAATCAAAGGTGTTCCTTTGGTTAGAGGAGTTGGGTGACAGCAGATTGTAAGTAACAAAAGAACATACAACAAAGATGGGTAGCCAAAGGACAAAGCAGATGTAGAACTGGCTGGTAATAGGGTAGAGGTCTGTGTCTAACAGATAGTACAGGCCCAAGATCGCCCCCCAAATGAGCATGGTAATACTCCAAGGGGAGAATAATCCCCCCCACTCAATGGTCATCCGATGTTCTTTCTTGTGTTTCTGATATAGTTTCACCCCATGAGTGAGAGCCAAGGCTATCAGGACGAAACTCAAGAAGTAACTGAGAAAGTAGTTGCTGTAATGTTGAGGTATACTGTTGTCGGTAATGACAGCAAATGACAGATAGGCGCGCTGCTTCAGCGCTTTCTGTCTTGCATACTGGGTAGAGGCTTCCTCATAATTGTTGTAGGCCAAGGACGCTTCGTTTTCAAGGGCGCGTTCTTGTTGCTCCACTTCTTGACTGCTTGTGTTAAGGTGGGAGTCGACAAAGTCATCGTAGGCAGATTGGGCTTGCTCAAACTTCTGCCTGGTAGTCTCCATCTCATTCTTTGCATTCTGCAAGGCTGCTTCAGCCATCTTATGACGATAGTCTGTCACGATTTGCTGCAGATGGGCCGTCACGCTATCGAGCATCTGTGAGGCGACAACAGCGTCTTTGTCGGTAAAGCTGATGGCTAATGTGGCCTCTCGGCTACTGACATTATAGTTGATGTGCTCTTGGATGATCCCAATGGTGTCCGTTTCCCCGATGTACTCCCCGTACGTCATTCCTTTGCCCGGAACTTGTTTGTGGGAAATGGTACGGGCAAAGTCTTCTGTTTTAAGAACCTTACAATATACAATGATGTCGTTCATGCCGGAATTGGCACCCATCATGTCTCGTATAAAGACGTTCTTGGAATTGAGGCCAATAGCCAAGTCCGTTTCCTTGTATTCGTCGCTGACCTTTGTGATGGCCGTGTACTCCTTAGGCAGGCATAGCCACACTACAATAGCAAGTAGCGTGGCTACAGCGGTAGCGAGGATGTACGGATGTCTTTTCAATGCGTGTGTCAGGAGTTATATATTGACAAACTGGCGGCGTTTCTGCCAAAGCAGCATGCCCGTGCGCAGAAGGAATCCGAGAATCATCCAGATGATGAGTGTTACCACCTTTGGGCGGCTGCTGTGCTTGACTGGTACGGTAGCATCCTCGATGATGGTGAATGCCGGTGTCCGTTCCTGTACCTTTGCCTTTGCCAACTGAAGCTGCTCCACCACTTGCTGGTAGATGTTGTACTTCAGCTGCATGTCATTCTGCAGTTCGTCCAGGATGGCCTGTACCGACTGCAGGGCAATCTTGCTGTTCGCATCGCCGAATGAGGCGTACTTCTGGCGTGCCTTGGCGTATTGCTGGTTGGCCTCTTCATAAAGTTGCTGCATGTACTCCAAGTCTACGCGGGCTTTCTTCGTGCGGTAGTTGGTGATAGCCCGCTGCAGGTGCTGTTGTGCCGAGTCGGCTACGGTGGCGGCTATCTCGGGGTCTTGGTCTTCCACGACGATGGTGATGACGTTGGTCTTCTTGTCCACCGAGCAGTCCATGCTCTTCTTGATGGCTTGTACGACGTTGTACTCCTTCTTGGTCAGGTGCTTGGGGTCTATACCTTCACCTTTCTTGACGTCATCATTGCCTTTCAGCTTCTCCATCAGCTTGGTGAGCCATGCCATAGGATACTCATGGATGGCCAGTCGCTGGTGGTGTTGCAGGTAGTCGGCGTAGGTATAGGTCTCGCCCGTCTTGCTCTTTGTCACCTGGATGGGAAACATGCCCACGACAAAGCCCGTCGACCCCATCAGGTCGGGATAAATCTCGGGATAGAGGGCGTCGCCAGTCTGGCCGATTTTCATGTTCATGCCCACCATGGACGCTAACGACGAGATACTTCCGGCAAAACCGCTGCCCGACTCTTCAGGTGCAAGGATAACCGTCGACTTGTAAACCTTTGGTGTGCCGAAAGCCAACAATACGCCGATGACTCCTGCCACACAGGAGTAGATGGCTATCTTCTTCCTGTCATCCTTTAGGATCCTGATGACATCAAGGATGCTGATGTTGATGAGTTTCTTCTCCTCCATGCTGTTCTCCTTACTTTATCAGGTTGGCAATCGTGGCAATCATCGTGGCGATTGAAGCCGTCGAGGTGCCGATGCTGAGCCACTCCGTCAGGCCGAGGCCACGCTTCCTGGCTTTCGTGGGCACCACAATCTGGCAGCCGGGAGCCGGACGGTGCTTGCGGTCGGCCTTGGCCACCATGCCGTTCATGTAGATGATGATGGTCTGGCTGCGCTTACCCGTAGAACTGACGCCACCCGCCAAGTCCAGATAGTAGTCGGCCTTCTCGCCGGCCTTGTAACGCACGGTGTTGGGGTAGAGCACCTCGCCGTTGATGGTCACCGTACTGGTGTAGCGCGGCACCACGATGCGGTCGCCCTCACGCAGGAACGGGTCGTCGTCGCTGCCGGGGTTGGCCAGTGCCTTGTCCAACTCGATAGCCATAGGGAAGGTGGTCATGGTCAGCAGCTTCCTCACGTCGATAGAGTCGTTGCCTGAGTTGCGCTGGGCGGTGCGCAGCATAGTCTCCATCTGCTCGCGCTCCTCCTGGGTCATCTGTCGCATCAGCTTGGCACCCTCGGGGTAGGCACGCTGTGTCAGACCGCCGGCCTGTTTGATAATCTCGCTCAGTCGCTGGCGGCTGTTGGTCAGCGTATAGCTTCCCTTGAACTGCACCTCGCCCTCCACGATGACATTCTGCTGCTCATTGTACTTGGGGCTGCGGCGCACGTAGATTTCGTCGTAGGGCTGTAGCGTGAAGTTGTTGCCCTCGCTGATGTTGAAGTCCTTGTTGATGCTGAAGCTGTAGGTGAAGGCCAGGGTGTCGCTGGCTTCGGTAGCTTCAGGGGCAATGATACGGCGAGCCACGTCGACCTTGGCCAAGGAGGCAGCGTTGGTCAGTCCGCCGGCTTGCAGGATGGCGTCCTCCACCGTCTGGTTGGCGGCATACTTGTAGGTGCCAGGGTAGGCCACTTCACCGTGTATGGTGATGGTTTTGTCCTGCTCCTGCTCCTCGTAGCTGGCAATGTAGAGCACGTCTTCGTTCTTGATGGGCACATCGGGAACCGTTCCTTCCAAGATGCCGTTGATGTCGATGCTCATCACTTCGAGCGAGCGATCGGCCTTGGTGCGGTGCATCACGGCATGCTGGCCGATGGCTTCCTCGGTCAGTCCTCCGGCTGCCTCAATCAGCGTCTTGACGGTGCTGATGTGACCACCTACTTGGTACATGCCCGGACGGAAGATGGCACCGATGACCTGAACCATGTTCTGATAGCGCACGATGGTGGAATCCACGGTAATGGAGTCTTCGTCCATCAGGCGGAAGTCGTTGGTGTCAAATTCTCCCACGTTGAATACTGAGTATTGTTGACCAGCCTTGCGGTGTACACGTATCGACTTTGTGAAGGCATCGCCCGTAAATCCTCCGGCATAGCGCAACAGCGTGGCGGCGCTCTCTGTCGTCTTCATCTCATAGTACATCGGGCGCTTCACCTTACCGGCGATGCACACCAACGACTCGTAGGGGCCTACGGTGATGATGTCATTGTCTTGCAGCCGCACGTCGCCTGTCAGCGTACCGTTCAGCAGGAAAGCATAGACATCGACGCTCGAAATCTGGCGACCGCCTCGGAATACCTTGATAGAACGCAGCGTACCGATGTCGTTCGGGCCGCCTGCCATGTAGAGGGCGTTATAGACGGTGGCGAAGGCCGATAGGGTGTAGGTGCCCGGCATCTTCACCTCGCCCGTCACGCTGACGGTGATGGTGCGCGTCTGTCCTACCGTCAACTCTATCTTCGAATCCTGGTAGCGGGGACCAATGACCTGGCGCAAACGACTCTTGGCCTGACTAACGGTCAGACCGCCAAGCTGCACCACGCCGATGCCCTCGATGGTGATGGTGCCGTCGGGTGAGATGGTCTCGGTGACACTCTCCTGCGAGGCTCCCCAGATGTCGACGTTCACCACGTCGCCAGGTCCTAAGTGGTAGTTCTGCGGCGTGGCTAAGTTCATCGAACTCTCGAAGGTCATGTTCTTATTGTTGAACACGTCGTGGCCGAATATCTTGCGGCCTTTCTCCTTTTCCTCCTCCATGAAGTACTTCAGCGAGTCGGGCATCATGAAGTCCATCGCGTCGTCCATCTCCATGAAGTCTTTATCCTCCTCGTCGTAGGTGTTCTTCTTCGTCTTCTGGCGGCCGTCCTTGGTGCGGTACTTCGACACGTTGCGTTTCTCACGATCGGCTTGTTCAGGACGCTTGTCGCCGTTGGCCTCCCTCATGCGGGCCTTCACCTCCTTCGAACCAGCCGTGATGTCTTCGGCACCCAAGGCTCCGTTCTTCATCTGCCGCTGGTATTTCTTCTGGAGGCGCTTGATCTGGTCTAACGTAACGCCACGCTGCATCAACTGCGTCACAATCTGCTGGCGCGAGACGCCCTTGGCGTTCTGTTCTATCACATAGTCCATCACTTGATTATCGGTCATGCCCGACTGTGCCCACCCGTATGAGGTGGACAGCAGCAGGCATAGCATTATAAAGGCCAGTCGTTTCATCATTGCATTGTCTTCTTATATCATATATAACTTATTTGCCGCCCTTTTATTGTGTTTCAGCCGCAAAATTTGTTATCGGTGGAATCCGTGCCATAGAAGAAATGGCACGGATTCCACGTCACTCGATGTCCTCGAAGTCGTCGCCGAACAGGTCGCGGGCATGGGCGGGGGTTGTGGCGCTGCCGCCCATGGTGCCGCTCACGTTGTTCATCAGTTCCTCCGAGGCAAGTTGTAGCACCTCAGTCTGAGGTGTCGTATATGGCTTCTTCATATCTCTTATCTTTTTATCTTTTTACCATTGTTGATGTAGATTCCCTTCTTCGTGGGCTGCTCAATGCGTCGTCCCTGCAGGTCATACCAGTGCTCAGTGCCGTCACTGCCGACGAGGCGGAGGGCGTTGATGGACGTGGCATTCTCACCGAACGAGCTGCTCATTTCTCGGGCGTCGTTAGACGGCCCCTCGATGTAGGCGCGGAAGGGTGGGATGTAGACGGCGGTATTTTCAGCAGGCACTTGACCCCACTTGCTGCCATCCTGCAGGATGTATTTGCCCGCTGCCTTGGCGTTGCTCAGGCCGGTGAAGGTGCCCTTCAGTGTGTAGCCGTCAGCGGTCGTGCTGTTGATGGCGGTCGAGGTCACGTCCACGTCCGTGCAGTTCTCCGTGAAGTTGGCATTGCCGAAGACGGCGACCAGATACGGCGTGTTGGCAACGGGTTTCACCACCTCCTCGAAGTCCAGTACCGTGCCTTTGACGCTGCTCAGCGTGTAGTACCTGACGGCCTCGCCCGTCAGCGGTTCGAAGGGCAGGCATACGGTGTACAGTTTGGCCGCCTTGCTGTCGATGGTCTTGTCGCCCTCGCCCTCACCGGGAGCCTTCAGCGTGCGGCTGTAGGTCAGGTTGGCCAGTTCGTCGTCCTCGTCGAGCGGCAGTGGATTGGCGCTGCCCGTGCCTTCCGTCAAGCTGACGTTGTAGCCGTTCTCATCCTCATTGACGGTGCCGCCGGCGTAGTCTATGTTCTTTGCCTCTACGGTCAGCACGCCTGTCTTGTAGGTGATGGCGTAGTTGTTGCTGCTCAGTCCGCTGGGGCTGATGTAGTAGACGCCCACGGGGCTGCCGGCCATGTAGTCATCGCCCGAGCCGTCGGCCTTGGTATTGTATTCGTAGACGGGGGCGTTGTCCAGAACCGACTCGTCCTCGCCACTGACAAAGCCGCTGTATGTCACGCCGTTGTTGTCAGCGTCGTCGCCGTAGCTGATGGTGTTCGCATTGGCCGTGACGGTCAGTGTGGCCTTCGTGATGTTACCTGTGGCCTTCGCCTGGTTGCCCGTGCCAGCCATCCTGTAGTTGGCGGCGTCCGTGCCGTACAGGGTGGCACCGCTGTAGTCCAGTGTCACGGTCTTGCCCGTGCCGACGTCCTTGCTGTTGAACGTGCCAGTTACGCCGCTGATGGTCAGGACGTCGCTCGACACCTTGCCGCTCAACGTGGCGCCGCTGCAGCTGACATCTGCCGTCTTCGTGCCGTCGTAGACCTTGTCGTTCACGGTGATTCCGCCGGTCACGGTGACGGCCTTCTTCGTGATGCTGGCCTTAGTCGATGCCTGGTTGCCCGAGGTAGCCAGCTGGTAGTTGCCAGCGCTTGTGCCGCCGAGCTTGGCATTGGTGTAATTGAGTGTCACGGTCTTGCCCGTGCCGACGTTCTTGTTATTAAATTTGCCAGTAACGCCACTGATGCTCAGGACGTCGCCCGACACCTTGCCGCTGAACTTGGCGCCGGTTGTGATAATCGAAGCCCCAGTTTTGCCGTTGTAGGTCTTGTCCTTGGCGGTGATACCGCTGGCAACTGTCACCGTCTTCTTGCCCACCGTCAGCGTACCGCTCTGGGTGGTCACCAAGTAGTTGCCCACCCTCGTTTGCTTGCCGGGGGTCACGGACACGCCGTCGACGGTGGCTATCACGTTGTCGGTGCTGCCCGCGTCGGTGATGTTGCTGGCGGCGGTCATGGTGACGGTGAACTTGTGCGTATCGCCTTGCGCCTGTCCGCTGACGGTGA
>JAEEGH010029072.1_pt1 | contig 10832 bp, 6 predicted proteins | sample 9134181 | NCBI WGS metagenome assembly JAEEGH01 (sample SAMN16246544, study PRJNA631951) | gut metagenome | biome: gut microbiome; feature: rumen; material: DP-attached | host: Bos | place: Iran: Karaj | collected 2018-10
GAGATCAAGCCCGGCGAGGCAAAGGCAGAGGGCGAGCGGATCAGCGTCAAGGCCACCGTCGCCAACACCGGCGGCCGACCGGGCAGAGAGGTCGTGCAGCTCTACGTCACCCCGCCTGCGGAGGGGATGGATAAGCCCTACCAGAGCCTCGTCGCCTTTGCCAAGACCGACGAGCTGCAGCCCGGCGAGAGCACAGAGCTGACGCTCAGCTTCCCGCTGCGCGACGCGGCGAGCTTCGACGCCGGGCAGAAGGGCTGGGTGCTCGAGAAGGGCGACTATCTCCTGCGCCTCGGCAGCTCCTCCGTCGCGACGAAGGTCACGGCGCTTGTGAGACTTGACAAGCCCGCCTTCACCGAGAAGGTCCGCCGCGCGGTCGCCGCGCCCGCGTTCGACGACTGGCGCCCCGAGCAGCCGAAGCACAAGGCGCCGCGCTTTGTCAAGGTGCTGCACGTCAAGGCTGCCGACATCGAGACGGTAAAGTACGACTATGAGAGCGAGTATGAGGTCGACCCGCTGGTCGCCGCGCTCAGCGACGAGGAGGCGGCGCTGCTGAACGTGGGCGGCTTCGACCCGAAGGGCGGCGCGCTCAGCGTGATCGGCGAGGCCTCCCGAGGCGTGGCCGGCGCCGCGGGCGAGACCACGCGCGCGCTGCTGGACAAGGGCATCCCCAGCCTGGTCATGGCCGACGGCCCCGCGGGCCTGCGCCTGAGCCGGCAGTACTATGCGGATGAAACGGGCGTGCACGCCGTGGGGGACGGTCTGCCCGGGAGCGTCCGGGAATGGCTGCCCGACGCCGCGCTGCTGCTGATGAGCCTGACGGGCAGGAAAAAGAAGATCGAGGGCGAGATCCGCGAGCAGTACGCCACCGCGATCCCCATCGGCACGGCCATCGCGCAGAGCTGGAACGAACAGCTTGCCGAGGAGCTGGGCGACCTTGTCGGCGACGAGATGGAGCGCTTCGGCGTGCACCTGTGGCTGGCCCCGGCGCTGAACATCCACAGGGATATCCGATGCGGAAGAAACTTTGAGTATTTCTCGGAGGATCCTCTGATCTCCGGCAAATTCGCCGCCGCGATCACCCGGGGCGTGCAGCGCCATCCCGGCCGCGGCACGACGCTCAAGCACTTCGCCGCCAACAGCCAGGAGACCAACAGGTACAATTCCAACAGCCGGGTCAGCGAGCGCGCTCTTCGCGAGATCTATCTGCGCGGCTTTGAGATCGCCGTGCGGGAGAGCCGGCCGCGCGCGGTGATGACCTCCTACAACCTGATCAACGGCGTGCATACCTCCGAGCGGCGGGATCTGATCGAGAATATCCTTCGCGCCGAGTTCGGCTTCGACGGCGTGGTCATGACGGACTGGATCGTGGGCGTGATGTCCGGCAAAGGCAACCGCTATGCCGCCCCCGACGCCGCGAAAATCGCCGCGGCAGGAAACGACCTGACCATGCCCGGCTCCCAGAGTGACTTCAGGGCCATGCTGCGCGGACTGAAGAACGGAACGCTCAAGCGCCGGCAGCTGCGGGTAAACGCCACGCGCGTCAGCCGCATGGCCCGCATGCTGACGTCCGGGCATTCGGTTGACATAAGTCAGGGTGACCGCGCATGAAAGTAACGGATGCCGGGTTTTTCCGCAGCCTTGTGCGGCTGGCCGACGACGGCTGGCGTATGGGCTGGCATGAGCGCAACGGGGGAAATCTGAGCTTTCGCCTCACCGAAGAGGAGCTCCGCTCCGCTGAGGAAGAACTGCGCCCCGGCGCGTGGGTACCGCTGGGCTTTTCCGTTCCGGAGCTGGCCGGCGCCGCCTTCGCGGTCACGGGGACGGGACGGTATTTCCGCGACGCGGCCGTGAAGCCGGAGGATACCTTCGGCCTGATCGGGCTGGACGGCAGGGGTGAGAACTACCGGATCCTGTGGGGCTTTGCCCACGGCGGCCGGCCCACCAGCGAGCTGCCCACGCATCTGCTGACCCATGCCGTAAAAGCCTCGCTCCCGGGCGAACCGCGCCGGGTCGTCTATCACGCGCATCCCTCAAACATCATCGCCCTCACCTTCGTCCTGCCGCTGAGCGACGAGGTGTTCACCCGCGAGCTTTGGGAAATGTTCCCCGAGTGCCCGCTGGTGTTCCCCGAGGGCGTGGGCGTGGCTCCCTGGATGGTGCCGGGCGGCCGCGCCATCGCCGAGGCCACCGGTGATCTCATGAAGCGGTACAATATCGTGATCTGGGCACATCACGGCGTATTCTGCGCCGGCGAGGACCCCGACGCGGCCTTCGGTCTGATGCACACCGTGGAAAAAAGCGCCGAGATCCTGATGAAGGTGCTGGCCGTTCCGGGCGGAAAAAAGCAGACCGTTGCGCCCGAACAGCTGCGCCGGCTGTCCGAGGAATGCGCCGTGGATCTCCCCGAGCGCTTTCTCCGGGACAAACCCGGACAGAATCCATAACAGAGGCAAACGTCCCGAAGCGGGGGCGGGCCAAATAAAAACGAATGAAAGGGAAAACAATGAAAAAACTGCTTTGCTTCGCGCTTTGTCTGACTCTTCTGTTCTCCTGCTCTGCCCCGGCGCTTGCGGCCGGGAATGCTCAAACCGATACGGTACAGGACATACTGGACCGAAGCCGCGCCAATGACGAGAGCTGTGAAACGACCGTTCAGCAGCAGGCCAACGCGGCCTACCGCCTGACGGAGCTTCTGGCGCTGATCGCTGCGGAGAGCACGGATTCCGACGCGAATCTGGAACTGATCTCGGGGATCCGGGACAATCTGTACGCCACGGACGACAGCTGCGAAACCGCCGGCCATCAGATCGTAAACGGGCTGTACCGTTCTACGGAGCTGCTGTATGTCCTCGCACAGCTCATGGACAGCGAAGGAGAATACCTGGACACCGCCAGAGAGGTAATGGAGCACCGGGATTCTGCCGAGGAAGAAGCGGAAACCACGGATGAGCAGATCGTGAACGGACTGTACCGCTGCGTTGAATTGCTGGCGGTCATCGGGTATATAAACGCCAAAACGGATAACCACATCGAGCAGGTCAACAATGCTCTGGCGCAAAGCCGGGCTATGGACGAAGCCGCGCAGACCTACCGTCAGAAGCAGGTCAACGGCGCCTATCGCCTGGTCCAGCTGCTGACGGCCGTAGCGTTTGAGCTGGATCCGGCCGGGGAATATCTCTCCTCCATCCAGGGGATCGTAAAGGATTTTGCCGATCGCGAGGCCGCCGCCGAAGACGCGCAGGATCAGCTGGTGAACGGCTTCTACCGCTCCGTGGAGCTTGCCGCGATCATCGCTTACGAGCTGGGCTGAGTTGTTCATAATTATATTATGTAAATTATTTCCCGATAATACAGGTGCCGCGGAGAATCTCCGCGGCACCTGTATTCTTATATCCGGAACAGACTTTGCGCCGTCGTCCGGTCAGGATCAGGGGCCTCTCTTTATCGTCTTTTTCGCCGTTCCGATCGCGTTGTCCGGACAGACCATACGGCACAGATGACACCCCACGCATTTGCGGCCGTCCAGCCGCGGTCTCCGGCTTTCGGAGTCGAATTCTATCGCCTGATGACCGCCGTCCATGCAGGATATGTAGCAGCGTCCGCAGCCGCTGCATTTTTCGTGATCGAATACCGGCAGCACAACGGTGTCCCGTTCGATGTTCTGATGGCTGACGACCGTATGCGCCGCACCGCCTATGATCCCGGCCAGGTTCGGGATCCCTCTGGATCTCATGAACCCGGACAGCCCATCGATAAGATCGTCGATGATCCTGTATCCGTACTGCATCACAGCCGTGGTGATCTGGACGCTGCCGGCTCCGAGAAGCAGAAACTCCAGCGCGTCCCGCCAGGTCTCTATCCCGCCCATGCCGCTCAGATGCATCATCTCCAGCCCTCCGCATCTGGAGAGATCGGAGATAAACCTGAGAGCGATCGGCTTTACGGCGGGGCCGGAGTATCCCCCGATAATGGACCTGCCGCGCACGGACGGCTCAGCCGTCATCGTGTCGATGTCCACCCCTGTGATGGAATTGACGGTGTTGATCGCTGAGATCCCGTCCGCTCCGCCCCGCCTTGCGGCGAGGGCCATGGGCACCATATCCGTAACGTTCGGAGTCAGTTTCGCGAGTATGGGAAGGCCGGTCCCTCTGCTTACCGCCGCGGTAAATCTCTCGATCAGCTCCTCGGACTGCCCTATCGTTATCCCGAGATCATCGGATTCCATATTGGGGCACGAGAAATTGCACTCGATCACGGACGCTCCCGCCTTTTCACATTTTGCTGCGAGCTCGGTCCATTCGTCCTCGTTGCGGCCCATGATGGAGGCGATGATCACCTTGGTCGGAAACTCTTCTCTGAGCTGCGAGAAGATCCGCGTGTTTTCCTCCACGCTGTGGTCGGAGAGCTGCTCTATATTCTTAAAGCCGAAGAACGCGTTGGAGTGCCCCTTGACCGACGAAAAGCGCGGCGACGCCTCGTGCTGAGGAAAGCTGCAGACAGTTTTGAACGCGGCCCCGGCCCAGCCGGCCTCAAACGCGCGGCGGCACATGTCATAGGAGCTCGCGACCACGGAAGAGGACAGCAGAAACGGATTTTCCAGCCGGACTCCGCAGATCTCCGCGGAGAGATCCGCGGTTTCCGCTTTGTACGCGGGCAGGTTGGGAAGCTCCGCTTTCACGTCGAGCATCACTTCCCTGACGGCTACGGGCTCGTTGTCCCGCTCCAGGACGCACGCCTTCTCGCACGGAGCGTTGCAGTAGACGCACTCGCATGTCAGCTTCGCGGCCGCTCCGAGGAAATTATCAAAATACAGCGACCGGAGTATCCCCCCGACGTCGGCGCTTTGCGGACACGCTTTTGAGCACAGCGGGTCATGGCACAGCAGGCATTTGCCCACTTCGGATCTGTCGTAGGTAAACCTCAAGTCATGATTGTTTGCCACCGTCATCGTTCCCTTCTTCTTCACAGGACCGGTCCGCCGCCGGAGCCGCGGCGTCGCTGCCGCGGTATTCCACGCACATCATGGTCAGGTCGTCAAACTGCGGGGCGTCTCCCGAGAATTCATCGATCCGCGCTCTGAAGCAGCCGAGGAACGCCTTCAGATCCGTCCGGTCCGAAGGGCCGTCCGCTCTCGCCTCCCGCATGCCCGACTCCAGGGCGTCCATCATACGCTCCACTCCGAAAAGCTCTTCATGGGTGTTGTTGGCCTCGGGCACGCCGTCGGTATACAGGAAAAGCATGTCTCCGCTGTCCATTTTCCAGCGGACGTTTTTATACTCCGTGCCCTCCATCGCGCCCATGGCCAGACCGTGCGGATCGTGCTCGAGCACAAACCCTTTGTCCTTCCGATAGAACACGGGGTACTCATGACCCGCGCAGGCGGAAACGAGTTCGCCCGTGGATATCGTCAGGATCCCGAGCCATGCCGTTACAAACATGTCGTCCTCGTTGCCCTCGCACAGATGGTCGTTGACTTCCTCCAGGATCTCGGCCGGACTGCCGCATCGGCCGGTGAGGGTGACATTCTTGATCAGGGTTTTGGAGACCACCATGAACAGAGACGCCGGAACGCCCTTGCCCGACACATCCGCCATGACCAGAGCCAGCCGGTCGTCGTCGATCAGGAAGAAATCGTAGAAATCCCCGCCCACTTCCTTGGCGGGATCCATAACCGCGTACAGATCGAACTCTTTTCGATCCGGAAAGGCGGGGAAATGCGAGGGCAGCATATTCGCCTGGATATCCGCCGCGATGGACAGTTCTGTGTCCAGCCGCTGCTTTTCCGACGTGATATCCACGATCTCGCGGACATAGCCGCGCATCTTTTCCGACATGCTGGCGAACGCCCGCGCCAGCACCTCTATCTCATCTCCGGTGAGCAGGACATCCTCCACCTGGAAGCTCATGTCGTCACCCTGCATCTCCGAAACGCGCAGAGTCATCCTCTTGATGGGGTCGACCAGCCGCTTGGAGAAAATAAGCGACAGCAGCGCGGCAAAGATGAGCATCACGGCGGCGATGACACCGGTCGACACGGCAAGCCTGCCCATACCGCCCCGCAGCCCGGCTATGGACGCCTCCATGATCGCGTCCGTCTTCTCCGCTACCAGATACGCCGCGGCGTTCAGATTCTCCTGAGAAATGCTCAGGAGCAGCGTCCAGCCGAGCGTAGAGATCGGCGCGTAGGCGATATAGGTCTGTTTCCCGTCGATCTCAAGCAGCGAGAAGCCCGTTCCTCCCCGCAGCGCTTCGTCCACCAGCGTCACGAGACCCGCGTTACTGCTGTCCTGAAGACTTTTCAGTTCCGCCCCCACATGCCCCAGTTCACCGTCCGTCCGCGAGGAATAGATCATGAGGCCGTTTTCGTTGATCAGGCAGGTATCGGTATACTCGCCGAGCTTCGCCCCGGTGATAATATCCGCCAAAGACTCCAGCCCGACGGAGCCGCCGCATACGGCCGCCGGTCTCCCGTCCACATAAACGGGCACGCCCGCCATCACCTCGTAGGTGTTGAAATAATTGTCTACGTTCACCGGTGTGAAATAGGCCCCTCCGTGGACGATCGCCCCCACATACCAGGGGCGCCTGTACGCGTTGTAAAACATGGCCTCGCCGTTCGGCCCCACCTTGCTCTCCGGTGTCCTGTCCACGATGATGCTCGCCCCGCCCGGCAGAGAAACCATGCAGTCGAGCAGGGAGTCGCCGCCCTCCACCATCTCCAGCATCATATTCCGAAGGCCGCCGATACGCAGGATCTGCTCCTTCAGTTCGGGATCCTCCGTGTCGGCTTTGTCGGAATAGAGCAGCTGCAGCGTGAGCTTTCCCGCGTCCGCCTGCGAGGGGAGCGGCACCTCCACGGGAGAATAGGCGGAGGGCTCCTCCAGCACCATCTGCACCTGTCTGGCCAGGATCTCCAGATCGTGGCGCATGGTCCAGAACTCTCCGTCGATGATCCTCGCCTCGGCAATGACATACTTCCGAAGGCTTTCCGTGGCCATATCCCGCATGGAATCCGACATCGTATCCATGATGACGGTGTTCTGTTCCCGGCTCGCCTCCTCCATGAGGCCGGCATAGCGGGTAAGGCGGTAGATGCCCACCAGCGTAAATATCACGAGCGCGGCGGCGATCAGCATGATATTCATTTTAAAGACTTTTGCTCGAAGGCTTTCTTTCATGCGAACCTCCCGTGATCCCGCCCGGTCCTCAGCGCTCTTCCGGCTTCAGGACGACGTCCTTCAGATACAGCGATCCCCAGCCTGCCCAGAAGGGAGTGAAGCTCTCCAGCCGGTCTCCCGGCACGAACAGATGCTCTGTGGAAAACAGCGGCACCCAGACCGCCTCGTCCCTGATCAGGATCCTCTCAAGCTCGGCATACTCGGCCAGCCGTTCCTTCTCATCCTGCAGAGTGCGCGCCGCCGCGATCCGGGCGATCACCGACTCGTCGCTGTAGTTGCCGGAGCGGGACAGGGTCTTCGCCCGGCTGCCGAAAAAGGTATAGATAAAGTTGTCCGGATCGTTGAAATCCGCGCTCCATTCCCCTGTGTAGGCCATCAGCAGCCCCGCTCTGCGCAGATACATGCGGCTGTCGTCGTCATAGGAGACGATCGAGACGTTCAGTCCCGCGGCGCTGAGATCCTCCCGGATCATCTCCAGCATGCGAAGCGTCCGGATCTCGCTTTGGGAATTCGCCGCAAGCTCCAGCCGCGCGTTCTTCGCCTCCGGCACCTCGGCAATAAGCCTCGCGGCTTCGGCGGGATCGCAGCGCAGCCAGCCCTGATTGGCCTCGCTGTACCCGATCAGGCCCTTGGGAAAAATGCCGTCGAGCAGTCTTCCGTTTCCGTTAAACAGCTCGTCGAGAAGTCTCTGCCGGTTTATGGCCATCTGTACGGCTCTGCGGATGCGAACGTCGTTGAGCGGCGGCGTTTCCACATTCAGCATCAGGTACTGGACTTCCATGCGGCTGTATTCGATCAGGCGGTCCGGGGCCGAAGCCGAGATCTCTCCGGCCACCTCGGGATTCACCCGGCTGAGGTCCAGCAGATCAAGCTCTCCGGCGCGAAACATGCGGTCGATCAGCGCCGGAGCCAGCACCGGGAACTCCGCCCGATTCACAGTGAGGATCTCGCCCTCATGGCAGTGATAATACGGGTTCCGCTCCACCGTGACGAGGGTATCCGTATACTCCGTCACCATATATGGCCCGGAGCCCACCGTATGCTCCGCCGACCGGCCGAAATCGTCCCCCGCCTCCGTGACGCACTTCTCGCTCAGGATACTGCACGACGGCGTGGCCAGCATATAGAGATAACCGGCGAACGGCTCGGACAGCGTGATCTCCAGGTTCCTCTCATCAAGCACGCGAATGCCCGAAAGGGTGTCGGCCGTGCCCGCCATCACCTCCGCGGCGCCGCTGATCAGATCCGCGAAATCCGACTGGCGGCTGTCCGGCAGCGCCAGCATGCGCGTAAAGGTGAACGCCACGTCCGAAGCCTTTACCGGCGAACCGTCGGAGAAATACGCGTCGTCGCGCAGGGTGAAGCGATAGGTCCGCCCGTCTTCGGATACCGACCAGTCCTTGGCGAGGCCTTCGGCCAGAGCGGTGGTCCCGTCTTCGTTCACCCGGATATCGAACAGCCGCTCATAGATATTGAGCGGAAGCATATAGTCCTCCGTATTCCTGTGCACGTCCAGCGTGCCGATCGGATCCGAAAGAGCGATCCGCGCCAGCCCCGGCTCCACGGCCGTGCTGCCGGTTTCCGCCGCCGGATCCGCTTCAGCCGGCTCCGCCGCCTCTCCGGCGCAGCCGGATACGCTCCCGCATATCAGCAACAGCGCGAGCAGCGCCGCTATGGTTTTACCGCTTCTACGCATTTTTCCCTCACCTGTATTCGGGCCGTACGGCCTTATCCTCTGTTCCGTCCCGACTCCGGCGCGGCCGCAGCCCGGACACAGATAAATGCTGTTTTTATCATTATAATACAAATGGATCGTTTCCTCAACTTTACGATAAAGAATATGCGGCGCCGGCGGGAGTTCCCGCCGGCGCCGGTTTTTCGCTTTCTGATTCATCACGCCGAAAGGCTCTTTGGGAATTTGTACAGATAAACGGCTGTACGGAAAGCCCAGTCGACGAACATGGCGTACCACACGCCCAGTACGCTCATGCCGAGGACCCGCACGAACAGATACGCCAGACCGATCCGGAAGATCCACATGGCCGCGATCGCCACCCACATCGTAAAGGCGGCCTTCCCGATGGCCCGGAAATAATACGCGAACAGAAACGCGGTCGGCCATATCACCATGGCGGCCGAGTGAGCCGTGATCAGTCCGCGGGCGAGCGCCTTGGCCTCTCCGGTGAGCCGGTAAAGTCCGACCCAAAAGCCGCTTCCGGCGATGAACGCCGCGGCGATGACGCCCGCTATGATATAATTGAGCGCCAGCAGCCTCAGGGCGTTCTTTTTCGCCTGGGCATACTCCTTGGCTCCGTAGCACTGTCCCACAACGGTGATCATCGCCGCGCCGAGAGCGTTGCCCGGCAGGTACAGATAGGTGGCCAGATTGTTGGCCACGGCATAGGCCGCGATGGACGCCGTGCCCAGGGTAGAGACCAGGCTCTGCAGCAGCACCGTACCGAGACGGAACAGGCCGCTTTCCATCCCGTTGGGCAGACCGATGGAGAGCACCTTGCGCAGCAGCTCTCCGTTCGGGCGCAGATCCGCCGCCGAGCGAAGACGCAGCGGGTTTTCCGGTTTCATGATCCTCCGCGTGATGACCGCCGCCGCGTATCCCCTTGCCAGCACGGTGGGGATCGCCACGCCGGCCACGCCCATTTTCAGCACGAAAATACAAAACGCGTTGCCGATCACGTTGAGCACGTTCATCCTGAGCGAGACCTTCATGGAGAGCTTTGTGTTTCCCTGCGCGCGGAAGATCGCGATGCCGGAATTATACACGGCCAGCAGAGGAAAGGAGAGCGCCGTGATGGAGAAATAGAGCGCCGCGCTGTCCATCACCGCGGGATCCACGCGGCCGTAAAGCACTCCCAGGAATCTCCTGCCGCCCGCAAGGAAAAACAGCATGACCGCTGTCATGGCGGTAACCGTGATGAAATAGAGCTGACCTCCGGCCTTTGAGGCACGGGCGCTGTCCCCGGCGCCGATCAGCTGCGCGCAGACCACGGTGCCGCCCGCGCACAGGGCGAAAAGCACCTGCATGAACAGATTGTTGAGCGCGTCCACCAGCGACACGCCAGAAATGGCCGCCTCGCCGAGCACCGCGACCATCAGCACATCCGCCATGCCCACCAGAACGCTGAGCAGCTGCTCCACCAGCAGCGGCCAGATAAGCGCCGTGAGTTTTTTCCTGTCAAACAGCTCCATGATTCAACCTCGCTTTTCGGCCGCCATAGTGACCCCAGACGGTTGTATCAGTATAACCCTTCTCCCCGGGGAATACATCAACGGAATTGTAGGAAAAAACTCGCCTTTCCGCATTCCCGAACGACCCTGTCAATACTCCCTGTATTCCGGAAGGAAGCCGCGGCAATCACCGCTGTTTGCGCCGAGGGTCTTTTTGATCATCGCCGCAAACGGCGGCCGGCAGATTCCGGCGTATTTCACAGCCTTTCCTCACTCTTTCTCAGGGTCGAACCGCAGCCGGTACTCACAGGCGTCCGCCCCTTCCGATACCGCCGAATTGCGGTCGTATCGGATATGTCGAAAGCCCCGGGAATACTCCCTGTCCATATGACAGATGCACAATACGGCCTTTTCCTCGCCCAGCTGCTTTGCCAGCTCATGGTAAGGGCAGGAGAGAATATCCACCCC
>JAEEGH010029075.1_pt1 | contig 10831 bp, 8 predicted proteins | sample 9134181 | NCBI WGS metagenome assembly JAEEGH01 (sample SAMN16246544, study PRJNA631951) | gut metagenome | biome: gut microbiome; feature: rumen; material: DP-attached | host: Bos | place: Iran: Karaj | collected 2018-10
CAGTCCGTGATAGGCAAGTATTCTGTTTTCGTCAGTCACCTCCACCAGGTCGGCTGCTATGCTTATGGCACAGAGGTCGAGTAGCGAGATGAGTTTTGAGAATGGTATGCCGTTATTCTTGGCAAAAGCCTGCATGAACTTGAACCCCACACCACATCCGCACAGGTGCTTGAAGGGGTATGTGTCGTCCGTACGCTTTGGGTTGAGTATGGCGTAAGCATCAGGCAGGGTCTCGTCTGGCACATGGTGGTCGCACACTATGAAGTCTATTCCTATGCTCTTGGCGTAGGCTATTCCCTCGTGTGCCTTGATACCACAGTCTAATATAATAATGAGGCTCACCCCTTGCTCTTTGGCAAAGTCTATGCCCTTCTTGCTCACTCCGTAGCCCTCGTCATAACGGTCAGGGATGTAGTAGTCTATGTTGCTGTAGAACTGTTGCAGAAACTTATACACCAACGTCACGGCTGTGCATCCGTCAACGTCGTAGTCGCCATACACCAGTATGCGTTCCTTATGACCTATGGCATCGTTGAGTCTGTCAACGGCAAGGTCCATATCCTTCATCAGGAAGGGGTTGATGAGGTCTGACAGTTGTGGACGGAAGAAGCGCTTAGCAGCTGACTCCGTAGAGATTCCGTGCTTCACCAACTGAGCCGTCAGAATAGGTGAGATATTGAGCTTTTCGCTCAACTCCATCGCCTGCTTCTTCTGCAGCTCAGTCTGCTCTTCTATGTTCCACTTAAAATTCATTTTTACCTTATCCTTTGTCCCTTGTACTTTGTACCTTGTCCCTTGTCACCTTGTACTTAGTCCTTGGCTATCGCCACTTTCTTCATGTTAAATCGGGTTATCAGTCCCTCAGGGGTCACATCGGCAAAGATGATGTATTTTGCTATCTTCTCCTTGTTAGGATCAGTACGCTCCATGCGTTGCTCAGCACCAAACTGCACCCTGATGTTATAGTTCCCGTTAACGTTAACGTTCCCGTTAACATTATCAACCTTCTCAGCCTTGAAGTCGTCCATCATATACCAGTTCATGTTGGTGATGTCGTCCTTATACAGTTTGTTCATGAAGGTCACCACATCCTGGTTTGTTGCCCCAGTGCGATTGAGGAAAGAGTCGAGTATCTCAGTCACCGTGCTGAGCAGTTTCACCTCGTTTCGTGAGTTTATAGCCTGAAGGAATTTTCTGCAAACGCCCTTCGCCATATCCATCTCCTCAGGTGTTACCTCTACGTTTTTCAGCTCATCCATTATGTCCTGCACCTGTGACGAGTATCTTCCGTTAGGGTGCTCTGTCAGGTATTTCTGCAGAGCCAGCACATTCTTGCTGCTTTTATACTCGCGCATGGCGTGGTTGTAGTCTATGGAGTCAATCTTGTTCTTAGCCTCTGTTATGTGGGGCGAATCCTGATTCTCCTCTATATACTTTAGCAGTTCGTTCTTCGAACCGCTGTTCACGGCATTATTCCATTCCTGGTCCTCATACTTCATCATGTCTATCACGGCATTGATAGAGTCACGATGCTCTCTTGGTGCATCCTGATATTTGCTCAGGTAGTTTTGCATCACCATCAGGTCGTTGCTGTGCAGGGCATACTCAAATGCCTCCTGCTCCTTATCCTGCTGAGCCGATTGATAGAAGTAGAAGCCCACGCCAAACACCGCCAAAGCTATGATGAGTGACACCACCCATACAGCCTTCGACTTGCCTTTTCCAGCCTCCACTCTCTTTGGTTGGGTAGGGGCAGACTTTATCGCGGTTCCCGTTCCCGTTAACGTTCCCGTTATCTCTGGGTTGCCAGAGATTTTTATTCCGCAGTGAGGACAAATCTCAGCCTTGTCGCTCACCTCATTATTACATTCAGGACACCTTATAAGCATATATGTTTTTGGTTCAAATAGTTCAAGACGCGCTTCGCGCTGGTTCAAGTTGCTTCGCTAGTTCAAAAGTTCCCGTTCCCGTTAACGTTCCCGTTAAAGTTCCCGATCCCGTTAATTCTCTCCCTTTCGGTGTTTAAACTTCAGTTCTCTCAGCGTGTGGTTGCCCATGAAACGTGATTTGTCCACATGACCCCTCACACCGTTCAGGCTGCCCTTGCCAGTATATTGCCACAGGGTGATATCCCTCTCGTCCACCAGCTTAGGCTCCTCCTCAGTATATTGGGCAATCATCACCAGGTATCTGTCCACCTTCTCAGCCAGATGCTTGTTGTAGAAGTTCGCACCAGTATATAGCAGAGGTCTCTGCTTGTAGGCACGCTCCACCATATCGAGGAACTTAAACAGCGAGTCGCAGAACTCCTCGGTAGGCAGACCGTTAGTGGTCTCTATGTCAATCATCGGAATCAGGTCCTGCTCGCTTGGTTTGCACTGCACCATGAAGTTGTTCAGCTGCAGTTCCTGCTCCGTTTTTGGACGGTAGAAGTGGTATGAGCCCACCTTTATGCCATAGCTGTGACCTATCTTCAGGTTGTTCTCATATCTTGAGTCTATCCTGTCGCCACCCTCCGTAGCCTTGATGTAGCAGTAAGCCATCTTCGTGTCGCCCACATGCTCCCAGAACACCTCTCCCTGATAGTGAGAAATGTCTATGCCGTGCACATGCGAACAAGTGTCCTCACATGCCACCCATACATCATCCATATCATCGCGAGCAAACGTGTTAAGAGTAAATATCGTAGTTAGTAGGCTGACTGCCAAACAGTTAAGTATATATCGCATAGTCTTTTCTGAATTTATTTATGCAAAGGTACAAAAACGAGAGCAAATAGCAAAATAAATTAGTATTTATTTTTGCTTTGCCGAGTGCATTCTAACCTTATTTAAAGGTACAAAAAAATCCTCACTTAGCCTAACTTTTACCTTATTAAAAATCTTAACAAACGCTTAATTTATTTGAAATAATCATCGGCTCACTATTAAGTTCTAAGACAAAGATTGAATATTAACGACAACACGGACAACATAAAACAACTTTATATATAGGTCAGTTTAGCAAACTCGCTAAGCTGTTTTAAAATCATTTTGGCAGGTTTGCCAAAATACCAAAATATAATTGTCGCTTGTTGTCCTGGTTGTCTTTAAACTTTGAGTGTTGAATCCACCCAAATATCAAAACGTAAGCAAAAGTCACCTTTTCGTGACACTCTGCTCACTAAAAAACCTCCGTTTCAAAATCAAATCTGGAGCATTCCAGCCCCCATTTTTAACCAGAAATCGGACAATTCTCAATTTTCAACTATAAAAGCATTACTTTTAGAGATAGAAGTATTACTTCTGCATGCAAAACCATTGCTTCTGCAACCAAAAATCCGACCCTTATTCGCAGATTATCACACCAATATCACAGCACAAAAATCACCCCATTTTTCAACCCTCTGACCATCAATCTTTTACAAAAATCGCGAGATTCCAGAATTTGAAGCCAACTTTCCACTCGCCTCCAAATTCTTCACTCTCACGGCTTCATAAAAACTCACTTTGATAGGAAAAGTGCCGTTTTTATGACAAAGTGAAAAATACTCATTATGCCTAATAAAGAATCTCTTACTTCAAAAAAATACAAAAAAAATTTGTAGAGTATAGAAAAGTTTGTATCTTTGCGGACAGAAAGAGAATTTCATATCCTTTAGCAATGACACAAGAAGAACAAAAGAAATACTGGTTGGATATAGCCGAATACGACATAGATACCGCCGAGGCTATGTATCAGACAGGTCGTTGGCTTTATGTCGCTTTTATGTGCCATCAGGTAATAGAGAAAACTCTTAAGGCATATTGGTGTGCAACCCAGCCTAATGACCCACCATATACACATAACCACAAACGTCTTGCTGACGGAAGTGGACTTTATGGAATAATGAGTGAGGAGCAGAAGGATTTCCTCAATACTATTACAAATTATAATATCGAGGCACGTTATCCAGAAGATAAAGAAGCGCTTTCTCATATGCTCACACCACAGACATGCCGAAACATTATTGACGAGACAAAACAATTACAGCAATGGATAAAAGAAAAGCTCTGACACGCGAGGAAGCCTTAGCACTTGTGCGTCGTTACAAGGCGGTTATTCGCTCACGTTTCGACGTGGAGCCTCGTGTGCTGATGTTTGGTTCTTATAGCAAGGGCAATGCCAATGCCAATAGCGATATTGATGTTGCTGTCATTGTGCCTACCTATGGTAATCGAAAGTTCGAAATATCTAAGAATCTTTGGCACGATGTTGACCAAGTGAGTCTTCTTATTGAACCTGTTCTTATGGCTGATGACCGTCAGTCACCACTCTATAATGACGTTATGCGTACAGGCGTAGCAGTATAATTTAGGTGCCTGTTGGCATATTTTTACTCAACAATCTCACTTTTTAGCGCAAAACACCCTCGAACGAGGATGTGAGATAAATTTTCCGAACAACCCTTTGGGACACTAACTGGGATGAAAAACACAGAAACAAGCAATTTCAGTACCTTTTCAGAAGCTTTTTAGGGGGATAAACTGATATAAACAGTCCTCATTTCAGGTTAATATTGATAAGTGAAACAAATAATCATGCTCGTAACTTATTGATTTAATGCTTCTTAGGTATAATCATATATTTCAGTTTCAGTTATTTCAGTAAAAAAACAAAGGGTGTCACTTTTCTCCTTCTTAATATAATTATTTAATTATTAATTAGTTATACATTATAAGAAGAGGATTCGTAATTTTACTGACACTTAATTTTAACTGAAATAACTGAAACTGAAACGCAGAACGCTCTGTGTGCTTCCTTAGAAAAAGTTTAGTGATCTTCTCCCCTATGAAGCCCTATCATTCCATTTTTTCTCCCCTTTGTTTGGAGAAATAAAAATAATTATTTAACTTTGCAAGCATCAAACATTCTAAACCAAATTTACTGCCTATGAGATAAATCAAATCTTAAAGACATATTGAAATAGAAGCGTTAGCTTGTATTCTTGTTATTCGAAAATCGCCAATTTAGAATAGCACCAAGGGTAAAAGTATTAACGCTCACGTCAGTTCTGGCGTGGGCTTTTACTCGGATATGGTGCAAAGGTGTTTGGCGATACCTCGAATAACGTAGACGAAGTAACTTAGTCCACGTTTTCTTTTTCAGTCTTCTTCTCACCAATCATTTAGGACTAACCTTATTTACTAATCATAAAAAAATAATTATGAAAAAACTATTTACTTTATCAACATTCCTATTGTTGACCCTTGTGACGTTTGCCCAAACTGAGGTTGGTGGCATTTATTACACCTTCTCTGGAACAGAAGCAACTGTAGTGTCTGGTACAAACCAATACACAGGTGATGTCATTATCCCTCCATCAGTATCATCAGGTGGCGAAAACTACAGCGTGACGAGCATAGGAGAATTGGCTTTCTATAATTGCTCAGGCCTGACCTCTATTGATATTCCTAACAGCGTGACGAGCATTGGAAGGGATGCTTTCAATAATTGCTCAGGTCTGACCTCTATCACTATACCTGAGAGTGTGACGAGTATAGGAAGTGCTTTTTCTGGTTGCTCAGGACTGACCTCTGTAACTTATAACGTGAGAAATTGTACGGATTATTTTAATTTTAAATCTAGAGCTTTCCCTTCCAACGTAAAAGAGTTTATATTCGGCGACGACGTAGAATCTATTCCAGGCTGTCTATGTTATGGATTAAAAGAAATTACTTCTATCGTTATTCCAAGCAAGGTGACCAGCATAGGGAAGCAAGCTTTCACTGGCTGCGAAGGACTGACGTCTATTAAAGTTCAAGACGGTAACACTGTGTTTGACAGCAGGGATAATTGTAACGCAATAATTGAAACTGCATCAAACACTCTCGTTCGAGGATGTAATACTACTGTGTTACCTAAGACTGTGACAGGCATAGGAGATTACGCTTTCCAAGGTTGTGCCGAATTGGCTTCCTTCATTATTCCTAATAATGTGACGAGCATAGGTTACTCCGCTTTCGCTGATTGTCCTAATCTTACTTCTGTAACCTACAACGTGAGAAATTGTAAGGATTTTGGTTATAGGGGTAACCCCTTCCCTACTAATGTAAAAGAGTTTATATTCGGCGCCGATGTAGAATATATACCGGCATATACATGTAATAATATGAGGAATCTGCCCTCTGTAACCATCCCTAACAGCGTGACGAGCATAGGAAGTGATGCATTCTATTATTGCTCAGGACTAACCTCAATAACCATCCCCAACAGCGTGACAAGCATAGGAAATTTTGCTTTCAATGGTTGCTCAGGGCTGACATCGGTATATAGTTACATAGAGGAGCCAGCAAGCGTTATAGGTTCAAACTTCGATAATTCGAACTATTCTAATGCGACACTGTATGTTCCTTTTGGTACTAAGGATAAGTATCTTGCTACAGATGGCTGGAAGAACTTTACTAACATAGTAGAGATGTCAATAGAGCCGATAGAAGATAACACCGTCATAGAATTTGATAACAAGGACTATATTGTTGATAACACGCCTGTTGACCTGAATAACACTGTCATTAACGATATGTATATCAGCATGGACAACAAGTCTGACGTTAATAACCCAGATGGTTTCTATGACTCAACTGACAAATGTATCGTTATCAACAAGGCAACCTCTGCCTCTGCTATCGAAACTGCAGTAGCAAGCGACCTTGGTTCAAGTGATTTCATCAACAACTACACAGGTATAGTAATAGAGGTTAATGGTAAGGGAAGCGTAACGATTAATGCTCAGACCATTGGCAATAACAAACTTGCCGTAAAGATTGGTAGTGCTGATGCTAAGACCTATACCCAGGCAACAAAGGGCGATGTGACTATCAACTATGATGTAACAGAAAACACTTATGTTTACATCTATGCCGTAGATGCTAACAACCAGCAGCAATCACTCAGCATGGACATTACGGATACTTCTGATAATTCTGTAAAGGTTTATTCTGTTACTGTTACTCCTGATGCTACAGCAATAGAGACAGTTACTGAAGCAACCATTCCAACTGCTGTCTTCGGCAAGGTCTACTCTATTGATGGCAAGCAGTTCTCTCAACCTCAGAAGGGCTTGAACATCCTCAAGATGAGTGATGGAACCACAAGGAGGGTGGTGAAGTAAAATACACCTTTTAATAATATAGAAGTCATCCTCACAACCAATGTGGGGATGACTTCTTTATATAAACTGAACTAGGAATGACAACAAGGAGACATCAGAAGATAGCAGCTATACGGCGTATCTTCTTGAGTTTCTCCATGAACGATTCGTCATTCTCTGCTACCTGCATATCGTATTCGTTCTGCATGGCAAGCAAGGGAGCTGCATCCACGCCAAGAGCTGCTTCCATCATCATTGCCAATTCTGGACTGAGAGAGCGTTTGCAATTTAACATCTCGTTGAAGGCTGAATAGGATATACCTAACTCTTTGGCAAATCCACGTTGGGAAATGCCACGATACTCCAGTTCGTCTTTCAACACCTCGCCTGGATGAGTTGGCTGATAGGGCTTCAGGTTGTTTGCTATCATCTGTGGATTTACTCCTTCAAATATGTAAATATCATCGGCTGCAAAAGTAATAAAAATTATTCATATTCGCAAATAAGTGAGCAACCATATTGTTACACATTTATTATTTTTAAGGTGTCTCTATGCAAGAGGCGAGGAAATACCACTTGCTATTCGGAGAATAATTTGGCTATTAGGGGACAACTCTACAGTAAATTCGGAATAGAAAGGTGTCTGTATTCCGAATTTACTGCAAATTTACAATATATTCGGAATAGAGGCGAGGAAATACCACTTGCTATTCGGAGATTACAAGCCTTATTCTCCGAAAAAAAACGGAGAATATTTTTGCTCTGCACTCTTTTTTTAGTACCTTTGCAAGGAAATATGAAGACAAGACTATACAACGCGAAAATTCTCTCTATGGTGGAGGGGCAGGAAATCTTCGATGGCGAGATAATCATTGAGGATGGAAGGATTGTGGAAGCCTACCCCTATCCCCTCCCTGAAGGGAAGGGTAATGGAGAGGGGAATGTCGACCTTTCTATAGACTGTCAGGGCAACCTGCTGATGCCTGGATTTAAGAATGCGCATGCACACAGCGGCATGAGCGGCATGAGGAGTCTGGCTGACGACAAACCGTTAGACAGATGGCTGAACGAGGACATATTCCCTGTGGAGGCGAAACTGACGAGCGAAGACATCTATTGGATGAGCCAGCTGTCGGTGCTGGAATATCTGACGAGTGGCATGACAGCCTGCTTCGATATGTATCTGGAGCAGGAATGGGTGGCTAAGGCTATGGACGATATGGGCTTCCGTTGCGTGCAGACGGGTGGAGTGAACGACTTCTCGAAGGACGTGCGCTGGATAGACTATATGTATAATAAGTATAACGAGCCAGGCTCGCTGCAGTCATACCTGCTGGGCTTCCACGCTGAATATACCACCAACATGGACAACCTCAGGCTGATAGCCGATGTGGTAAGGAAGAACAAGGCTCCGCTGTATGTTCACGCCTGCGAGACGGAGGCTGAGGTGAAGGGTTGCATGGAGCGCTACGGCAGGACGCCTGTTGCCTTCCTCGACTCGCTGGGCATGTTCGACTACGGTGGCGGCATATACCACGGAGTGTGGATGAGCGAAGAGGATTACGAGGTGATGAAGAAGAGGGGGCTGTATGTGGTTACCAACCCTGGCAGCAACACCAAACTTGCTTCGGGCATAGCCCCCATAAGCGAATACCTGAAGCGAGGCATAACGGTGGCGATAGGCACTGACGGACCTGCTTCAAACAACTGTCTGGATATGTTCCGAGAGATGTTCCTCGTGGCTGGTCTTGCCAAACTGCGTGCGAAGGATGCTGCTGCGATAGATGCTCGCGAGGTGCTGAAGATGGCTACCGTAAACGGTGCCAAGGCTATGCACTTAGACGATTGCGACGTGCTGGCACCAGGCAAGAAGGCTGACATCATAATGATAGACCTCAACCAGCCTAACATGCAGCCTGTCAACAATATAGAGAAGAACCTCGTGTATTCAGGCTCTAAGCAGAACGTGAAGATGACAATGGTGAACGGAAAGATTCTATATATGGACGGCAAGTTTGAGGTTGACACAAGCAATATATATAGTAAGGTAAAGGATATAGTAAACAGAACAGTCAAGAAATAATGTACTCTTATCTCGTAAAAATAGCCAACTGGCTTAGCACATACACCTCTTATTTCATCATCGCAGTAGCGGTGGTGACTTACTTCATACCAGAGCTCTTCACATGGGTGCACGGCACCACACAGTCGAGCATTCTGGGCTTCATAATGCTCACTATGGGACTGACCCTTACCATGCAGGATATGAAGGTGCTGGCGGCTCGTCCGTGGGACATACTCGTAGGCACCTGCGCACAGTTCTCGCTCATGCCGCTGATAGCATGGACGCTGACGATAGGCGTGGGCTATCTGTGTATAGTAATCCCCAAACCCGTGATAGTGGGCATAATACTGGTGGGATGCTGTCCTGGCGGAGTGGCGAGCAACATTATGTCTTACCTGTGTCGAGGCGACGTGGCTTTCTCTGTGGGCATGACAACGGTATCTACCCTCTTAGCACCAGTAGTGACGCCATTGCTCGTGTTATGGCTTGCAGGCGAACAGGTCGAGGTAGATGCCCTGGGTATGTTTCTCAACATACTCATAGTTACACTCATACCTGTAAGTGTGGGATTCTTTGCCAACCTCTTCTGGGGTAAAAACGAGGGATTCAAGAAGGCGCAAGCCGTAATGCCTGCCTTCTCGGTGCTGGGTTTGGCTTGCATAGTGGGTGGAGTGATTTCGGCTGTTCACGACAAACTGATGACTGAAGGCATAATGTTCTTCATGCTCGTCTTTGCCGTAGTGCTGTGCCACAACAGCCTCGGATACCTCACTGGCTACTCTGTAGGCAAACTGTTCAATTTCTCTAAGGCGAAGAAAAGAACCATCTCAATAGAGGTGGGTATGCAGAATGCAGGACTTGCCACCGTGCTTGCCTCTACATTCTTTGCCATCAGCTGTCCGCTCGCCGTGATACCTTGCGCCGTCAGTTGTGCCTGGCACTCTATCTCAGGCACCATACTCGCCTCATGGTTCAGGAGCAGGGACAAGGATAATTGATAATTGAACTCCGAGCTTTGCTCGCCTGAGCACCTACGGAGCGCAAGAATTGACAATTGACAGTTCATAGTTCATAACTAAAACAATATATATAGTGGAATACATCGTTTCAGCCAGAAAATACCGTCCGATGACGTTCGACAGCGTGGTGGGGCAAAGCGCCCTGACCACAACGCTGAAGAATGCCGTGAAGAGCGGCAAACTGGCTCATGCATACCTTTTCTGCGGACCGCGAGGCGTGGGTAAGACCACCTGTGCCCGTATCTTCGCAAAGGTAATCAACTGCCTCAACCCCACCCCAACGGGCGATGCCTGTGGCGAGTGCGAGAGTTGTAAAGCCTTCGACGAGGGCAGGTCGCTCAACATCTTCGAGCTTGATGCTGCATCAAATAATGGTGTGGAGCAAATCAAGCAACTGATGGAGCAGACGCGCATACCGCCTCAGACGGGCAAGTACAAGGTGTTTATCATCGACGAGGTGCACATGCTCTCTACCCAGGCTTTCAACGCCTTCCTCAAGACGTTGGAGGAACCACCACAGCATGTGATATTCATACTCGCTACGACTGAGAAGCACAAGATTCTACCTACCATCATCTCGCGTTGTCAGATATACGACTTCGAGCGAATGACGGTACAGAATATCATCAATCACCT
>JAEEGH010029083.1_pt1 | contig 10830 bp, 7 predicted proteins | sample 9134181 | NCBI WGS metagenome assembly JAEEGH01 (sample SAMN16246544, study PRJNA631951) | gut metagenome | biome: gut microbiome; feature: rumen; material: DP-attached | host: Bos | place: Iran: Karaj | collected 2018-10
AGGAAATACTTCTCCCGGTAAACCGGCGTCTGCCGGAATGTTTCTGTGCATGTTCCCGGCTTATTCTGTCAGCAGCTTCTCCAGTGCGGCAATCTTCATACTGACACAGAAGACTTCCATGGCCTGCTCCAGTTCGGAAACCGGGGGCAGGCTCGGCGCAACGCGAATGTTGCGGTCCCGAGGATCCTTTCCGTAGGGGAAGGTCGCGCCAGCGGAAGTCATCACGACGCCCGCTTCTTTGCAAAGCGCCAGAGTCCGCTTCGCAATACCGTCCATGGTATTGACGCTTACAAAGTATCCGCCCTTTGGCTTCTGCCACTCCGCAATGCCCAGCGGAGCAATCTCGCGTTCCAGAGTATCAAGCACCATCTTGAACTTCGGCCCGAGAACTCCGGCATGCTTCTTCATAACAGCAATGGTTCCTTCTTTGTTCTTCAGGTACTTGACATGGCGCAACTGGTTCACCTTGTCGTAACTGATCATTTGGATGCCAAGGAGTTTCTGCATGTACTTCTGGTTCGCCTCACTGGCCGCCATAACAGAGATGCCTGCACCGGGGAAGGTGATTTTCGACGTGGAGGCGTACTCAAACACCATGTCGGGATTTCCTGCCTCGCGGCAGAGGCTGATGATGTCCGGGAAGGGCACATAATCCCCGTCGAACTCGTGGACGCAGTAGGCGTTGTCCCACATCAGCACAAAGTCAGGCGCTGCCGGCTTCAGATGAGCAAAGCGGCGGATGGTTTCCTCGCTGTAAATGATGCCGTCTGGGTTGGAGTACTTCGGCACACACCAGATGCCCTTGACTTCCGGATCTTTGACCAGCTCTTCCACCTGGTCCATGTCCGGGCCGTCCGGTGTCATTTCAACCGTGATGAGCTCAAACCCGAAACTCTCGGTGATTTTGAAGTGGCGGTCATACCCGGGAGCCGGGCAGAGGAACTTCACCTTGTCCAGTTTGCACCAGGGTTTTTCACTGTGCAGCAGACCGTGGGTATAAGCCTTTGCAATCGTATCATACATCAGGGTCAGGCTGGCGGTACCGCCGATGAAGCATTCTTCGGGCTTGCAGCCCAGAACATCGGCAAAGAGCGCCTTTGCTGCCGGCAGGCCGGCCAGGATGCCGTAGTTGCGAACATCCGTTCCGTCCACGATACAGTCGGCCGGGTCGGTCAGAACCGTCAGAATATCGCTGACCAGGTCCAGCTGTGCTTTTCCCGGTTTGCCGCGGGACATGTCCAGCTTCAGTCCTTTGGCCTTCAGGACTTCCAAATTTGCCTGCTGCTTCTGCAGCTCTTCCATCTGCTCGGATCGACTCATGCTCCTGTAGTTCATTGTTTCCGTCCTTTCATCACGTAATTATATAATGATAAAATGGATTCAGGCTTCGGATGAATTCTCTTCAGGGGTCAGGCTTTCAAATACGGTTTCCTTCACTTCTGCGGGCGCCGCTTCCGGTTCCGCGCTTTCCGGGGACGCTTCCTCGGTTTTTTCCGGGACTTCGGCGGGTACTTCTTCCGGCATGATCACCGGGGCCGGGGTCTTTGGCACAGGAGCTGCTTCCGGCTCTGCTACAGGAGCAGGCATGGTCGGCCCTTCCGCGGGTACAGGCGCTTCTGCATATGCCGCAAGGGGCTTCGGCCGGATCAGGTCCGTGCGCTCCGCCTCAAAGATCTCGTCGCAGCGGCTGCGGATCGACAGCACGGTATTCAGCCTGCGGAGCGCCTTTTGATACCCGGTATAATCAAATATAATAATGAAGGTAAGAACAACCGCGGCAACAGCAACATACGCCAGAATATCCAGGCCGGGCAATTTGAGAACCTGACCGTTCAGGAAATACATCACAACCGGATAAACCAGGAAAAGCAGTGCCAGCACAAAAAAGACCAGGCTGACAATGCCGTTTCCGACTGTCTTTTTCTGCAGCTGTTTGTTGTTCTTCTTCTCCCAGGCAAGTTCCTGAAGAGTGCGCTCCCGGACGTCTGAAATCGACCTCAGGCTGGCGTTGAAGTCCAGTTCATTGGCCGCAGTTTTATGGTAGCGTTTGTCGCTCAGATCGTGACGGTCAAAGGCAGGCTTCAGAATGGAGGAAGAAAGCACTTCCAGAAAATCGTTGTCCTCCAGAAGCCGGTAAGCCCAGTCCGACGCAGCGAACATCACTGCCGCCAATCCCAGTGTTGCCGCAAACACCTTCCAGAAGCTGCCGTCTGTCGTCGGCGCGGGTCCAAAGCCCAGCCCTTCCGGTCTCAGAAACAGCAGCACCAGTGCCGCCGCGATACAAAGAAAAATGAAAACGCGGGAAATGATATGGCAGACTTTCAAAAACTTGCGCATCTGTCACGCCCTCCTTCATAATCGCATGGAATGATGGGTTCCGGGATTCGATAGCTGAGTTATTCCGGCCCTTTTGTTATTTTATCAAATTCCCGGCCCGCATACAAGTTCAATCTGAAGAAAAGCTGGATTTTCCTCCGGGTTTTTTACCCTTCCCTTGCATCCTCCTGCTTTCTGTGTTATTCTTGCCGCACGCTGATGCCGGAACTGTCCGTAACACACCGGAATGAGGAGGTTTTTGGATGACCTGGGACTGGAAAAAAGACGGACGGCGGGTTCTCGCCGTAATCCTTGCTGCAGCGCTGATGGCGCTGAATATCAAAACTTTTGTCCGAACCGGAGATCTGTTCCCCGGCGGGGTAACCGGCCTGACCGTGCTGATTCAGCGCCTGGCTGAAAAATTCTGGGGGATTCAGCTTCCCTATTCCCCGATCAACATTCTGTTAAACGCCTTCCCGGTTTATGTTGGTTTCCGCTTTGTCGGAAAAAAGTTCACCCTTCTCTCTCTGCTGATGATTCTGGTCAGCAGCTTCCTGACGGACCTGTTCCCTGCCTATGTCATCACCTATGACCCTTTGCTGATTGCCGTTTTCGGTGGAATTCTCGGCGGTGTTGCGGTCAGTCTCTGCCTCTATGTCGACGCCACGAGCGGTGGTACCGACTTTATCGCCATCTACCTGTCGCAGAAGCGCGGTGTTGAAACCTGGAATCTGGTTCTGGGCTTCAACGTTGTGATTCTCTGTATCGCCGGCCTATTCTTCGGCTGGGACAAAGCGCTTTATTCCATCATTTTCCAGTATGTTTCCACGCAAACTCTGCATACTCTCTATCGCAGCTACCAGAAGCAGACCTTGTTTGTCGTGACCAGAAATGCACAGGAGGTCTGTGACGCAATTCACATTGCCAGTCATCACGGGGCAACCATTTCCGACGCAATCGGATCTCACAGCCACAGCCCTTATAAGCTGGTTTACTCCGTCATTTCCGGCGCGGACGTCAAGACAGCCCTGCAGGCTGTCAGGGAAGCAGACCCCGAAGCGTTCGTCAACTCTATCCGCTCCACTGAGGTGCGCGGCAACTTCTACATGCGGCCGAAGGATTGATTATATCCCTGACAAAAATATTATACCGTCAGCAAGTGCGGAGGATCCGAAAAAGAATCCTCCGCACTGCTGTTTTATGATGCGGTTTTCCGTTTTGTTTATTTGCCCGCCAGCCGTTTGTATTTTGCGTAGCGCTGTTCGGTAAACCTCTCTGCCTCGGCGAAGAGTTCTTCCGCGCGCTCCGGGAAGGTGCGGGTCAGGGAGGAGAAGCGAACCTCGCCCATCATGTACTCACGCAGCTTGCCGTTCGGTTCTCCGGAGTCCAGCAGGAAGGGGTTCTTTCCTTCCTCTTCCAGATCCGGGTTGTAATGCCAGAGCGGCCAGAATCCGCATTCCGTCGCGGCCTTTTCCTCGTCCATTGCCTTGGCCATTCCTTTCGAGAGGCCGTGGTTGATACAGGGCGCATAGGCGATGACAATGGAGGGACCGTGATAGGCCGCCGCTTCCTTCAGACATTTGATGGCATGCTCAGGGTTGGCGCCAAGGTTGATCTGTGCAACATAAATATAGCCGTAGGAAGACAGAATCAGACCGAGGTCCTTCTTGGGCGTTCCCTTGCCCGCGGCAGCAAACTGAACCGCAGCTCCGATCGGCGTCGCCTTCGAGGATTGGCCGCCCGTGTTGGCATACAGCTCATTATCCAGCACCAGAACGTTGACGTCCATTCCGGTTGCCAGCACGTGATCCAGGCCGCCGTATCCAATGTCGTATGCCCAGCCGTCGCCGCCGACCATCCAGATGGCCTTCTTTGTCAGGGTGTCTTCCCTCCTGCGCAGGAATTCGATGTCTTCGCTCTTTTCCGGCGATGTCTTCAGGGCTTCCCGCACGAGATCTGCGATCTCTTCGGTCCGGTTCATATCGTCCCCTTCGTCCAGCCAGGTCTGCAGGGCAGACTTCAGCTGTTCGTCCGCGGTAACCTCGATCACATTTCGTGCATGCATTCTGCTTTGCTCTCGCAACTGCTCTGCCGAAAGGCTGATGCCGAGGGCAAATTCCGCATTGTTCTCAAACAGCGAGTTTGAGAAGGCAGGGCCAAAGCCGCGCCTTGTAACCGTCTGCGGGAATGTCGGTGCAAAGAAACCGTAAGCCTGAGAGCAACCCGTGGCGTTTGCGGTATACATCCGGTCGCCGAAAAGCTGTGTCAGGAGCTTGATGTACGGGGTTTCGCCGCAGCCCGGGCAGGCACCAGAGAACTCGTACAGCGGCTGTTCGTACTGGCTGCCTTTTGCGGAGAATTTTGACATCGGGTTCGGCTTCTCGGAAAGAGACATGCAATAGTCCCAGTTCTTCTGTTCCTCTCGGACGTCGTCCAGCGGAACCATGGTCAGGGCCTTGTCCTTCGCCGGGCATACGTTTGCGCAGCTTCCGCAGCCCTGGCAGTCGAGAACGCCTACCTGAATGCGGTACCGGAGACCTTCGAATCCTTTCCCGATCGCCTTTTTGGTTTCGCAGCTTTCCGGCGCAGCAGCAGCTTCCTCTTCCGTAAACAGGAAGGGCCGGATGGCCGCGTGCGGGCAGACCAGCGAACAGCGGTTGCAGCCGATGCACTTGGCGGCATCCCAGACAGGAACATTATCGGCCACGCCGCGCTTCTCATATTTCGCCATCGAAATGGGCATGACACCGTCGGCATATTCCGTAAAGGCGCTGACCGGAATATTGTCGCCGTCGGCTCGGTTCATCGGGATCAGGATCTTCTTCACATAGCTCGGCAGCTTCGGATCCACCTGCGCCACTTCGTCCTTCAAATCCGCCCATTCTGCGGGAACTTCGATTTTCACCAGATCTGTCAGGCCCCGTTCAATGGCCGTCAGGTTCATATTGACGATCTTTTCTCCCTTCTTGGAGAAGGTTTTGACCGCCGCTTTCTTCATGTAGTCTTCCGCTTCGTCAATCGGCAGGACGCCTGACAGCCGGAAGAAAGCCGCCTGCAGGACGGTGCTGGTACGGTTGCCGAGGCCGATGTCTGCGGCAATCCCCGTGGCGTCGATGGTGTAGAAGTTGACCTTGCGTTCCGCCAGCAGCCGCTTTGCTCGGTTCGGCAGGTTTTCCACCAGTGCATCGCCTTTCCAGTGGGTGTTCAGCAGAAAGATACCGCCCGGCTTGACTTCGTTCACAATATCGTAGGCATGCATATAACTCGCCTTGTGGCAGGCGACGAAATCCGCCATCGTAACGTAATAGGTGGAACGGATCGGCTCATGCCCGAAGCGCAGATGGCTTCTCGTCAGGCCGCCGGATTTTTTGGCGTCATACTGGAAGTAAGCCTGCACATACTGGTCGGTATTGTCACCGATGATTTTGCAGGAATTCTTGTTGGCGCCGACCGTGCCGTCGGAGCCGAGACCCCAGAATTTGCAGGAAATAATGCTCTTTCCCGCAGTCACGATGTTTTCGCCGATCGGCAGGGACAGGTGCGTTACATCATCGTGGATGCCGATGGTGAAGTGGTTCCTCTTTTCGCCGGCCATGTTGTCAAAGACTGCTTTGATCTGTGCCGGCGTCGTATCCTTGGAGGAGAGGCCGTAACGGCCGCCCAGCAGGGTCACCCCGCGGCCGGACTCCAGCAGTGCGGCGCTGACGTCCTCATAAAGAGGCTCACCCAGTGCGCCGGGTTCCTTGGTGCGATCCAGCGTCGTCAGAATCCTGCAGCTTGCAGGAAGCGCGGCAAGCAGATGCTCCATGGAAAACGGCCGGTACAGATGCACCTGAATCATGCCGACCTTTTCTCCCTGTTCGTTGAGATAGTCCACCACTTCGCGTGCAGCTTCACAGACTGATCCCATCGCCACGATGACGCGCTCGGCGTCCTGCGCACCGAAGTAATTGAAGAGCCGATAGTCGCGCCCGGTCAGGCTGGACATTTTTTTCATATACTCTTCCACAATGGCCGGGAACGCAAAATAAGCAGGGTTCGATGCCTCGCGGTGCTGGAAGAAAATGTCGTCGTTCTCACCGCTGTTCCGGATAGTCGGATGCTCCGGGTTCAGCGCACGGTCGCGGAATTTTTCCAGTTCGTCCCAGTCTACCATGGCCTTCAGGTCGTCGTAATCGAGGACTTCGATCTTTTGAATCTCATGGCTCGTGCGGAAGCCGTCAAAGAAATGCTGTACCGGCAAATGTCCCTTGATGGCGCAAAGGTGTGCCACAGCTCCCATGTCCATGCATTCCTGCACGCTGGAGGAAGCGATCTGTGCCCAGCCGATCTGCCGGCAGGCCATAACATCCTGATGGTCGCCGAAAATGGACACCGAATCCGTCGCAACGCTGCGGGCGGCTACGTGCATGACGGCAGGAATCTGCAGGCCGGCAATGCGGTACATCGGCGGGATCATCAGCATCAGGCCCTGGGCGGAAGTGTAGGTTGTCGCAAGAGATCCGGCTTCCAGCGCCCCCTGAATCCCTGCGCAGGCACCGGATTCGGCCTGCATCTCCATCAGTCTTACCTGTGAACCGAAAATATTCTTCTTCCCGTGTGCAGACCACTCGTCTACATGGTTTGCCATCGGGCTTGACGGAGTGATTGGATAGATCGTTGCAACTTCAGTAAATGCATAGCTCGCGTAGGCGGCCGCTTCATTGCCGTCCATGGATTTGAACGTTTTAGACTTTGCCATTACGAACCTCCTGTTTTTTGTTTGGGTGCTCAGACCCCACCTGTCAATATATCACTTTTCCGCCTTTACTTCAACCTCTTGTTTGGTACTTTCGCACAATCATATGCGACTCTTTCTCATGGTGATTTTCTTTTCGTATCGCTGCAGCTAAGATGCAGTTTTTGCCGCTGAGGGGGTAGCGGATTCGCTCAAACCGTGATAAACTCAGACTTGGATTTTCACAGTTTTCCCGCAGCAGCAGCATCTCAAAAAGGAGGGTCAACATTGCAGTTTAACGTGAACCATCCCGTGCTGTTTCTCCTGGCCGGGATTATTGTTCTGGTTGTTCTGGCGCAGTCGGTCTGGTTTCTGCGCAAGGCCTGGAAGCGCGGCATGGAAATCGGCATGCCGATGGGCAAGCTCAAACGCATCGTAATCGGCACAGCGGTTTTCACCATCGCGCCGGCAACCGCTATCGTGATCAGCGTGATCAGCCTGTCCAAAAAGCTCGGCATCCCGCTTCCCTGGATGCGGCTGAGTGTCGTCGGTGCCATTACCTATGAAACCCCTGCCGCCGCCAACGCTCTCAGTGCCATGGGGTTGGAATGGGCAAAGGTTACGAGTCTCTCTGCCACTGAGTATGTCACCGTTGCTTCGGTCATGACGGCAGGCATCATGGTGGGCATCTGGCTGGTGCCGGTCGTCGGCAAAAAGCTCATCAGCGGCATGATCAACCTGGAAAAGCGGGACAAAAAATGGGGCGAAATCTTTTCCGCCTCCATGTTCCTTGGCATGATCTCCGCATTTCTGGGTTATGTGTTCTGCAACTTTGCCGGTGTTTTCCGCGGAGAACTGAGCGGACTGATTCCCCCGCTTGTCATGCTGGTATCGGCGCTGATGATGGGCCTCTGTGCCCTGGCGCTGAAAAAGCTCGGCTGGCGCTGGATGAATGATTACGCCCTGCCGATCAGCCTGATTGCGGGCATGGCTTCTGCCATCCCCATCACAGCCTGGCTCGGCTGAGGAGGTGTGCAGATGAAAAAAGAACTTTCCTATCTTGATTCCGTTCATCGGGACGGCCGGATCTGGAATCTTTCGGTGATGGTGATTCTGCTGCTCTTCCCGGTTGCAGTCGGCCTCATTTTCCATGCAGGGCTCGACTGGCGCGGCTTTGCTTTCGGCATGCTGGCTACCGCGCCCATGTATTGGGCGGTCGGCGTCATTGAGACGTTCACCTTCGTCCCTATGCTTGGCGCGGGCGGTTCCTATCTTGCCTTTGTCACCGGCAATATCACAAACCTTAAGGCGCCTGCTGCGCTCAACGCGCTTGAACTCGTCGGTGCAGATATCAAGACCGAGGAGGGCGAAATTGTCTCTACCATTGCCATCGCGGTCTCGAGCATCGTGACCACGCTGATCATCGTTCTCGGGGTGCTTCTCATCACACCGCTGACTCCGGTGCTGAATTCTCCCGCTCTGGCTCCCGCTTTCGACCAGATTCTGCCGGCTCTCTTCGGCGGCCTCGGCGTGGTATACATCTCGCGCAACTGGAAGATCGCCATCGCACCGGTTTTGCTGATGCTGATTCTGTTTATCGCCATTCCGGCGCTCGGCAAGGTCGTCAGCATCATGGTACCGGTCGGCGTGCTGTTCACCCTTGCAGTCTCCCGTATCCTGTATCAAAAGAATCTTCTGTAAAAGAGGGAGCATCATGGTGATTCTCTACATTCTGTTGGTTTTCGCAGCCGTCATTCTCGCACGTACGCTGATGTTTACACCGCCAAAGGAAGAACAGAAAGTATTTGAAGAAATCGAGCTGGACGGTGCGGAGAGTATCCGGAACCTCTTTACGCTTGTCCGCTGCAGAACCGTTTCCTATTCCAACCCGGTTCTGGAAGAGGAGGCGGAGTTTAAAAAACTGATCGGGCTGCTGCCTGAACTCTACCCAAATGTCTGGAAAAATTGTCCTCTTCAGCGTTTTGAGGGGAGAGGACTTCTTTTTCGCTGGCAGGGCCGGAAAGAGGGAGATCCTGCCGTCCTGATGGCACACTACGACGTCGTGCCGGTCGAAGAGGAAAACTGGCAAAAGCCGGCTTTCGACGCCATTGCGGAAGATGGCGTCATGTGGGGCCGCGGAACTCTGGATACCAAGGTAACCTTCAACGGGATCCTCTCCGGGGCGGAAAACCTGATCCGGCAGGGCTTTCAGCCGGAACATGACATTTATTTTGCTTTCTCCGGCGGAGAGGAAATCAACGGTCCCGGCGCTGAAAACATTGTCCGTTTCTTCCAGAAAAAGGGCATGAACCTACGCCTTGTTCTGGACGAGGGCGGCGCCGTGGTGGAGGATGTCTTTCCGGGTGTCAAAGGTCCCTGCGCGCTGATCGGCATTGCGGAAAAAGGCCTTTTGAACCTGGAGTATTCCGTTTCGGGCGCTGGAGGGCATGCTTCAGCCCCCGCGCCGCACACTCCGGTAGGCAAACTTGCCCTTGCCTGTGCGAAGGTGGAAGCGCATCCCTTTAAAATGCATCTTACCAAACCGGTGCTGGAGATGTTCAATACCCTCGGCCGTCACTCAAGCTTTGTCTATCGGATGATCTTCGCAAACCTCTGGGCTTTCGGCTGGGTTCTTGATCTGCTTACCAGAAAAACCGGCGGAGAGCTGAATGCGCTGATGCGTACAACGGTTGCCTTTACCAGGATGCACGGCAGCAAAGCTGCCAATGTTATTCCCCCAAAAGCATCCATGGTCTCCAATATTCGCCTGATTTCGGGAGATACCGTTGAATCCGCCACTGCCCGGGTAAAAGGCATTATCAATGACGATGACGTACAGCTGAACAAACTGGTCGGATGGGATCCGAGCCCTATCTCCCGCACCGACTGTGAAGGCTGGCAGATCGTATCCTCAGCCTGCAGTGAAACCTGGCAGGGATGCATTGTCACTCCCTATCTGATGATGCAGTGTTCCGACAGCCGCCACTACGGCACGATTTCAGACAAGGTCTACCGTTTCTCAGCGATGGACATGACCGCTGAGGAACGGAGTCTGATCCACGGCAACGACGAACGTATAAGGCTCGAATCCATCGGCCGTGCAGTCGAATTCTTCACCCGCGTGATCCGACAGCTCTGATACCGGATTTTCCTGTGACCGGACAGGGCGTCATACTTTACAGATACCTGCATTTTACTACTCATATCTGTACAAATTTCCCTGCAGAGTCGAATTTCCCCGACTGGAAAAGAGCGGAAGATGCACTGCGATAATCCGACAGCGTTCTGGATTTGAGCAGTGCCTTCTGCTCTTTTTTGCAGTCTTTGAACATCCAGATCATATAATACCAGAGCTGCTTCATGCGCTCTACGGCAAATCCGGAACTCAGGCGGTCGGAAAGATATGCTTCCAGAAGTGCATCGTGAAAGTCCTGCAGTTCATGGCATGAAAGCTTTTCTCCGCCCTGCAGTTCCCGAAAAAGCGCCGGATTGGCAATAATTCCCCGTCCGGCCATATAGCTTTTGACCGCTGGTATGCGGAGACGGATTTCGTTATAATCCTGAAGTGAAAAAAGATTCCCGTTATAGGTCACCGGCGCTCTGCTTTGACCGCTGAGCGCAGCAAATCCGGCAAAATCCGGCTCGCTTTTGTACATGCCGTCCCTCGCTCTGGCATGCACGATCAGCCGGGACAGCGGATAGCGGTTGTAAACTTCCAGAATTTGAGAGAACTCCTCCGTGCTGTGCACACCCATGCGGGTCTTGACGCTGATACGCACGCCCTTCTGCTCTGCATG
>JAEEGH010029086.1_pt1 | contig 10829 bp, 6 predicted proteins | sample 9134181 | NCBI WGS metagenome assembly JAEEGH01 (sample SAMN16246544, study PRJNA631951) | gut metagenome | biome: gut microbiome; feature: rumen; material: DP-attached | host: Bos | place: Iran: Karaj | collected 2018-10
GAGGACTTCCTTCCGTATCTGCGGGAGGCGTTCGAACAGAGCTGTACGCCCGAAGGACGGGCGGTCCTGCGGGAAGAATTCGAGAAATATCTCTTTTACAAGGTTTAGTTCCCCTTGATCCGGGCGATGGCCGCTTCGGGATCGGCGGCGCCGAAGACGGCGTTGCCTGCGACGAGGATGTCGGCGCCGGCAGCGGCAATCCCGGCGGCGTTTTCCGCGGTCACTCCGCCGTCGATCTCGACGAGGCACGGCAGTCCGCGGCGCGCGATTTCCGCCTTCAGTGTGCGGACGCGGTCGAGGGACGCGGGAATGAACTTCTGGCCACCGAAGCCGGCGAATACGGACATCACGACGATATAATCCGTCTCATCCAGGTACGGGAAGCAGTCTTCCACCGGTACGTCCGGATCGAAGGCGAGGCCGGGCTTCATCCCGAGGGCGCGGACCGCCCGCAGCAGCTCCGCCGGGTCGCGGCCTGCGTCGAGGGCGGCTTCGAGGTGGAAGCTGAGCATCCGGACGCCGGCCTTCGCGAAACGCTCGAAATACTTGTCGGGGTTCACGATCATCAGGTGGGCGTCGAGGGGAATCGTGCTTTCGCGGGCGACGGAGGAGATGAGGCCGAAGCCGAAGGAGATGTTGGGCACGAAGGTGCCGTCCATCACGTCGAGATGGATCATGTCCGCGGCGCGGTTGAGCATCCGTACCTGGCTTCCGAGGTTCAGGAAATCCGCCGAGAGGATGGAGGGTGAAATCAGCATGGCACTATCGGTCAGCGGGGACGAGCATACGTTCGATGTCGCAGACGTACTGCTTGAAGACGCGGTCGGTCGACATCAGGTCGGAGACGGTCGTGCAGGCGTGGAGGACGGTCGCGTGGTCCTTGCCGCCGATTTCGGCGCCGATGGCCGAGAGGGAACAGTTGCTGATCAGGTTGCGGCAGAGGTACATCGCAATCTGGCGGGCCTGGACGATCTGGCGCTTGCGGGACGGCGAAACGAGGGTTTCGCGGGTCAGGTTGAAGTAGTCGCAGACGGCGGACTGGATCCGGTCGATGCTGAGGTCGTTCTGCTCGTCCTCGATGATGTGGCCGGTAATGCGCTCGGCGAGCTCGATCGAGTCTTCCTGGTGGGTCAGGGTGGCGTGGGCGATCAGGGAGATCAGGGCGCCTTCCAGCTCACGGAAGTTGGACTTGATCCGGGTGGCGAGGAATTCGAGGACCTTGTCGCTGACGGGAACGCCTTCGCGGAAACAGCGGGCCTTCAGCATCGCGAGGCGGGTCTGGTAGTCCGGACGCCGGAGCTCGACGGAGAGGCCCCACTTGAAGCGGGAAAGAAGCCTGTCTTCGAAGTTCTGGAGGTCCACCGGCGCGCGGTCGGAGGTCAGGATCAGCTGCTTGCCGCACTGGTGCAGGTAGTTGAAAATATGGAAGAATGCGCCCTGCGTGCCCTTCTTGTCGGCAAACTCCTGCACGTCGTCGATAATCAGCACGTCCACCAACTGGTAGTAGCGCAGGAAATCGGAGACCTCGTTGGAGTTGTTGTTGCTCTTGGCCGAGCAGGCCGCGTTCATATACTGATTCTGGAAGGTATTGGCATTGACGTAGAGCACCACCTTCTCGGGATACTGCTCCTTGACGGAAATGCCGATAGCCTGTGCGAGATGCGTCTTGCCCAGACCGGGCCCCGCGTAGATGAAGAGCGGGTTGAAGGCGTTGCGTCCCGGCGTGCGCGCGATGCTGACACCGGCTGCGCGGGCCAGGCGGTTGCACTCGCCCTCGATGAAATTCTCCATCGAGTACTGGGGATTGAGGTGCGAATCGATATTGAGCCGCTTGATACCCGGAATCAGGTAGGGATTGCCTTCATAGGTGGCTGCCACATCGGGAGCCGGGATATCCACGTTGCGCAGGCGTGCGGTGGAACGCTGGTTCTCCGTGATGAAGGTGTCGGCGATGCGGACCTTGTAGCGGAGACGCGCCTCCGGGCCGATGACGCGGTGCAGGACTTTGCTCAGCAGATCGAGGAAGTTGGCCTCGATATGCTCGCGGACATAATCCGACTGAACCTCGATGGTGAGGATGCTGTTTTCCAGCGAAACCGAATGGATGGGTGCGAACCAGGTATTGTAGGCAGGCGCCGGGATGTTGTCCCGGATTACATCCTGGCAGTTTTTCCAAACAATATCGTGTTTTTGCGTACCCATTTTCGCTTTTTTTCGGAGTTACAAAAATGGATGAAAAAAACGTGATAAAAAAATCTTTTTGCTATTGTTTTTTTCAAGAAAAATACAAGTGCTTATGTATCAGTGAAAAAAATGTTGAAAAACGTTTTTATCACTGTACATCAATTAGTTACACTTGCCAATATGCGCTCCAGCGCGCTCCGTCAAAGGTGCATTTTTAAAATTATCTGACAATCGTTCCATCGGGCGCAACACGCACCAAAAACGCCCCGGAAAACTTGGATTTCAGACGCGACAGCGCTGCAGCCGCTTCAAAGCGGGTTTTGTAAAAACCGATGCAATATTTATAGGTTTCTCCTACCGCCAGGCAGTCCACCTTTTCTCCTTGAAACTCCGGTGCGCCGTCGGCCAATTTTCTCGATAGGGAAAAAATTTGAATTCGGTAAACCGTATCGGTCGGGGCGGGAGCGACCGCGGTTGAAGTCTCAATCGAAGTTGCGGTCGAATCCGGATTCGGGACGATTGTAGAATCAGCGGGTGCCAAAGGTTCTTCCGGCCGCTCTGGCTGGCGGTCATACTCCTTCTTGAAGGCCGCGAAGGCCCGGAAAATGCAGTCCACCGTCTTACCGCGCGCATCGCGGTCAGTCAACTGGTCGCGGTCCTTCGCGTTGGAAAGGAATCCCACCTCCACCAGCACCGCCGGCATCGTGGTCCGCCAAAGCACCAGCAACGCAGCCTGCTTGATACCGCGGCTGAATCCAATCGGTCCCTGGGCGAGCTGCTGCTCGACGAGTTCCGCCATCCGGACGCTCTGTTCCAACTGGGCATTCTGCATCATATTGAAAAAGATGAAGGAGTCCGGTTCCTTCGGATCGTAACCGGCGTAGGTGGTCGTATAATCCTCCTCCAGCAGAATCACGGAGTTTTCCCGCTTGCAGACCTCCATATTGGAGCGGCTGTTGTCCGTTCCCATCAGGAAGGTCTCCGTACCGCGCGCAGACTTGTTGGTGGTGGAGTTGACGTGAATCGAGATGAAGAGATCCGCGTGGTTGCGGTTGGCCTTGCGGCCGCGCTCCACCAGAGGAATATAAATGTCGCGCTCGCGCGTGTAGATGACCTTGACCTCGGGATAGGCTTTCTTGATCTTCTCCCCCAGACGGACGGCGATGTCGAGCGTGATATCCTTCTCCCGAATCTTTCCATGGACGCAGCCCGGATCATGCCCGCCATGGCCCGCGTCAATCACCACGGTCTTCAGGGTAAAACCCGCCGCGGAAGGCTCCTGGGCGGAAACCGGCAACCCGCTCGCCAAGAGCAGGCCAAGCCACAGCGCTATGAGGATTCTGGCCGGCATTCTACCTTTTTCCGGGAAAATTGTTACTTTTGTACTTTTGCAAATATACGAAAAGTCCTTCAAATGACAATACGGCGTCTTCCGATCCTCCTCACGGCCCTCGCGCTGCTGGTGCTCTCCGCACCGGCAGGATTCGCGCAGCAGCCGGATTCTTCGGAGGTGAAGAAACGCATCATCGACACCACGGAGCTGGCGCTGCCGCCCCTGCACACCGACAGCACCCTCGTCGCGCCGCGCGACACCACACCCGCTCCGCAGGGCAACCTGGAGCGCCCCGCCTTCACCACAGCCCGCGACTCGGTAATCGAGGACCTGGAAAAGAACATTCTCTACTACTTCGGCAACGTCACGGCCAACTACGGCGACATCTCCATCACGGCCGACTACATGGCCTACAACATGGACCTGAATATCGTCTATGCCCGCGGCCAGTTCGACCCGGTGGCGGACTCCGTGGTGGGCAAACCGGTGATGAAGGACAAGGGCGGAGAATACCAGATGGACGAAGTCTATTACAACTTCACCACCCGGAAGGCCAAGATCAAGAACATGTCCACCAAGCAGCAGGACGGTACGCTGGTGGGCGACAACCTGAAGATGATGCCCGACGAGTCGTTCAACATCTCGGGCGGCAAATATACGGTCTGCGACGCACCGCATCCGCACTATTACCTGCGCATGACCACGGCCAAGATCATGACCGAGCCCAAGCAGAAGACGATGTTCGGCCCGGCCTACCTCGTGGTCGGCGACGTGCCGCTGCCGATCGGTCTCCCCTTCGGATTCGTGCCGGACCGCCCCGACCGCGCCAGCGGCCTGCTGATTCCCTCCTATGGCGATGAAACCGCCCGCGGCCTGTATCTCAAGGACCTGGGCTATTCCTTCGTCATCGGCGACTATGCAGACATCGCCCTCACCGGCGACATCTACTCCTACGGTTCCTGGGCCGTCCGCCTCACTTCCCGCTACAAACTGCGCTACAAGTTCGACGGTTCGCTCTCCATCAACTATTCCGACGACATCACGGGCGAGCGGGGCACCCCGAGTTTCAACGAATCACGCAACTTTGGCGTCACCTGGAGCCACGCGCAGGATTCCAAGGCCCATCCGGGAACCTCCTTCCGCGCATCGGTCAACTTCTCCAGCCCTTCGAACAACCGGTTCAATTCCACCGGCATCACCGAGAGTCTGCAGAACCAGACCTCCTCGTCCATCTCCTACTCGAAGACCTGGAGCGGCATGAGCATCTCGATCAACGCCCTCCACAGCCAGAGCTCCCGCGACAGTTCGTACGCCATCACCTTCCCGAACATCACCTTCAGCGTCAACCGGTTCTATCCCTTCAAGCGGCAGAACCGCGTGGGCAAGGAGCGGATCTATGAGAAGATCTCGCTCAGCTACAACACCACGCTGCAGAACAAGATCAACTTCAAGACCAGCGAGATCCACGATCCCGACTTCTGGAACAAGATGCAGAACGGCATGACCCACAACTTCCAGATCGGTCTCCCCTCCTTCACGCTGCTCAAGTATTTTCAGTTCTCCCCGTCGGTCACCTACGGCATGAACTGGTTCTTCCGCGAGCAGGTGCGCAACTACGATCCGGACCTGGACCGCGTGGTCTCCAGTTACTCCAATCTGTTCAGCACATTCGGCGTCACCCAGAACTTCTCGGCTGGCATCTCCATGAGTACGCGGCTCTACGGTATGTTCAATTTCGGCCCCAAGAGCAAGCTGCAGGCCATCCGGCACATGATCACCCCTTCGTTCAGCTTCAGCTGGCGGCCGGAAATGGGCACGCCGGCCAACGGCTACACGAGCATCACCTATACCAAGGCCAACGGCAGCACGGTGACCGAAGAGTACAACCGCTATGCGGGCATGCTCTACTCGCCGCCGGGCAAAGGACGCACCGCCGCCATCTCCTTCTCGTTTGCCAACAATCTGGAAGCCAAAATCAAGAGCCCGAAGGACTCTACGGCAGGCGGCACGAAAAAGGTCAAACTGATTGACCAGCTGGGCGTCAGCGGCTCCTACAACTTCCTGGCCGACTCGCTCAAGCTCTCCACCATCTCGATCAGCGGCGCCACCACGGTGTTCGGCAAGCTGGGCGTCAACGGAAACATGACCCTCAACCCCTATGCCATCAACGAAAAAGGGCAGATTATCAATAAGTTCAACGTGCTCAAGACCGGTCACCTCGCCCGCATGACCAATGCCGGCGCCTCGCTCTCGTATTCCATCAGCGGCGGCGGCAAGTACCAGGGCAACGACGGCCACAGCGGAGCGCCCGCCGGCGGGGGCGGCGACGGAGACGGGCACGACCACGGCCACAGCCACGGCGGCAACAGCGACTACGCCTTCATCTATTACCACCCGATTACCGGTGAATACATTCCGGGCGGCTGGTGCTACTACATGAACCCGAACATTCCCTGGTCGCTGCGTATCGGCTACAACTACTCTTTCTCGCGGTCTTATCAGTACTCCAACGAGCGGCTGCAGGTGAAGAACAACCACACGCAGACCGTCTCGCTCTCCGGCAGTCTCCGGCTCACCAAGGCGCTCGACATGAACTTCAACACCGGCTTCGACCTCACCAAGCTGAAGATGTCCACCACGCAGGTGAGCGCCACCTACGACCTCCACTGCTTCACGATGTCCATCTCCTGGGTGCCGAACGGACAGTGGGAAAGCTGGAGCTTCCGCTTTGCCGCGAAGGCATCCGCCCTGGCCGACATCCTCAAGTTCAAGAAGACCTCCAGCTACTGGGATAAGTAATTCTTGCAAAGTCAGGCTTTTTTGCTTAACTTTGGAGGGTTATGTTCGAAAAAATCGTCTCCACCGTCAACGGCATTGTCTGGAGTCCCGCCCTGGTGATTCTGCTGATTGCCGCCGGACTCTACTTTACCGTCCGAACCCGATTCGTCCAAATCCGCCGTCTGAAACTGATGGTCAAGCTGCTCTTCGTCCGCAAGAAAGAGCCGGTGCCCATTGAAGTTTCCGGGGCCTCCACGGAGGAAGACACGCCCAAAGCCAAGGGTGTCTCGTCGTTCCAGGCCTTCTGCATGGCCCTATCGGGCCGCGTGGGAACCGGCAATATCGTGGGCGTGGCCACGGCCATCGCGATGGGCGGCCCTGGCGCCATCTTCTGGATGTGGATGATCGCCTTTTTCGGCGCCTCCACCGCCTTCGTCGAATCGACGCTCGCGCAGATCTACAAGTTTCCTCACCACACCGGATGGCGCGGCGGCCCGACTACCTATATCGACAACGGTCTCAAGCAGCGCTGGCTGGGTATCCTGTTCGCGCTCTTCACGATTATCGGATACGGATTGCTGAGTGTCACGGTGCAGGCCAACGGGGCTGCTTCCGCCGCCTTCAACTCCTTCCACCTTCCGCCGCTGGCCGGCGGCATCCTGCTCGCTGCGCTGCTTCTGCTGGTCGTGGCGGGCGGCGTCAAGCGCATCGCCAACGTGGCGGCTGTCATCACCCCGATCATGGCCGTAATCTATATCCTCTTCTCGCTGATCATCGTCGCCCTCAACTACAAGGCGATTCCCGGCATGTTCAGTCTGATTTTCACCAGTGCATTCGGCACCAACGCGGCCTTCGGCGGCATCCTGGGCAGCGCCATCGCCTTCGGCGTCAAACGCGGTCTCTATTCCAACGAAGCGGGGCAGGGCGGCGGCGCCATCGCTTCGGCCAGCGCGGACGTCTCGCATCCGGCCAAACAGGGCCTCGTCCAGGCCTTCTCGGTCTATATCGACACCCTGCTGGTCTGCACCGCCACGGCGCTGATGATTCTCAGTTCCGGCACCTATAATGTATTCGACGCTGCGGGCGGAACCGTGATGACCGGCGCCCCCGAGCTGGGCGACAACTATGTCGGATTCACCCAGGCCGCCGTGGACAAGGTGTTCCACGGATTCGGCGGCGCATTTGTTTCCATAGCCCTCTTCTTCTTCGTTTTCACGACCATCATCGCCTACTATTTCTATGCGGAATCCAGCATCGCCTACCTCTGCTCAACCGGCGGCAAGCACCGCTGGAAACTGGAAAAGGTGGTCGTCTGGATTTACCGGCTTCTGATTGCGGCGGCCGTCGTGTTCGGCGCGGTCCGCGAGGCCAATGTCATCTGGCAGTTGGGTGATATCGGCGTGGGACTCACCACCTGGATCAACGTCATCGTCATCCTGATTCTCTGCCCGCAGGCCATCCGGGCACTCAAAGACCTGGAGAAAAAGGAAAAAGCCGGCGAACTGGAATAGTTCTCCCGGTGCGGAACTTTTTTTGCGTTTCGTGCATTTTTGATTATCTTTGCCGTGATTTACAAGGATAATCCGTCCCATCTGCGGAGCGTCCCCATCCACAAATATGATTACAAAAGACGAACTTGAAGCCAAAAGTCGCGAAGACTTGCTGGCACTCGCCAAGGGATACAACATTCGTAAACCCGAGGCCCTCGATGCAACCGACCTGGTCTATGCCATTCTCGATGAACAGGCCAACCAATCCAGTGAAAAGATTACCCTGAGACCGCGCCGCAAAGGTCCTGCCGCTCAGGAAAAGAAGAATACGCCCGAACAGAAAGCGCCGGCCGCTCCCAAGGAGACGCCCAAGGAGGCCAAACCTGCCGAGGCCGCTCCGGCCGAGAAGCCCAAACGCGGCCGCCCCAAGAAGAACGCCGAGCCCGCACAGGCTCCGGCAGAAGTTGCTCCCGCTTCCGAGACCAAACCGGCAGCCGACGTCCCTGCAAACGCCGACAAGCCCAAACGGGGCCGCAAGCCGCGCAAGGAGACCACGGCCAGCGAGCCTGAGCTCCCGCTCGAGCAGCCCAAGGCAGAAAACAAGCCCGAAGAGAAGCCGGCCGAGCAGAAACAGCCCAGACAGGGCGGTCAGCCGCGTCCCCAGAATCAGGGTCAGCAGCAGAACCAGAATCAGCAGCGCCCGCAGAACCAGCAGCCGCAGCAGCCCAAACAGCCGCGCATCGAATTCGAGGGCACGGTGGAGGCCACCGGTGTGCTGGAGATCGTGCCCGACGGCTACGGATTTCTCCGCTCTTCCGACTACAACTACCTCAACTCCCCGGACGATATCTACGTCTCGCAGGCGCAGATCAAATCCTACGCCCTCAAGACCGGTGACACGATTCTCGGCGAGATCCGTCCTCCGAGAGAAGGGGAAAAATACTTCCCGCTCATCAAGGTGCGCCTGATCAACGGCCGCTCCCCGGAATCCATCCGCGACCGCGTGCCGTTCGACTTCCTCACCCCGCTCTTCCCGGAGGAGAAGTTCAACCTCACCGGCCACGGCCACAACAGCAACATTTCGGTCCGCGTGGTGGATCTCTTCACCCCCATCGGAAAGGGCCAGCGCGGTCTGATCGTCGCCCAGCCGAAGACCGGTAAGACCGTGCTGCTCAAAGACATTGCCAATGCCATTGCCGACAACCATCCGGAGGTCTATATGATTGTCCTGCTCATCGACGAGCGTCCGGAGGAGGTCACCGACATGGAGCGCAGCGTCAAGGCGGAGGTCATCGCATCGACCTTCGACGAACCCGCGGAGCGCCACGTGAAGGTCTCCAGCATGGTGCTCGAGAAGGCCAAGCGCCTGGTGGAGTGTGGCCACGACGTGGTCATCCTGCTCGACTCGATCACCCGCCTCGCGCGCGCCTTCAACACGGTGCAGCCCGCTTCGGGTAAGGTGCTCTCCGGCGGTGTGGATGCCAACGCCCTCCAGAAGCCCAAGCGCTTCTTCGGCGCAGCCCGCAACATCGAAAACGGTGGCTCGCTCACCATCCTGGCCACCGCCCTCACCGAGACCGGCTCCAAGATGGATGACGTGATCTTCGAGGAATTCAAGGGTACCGGCAACCTCGAGCTGCAGCTCGACCGGAAACTCTCCAACAAGCGCATCTTCCCGGCTGTGGACGTCACCCTGAGTTCCACCCGCCGCGACGACCTGCTCTACGATCCGGAATACATCAACCGCATCTGGCTCCTGCGTAACTACCTGGCCGACATGAACTCCATCGAGGCCATGGAATTCCTCAAGAGCCGCCTCGAGAAGACCACCAACAACGCGCAGTTCCTCATCGAGATGAACGGCGACACGCTGAAGTAGCAGCGTTTGACACAGAAAAAAAGGGCCCGCAGCATCCTGTGGGCCCTTTTTCTATCATCTCAAGGCTATCGGTTCACGCCCAACTTGCCGGCATATTTGCCGATCTTCTCCTTGGCGTAGGCCAGGGAGATGGTCAGGGATTTGCGGCCGAGGGTGGGGGCATCGAACATCGCGTCGGTCATGATGGCCTCGCAGAGGCTGCGCAGGCCGCGGGCGCCCAGTTTGAAAGAAATGGCGGTATCGACGATGAATTCGAGCACCTCTTTGCGGACCGTCAACCGGATACCGTCCATCGCGAAGAGGGCCTTGTACTGCTTGATCAGGGCATTCTTCGGTTCGGTCAGGATGGAGAGCAGGCTGTCGCGGTCCAGCGGATCGAGATGCGTCACCACCGGCAGGCGGCCGATGATTTCCGGAATCAGGCCGTAGGAGCGCAGATCCTGCGGAGCCACGTACTGGATCAGGTTGTTCTTGTCCACCTGCTCGCGCTCTTTCTGCGCATTGAAGCCGATCACCTGCATGTTGAGCCGCTGCGAAATGTGGCGCTCGATTCCCTCGAAGGCGCCGCCGCAGATGAAGAGGATGTTCTCCGTGTTGACGGCAATCATCCGCTGCTCAGGATGCTTACGGCCGCCCTGCGGCGGGACGTTCACCACGTTGCCTTCCAGGATTTTGAGCAGAGCCTGCTGCACCCCTTCTCCTGAAACGTCGCGCGTGATGGAGGGGTTGTCGCTCTTGCGGGCGATCTTGTCGATCTCATCGATAAAGACAATGCCCCGCTCGGCCCGTGCCACATCGTAATCCGCATCCTGCAGCAGGCGGGTCAGGATGCTCTCGACATCCTCCCCCACATAGCCCGCCTCGGTCAGCACCGTGGCATCCACGATGGCGAACGGCACGCCCAGCATCTTGGCGATAGTCCTGGCCAGCAGGGTCTTGCCGGTGCCGGTGGGGCCAACCATCAGGATGTTTGACTTCTCGATCAGGTCGTCGTCCTCCTTGCGGGAAATGCGCTTGTAGTGGTTGTAAACCGCCACTGCAAGCGTCTTCTTGGCCTCGTCCTGACCGATCACGTACTGATCCAGGAACTCCTTGATTTCACGGGGCTTGATGAGGGGCAGATCCGCGGCAGGAGCCTTGCGCGAAGCGGGACTCGGCGTCTCGC
>JAEEGH010029087.1_pt1 | contig 10829 bp, 10 predicted proteins | sample 9134181 | NCBI WGS metagenome assembly JAEEGH01 (sample SAMN16246544, study PRJNA631951) | gut metagenome | biome: gut microbiome; feature: rumen; material: DP-attached | host: Bos | place: Iran: Karaj | collected 2018-10
AGACATTCACATGATGGAGAGGTGGCGGAATTGGTAGACGCGCTACTTTGAGGGGGTAGTGTCAATTGTGACGTGGGAGTTCGAGTCTCCTCCTCTTCACCATATTTAACGATTCTTTTTGCGGTAATAGCTCAGTTGGTAGAGCACGACCTTGCCAAGGTCGGGGTCGCGAGTTCGAGTCTCGTTTACCGCTCTTTGTTTTAGGATAGGAAAAACCAAATCAATGAACTTATACTTAAGATATTTCGATAGAGAGACATTGGTCTACAATGCCGATCAGGCTATCGATTTTTTATGTTCCATACCCGAAATAGGTATGAACCCCGCTATCGAAGCCGATGTGCGCGAATATGTGGCAAGCGACGTGTATTATCCTAAAAGATATAAGGTGAGGCCAAGGGTCTACTTCATCATCATCAAGACCGAGGCAGCCACCATGCTCGACTTCAAGCAGAAAAAGGCACTACGCAACAACAATCAGCCCAATGCGGAGCGGAGAGAGACCATTGCGCCAGCCGTCTCAAAACTCAATGAGGAGAGAGAGGGTTGGTATGAGGGTGCTCTCGACTTCAAGCGTGTGGTCATGATTCCTGCCACAGGGAAACATGAATACCGTGATACGCATTTCGTGGCACGCTGCAAGGCGCTCTCTGGCCTCGATTGCTACAACCGCATCGTGGAGCACCTCAGAGACCGTGTCGACAGCCGGAGCCAGTTCCCATCGGCAAAGGGAAAGAATTTCAAGTTCAAGTATCTTGGATTGTGGAAATAAATAAAGAATTAGGAGGAAAACCATGAACAAAGTAATGCTTATTGGGAATGTAGGCAAGGAGCCTGAAGTGAAATATTATGACGCCGACCAGGCCGTCGCTACTTTCCCCTTGGCTACCACAGAGAAAGGCTATACGCTGGCCAACGGCACCGTTGTGCCCGACCGCACCGATTGGCACAATATCGTGCTCTGGAAGGGACTGGCAAAGGTGGCAGAGAAATTCATTCACAAAGGCGACAAGGTGTATGTAGAGGGAAAAATCAGATACCGCTCCTACGATGACCAGAAAGGCATGAGGAGATATGTGACCGAAGTGTATGGCGACAACCTTGAATTGCTCTCACCAAAGCCAACCAATGCGGCTTACAAACCCGAGGGTGACAACAAGGATGGGGTAGGCGAGCCCGAAATACCTTTCTGATGTAATTTTATCTACAATTGGAGACGATCGATTATTTTAGTCAGACGTTGGGAGGGGTGAGTTTCATCCCGCCTACACTGGCGGTATGCATAGCGGCGCTGTTGGCAGTGGCGCTTTTGTTGTTTTCGGGGTATGCCAGCGCATCAGAGATAGCATTCTTCAACATCTCGCCATCCGACCTCAACGCACTTGACCCTGAGCACCGGAAAACCGACCAGCAAATAGAGACACTGCGGCAGGACAGCGAACGTACGTTGGCGACCATTCTCATCACCAACAACTTGGTCAACGTCACCATCATCATGCTGTGCAATTATGTCTTCGACCGTATCGTAGACTTCGGAAACGCGACGTGGCTGAGATTCATCTGTATCACGGTCATCTTGACCTTCCTCTTGCTGCTCTTCGGAGAAATCATGCCCAAAATCTATGGCAGGCAAAACTCGCTGAAGTATTGCCGCTTTGCTGTGGGCGGACTCATGGTGCTCCGAAAACTCTTCTGGCCCATGGAGACCGTGCTCATGAGCACAGGAACCTTTGCGGAGAAGATAGTGCAGAAAGAGAACCACGTGCTTAGTGTAGACGACCTCGAGCAGGCTCTTGAACTCACCGACAAGGAGGAAATCAAGAACGAGCAGAGCATGCTTCAGGGCATCATTCGTTTCGGCGACGAGACGGTGAAGGAAATCATGACTCCACGACAGGATATTGTGGACCTGAACATCAAGGACGATTTCAATACGGTCATCAACAGTGTGGTAGAGAACAACTACAGCCGTATTCCGGTATATCAGGGAAATGGCGACAATATCCGTGGCGTGCTGTATATCAAGGACCTTCTTCCCTTTATCGGGAAACCGGCTTCTTTCAGATGGCAGAACCTGATACGGCCACCTTATTTCGTGCCTGAGACAAAGAAAATCGACGACCTTTTGAGGGAATTTCAGGAAAACAAGATACATATCGCCATCGTGGTCGATGAGTTTGGTGGTACAAGTGGCCTTGTCACTCTTGAAGACGTGCTTGAAGAAATCGTGGGCGAGATACACGATGAGTATGACGAGGAGGAGAAGACCTATACCCGTCTCAACCACAACACTTATATCTTTGAGGGAAAGACTTCTTTGTCGGATTTCTGCAAAATCCTTGATATCGACAACGAGTTCGACGAGGTGGAGGGCGATGCCGACTCTCTCGCCGGACTGCTCTTGGAACTGAAGGGCGACTTCCTGAAAGTGGGGGAGAAAATCGCATACAAGCGTTTCGCTTTCGAAATCCTTGCTGTAGAGGAGCGGCGTATCTCGAGCATCAAGGTCATCATACACGACCCTGCCGAAGAGGAGAAAAACACCAGCAAATAATGCCATTGCTTAGCATAAGAAACATTGACGCTTCTTCCAGACTTGCCATTTGGAACATGACAGAGAGTCCGGAGGAATTGAAGGCCTGCTATCCTATGCTCGACCTGCCCTACGACGAGGCTTGCCAACGGTTCAAAAGTCAGCATCGCAGAAAAGAGTTCCTGGCCATCAGGGCGCTGCTCATAGAAATGTCGGATGGCCGTTTGCCTGAAGTGTGCTATAACGCTAACGGCAAGCCGTCGCTCGGCGATGGGAGAAAGGTTAGTTTCAGCCATACTCAGGGATATGCCGTGGTGCTGATGTCGGAAAACGAAGAAGTGGGAGTGGATATTGAGCGTAAGGGCGACAGGGTGGCCAAGGTGGCGCATAAGTTCTTGCGCGACGACGAATTCCCGTCCCACCATGCCACAGCATCATCTTCTTCCGCCGTCGATGGCCTTAGCGTTGACGCCTTGCTGGTGATGTGGAGCGCGAAAGAAGCCGTGTATAAGTTGTTTTCTGCCCAGAACCTGGCTTTCGAGGAAATGAGAATAGCCCATTTCTCTCCCCAACCGCAAGGAAGAATCATCGTGGAAAACCTAAAGGAGGGCGTAGCGGTGGAGGTGGAATACCAACTCACTGACGACTATGTGCTGACCCTATGCAACCTTCCTGGATGGACTGCAAAACATCAATAAGAAAACATGAAACATCGTATTGTCTTGGCAGTTATCTGCCTTCTCCCAGTTTTGTCTATGGCCCAGTCGGTGGTCGTACACGAACAGGTGAATTTCCCCGAACAGATTCCGGCTGGGGGATACAGCGGCATCACATGGTTGGGTGAAGACAGGTATGCCGTGGTGACGGATAATGCCGCACACGACGGATTCTTTGTGTTTCGCATCCAAATCGACTCGTTGGGATGTATCGTCGACGTGTCGGACGAGGGTTTTAGGGGAAATGACGACAAAGGTCACGACAACGAGGGCGTGGCGTGGTGCCCGGCAAGGGGTACTGTCTTTATCAGTGGCGAGACCGACAATCAAGTGAGGGAACTGACACTGAAGGGGAAAGCCACGGGAAAGACATTGAGGTTGCCGAAATGGCTGAACAAGGGTGCTTCGGCAAAATACGGTCTGGAAGCCCTTACCTATAATGCCCAGACCCACCGCTTTTGGACGGTGAGCGAGAGCACGCTGCAAGGCGACGGACCTCAGGCTACACCGCAGAATGGGGCATCCAACCGCTTGCGTCTCATGGCTTTCAACGACGACCTCGCCCATGTGGGGCAATATTACTATGAGATGGACAAACCAGAGTCGGAGTATGCCACCCGCCAGTATGCCATGGGAGTGAGTGCTCTAACAGCCCTCGACGACGGGAGTTTGCTGGTGCTCGAGAGGGAGTTTTATGTGGCACCGTCAAAGATTGGCTCTACCGTGCAGTGCAAGATTTACCGGGTAACACCCCAAGCCAAGGACCAACTCAATGGGAAAGTGTCGCTGAACGGCAGAAAACCCTTGGAGAAGCAGTTGGTGGCAGAATGGTCGACGGCCATTGGACTGCTCACTTACTCTCTCGCCAATTATGAAGGGATGTGCCTCGGACCTCGATTGGAGGACGGAAGGCAGGTGATCGTGCTTATCGCCGACTCACAAAAACAATATGCCGGGGTCTTGGCCGATTGGTTCAAGACCATCGTCATCGAATAACGCGGAAGCGCACATAGGCATGGTCGTCGAACGACACCTGACCTTCCATCAGGCCTTTGGTGGCAAGATAATGATGGATGCACAAAGGGTCGGCAGACAACTGGTGGGCAAGGGCTTCCTCACTGTCGTGGAGAGTGGGGAGGAGGAAGGGATAGCCATCGGTGGCCAAGACCACCTCACAGGATGATGGTATGCGGACTACCCTGACCTTTTCGGTAGCGACGCAGAAACCATCGAAAACAGCAAAAGACTTATTCTGGTCATGACAGGTGCGGACAATTTTCTGCACGATAAGGTCACGGCCCTTGTCATGGCGTTGCAGCGAGGCGACATCGGTCTCGCCGTGGGCAAGCATACGGCGGATGATGTCTGAACGCTCTTGGGCGATGTGTTCTTCCTCGGGTTTGGGATTGTCGTAATATACGCCATCGACAAGGCATTGGCAGTCGCCCACCAACCACACCTCACCATGGTGAAGGCTGAAGATGGCGGCACTGGCAGTGAGGCGTTCCTCGGGGTGGTCGACAAGACGCGACATCTCCACCCCATATTGATGATAGGCCTCCACAATGGCAGTGGTCACCAAGCGGCAACACTCCTCCATGGTAACGGTAGCAGGCATCTGGCTCAGCGACTCGCCTACAAGCATCATGGCATGACGGCCATTACGCATGTCGGGGCGCATCTGGCGGGCTGCCTTGCTCGTACTGCCGTCGACAACCGCCACGAAGTCAGTCGTCGCCACGATGCCGTCCTCGCACATGGCGGGAAGGCTTTTGCCGATAACCTGGCTCTCGATGATTTCTATCTTCATTGGAGTAAGGGCGCTTGTCGTTGTAGGAGGAGTGTTTATGGGTTTTCTTCGAATGGGCAGACGGCGTGAATGGCTTGCCGGTGCCACCAAGTAATTGCGGGATGAGGTCGGGCCGTCCCATTCGGCGCAACTCGCGCTCAATACCCTGTCGCTCCTCTGGCTTGTACCAGAAGAAGAACATGCGCTGGGCAAGTTTTTCCCTGGGAGTCTTCGCGCTGAATACCGGCTGAAGGGTGTAGGGGTCATACCCCGTGTACCACATCTCGGTGCTGATGGTCATGGGTGTGGGCGTGAAATCCTGAACCTGTTCCAACTGGAAATCCAACCGTTTGGTGGCGATGGCAAGGCCAGCCATGTCTTCTTCACGGCATCCCGGGTGACTGCTGATGAAATAGGGAATGATTTGCTGGCGCAGGTTCTCGCGGCGGTTGATGTCATCGAACAGGCGTTTGAACTGCTCGAACTGTTCGAAAGAGGGTTTGCGCATCAGCATCAGCACTTCGGAACTGGTGTGTTCGGGAGCCACTTTCAAACGGCCGCTCACATGACGGCAGATGAGTTCACGGGTGTATTCGCGGGCAGCGGTATCGGTCTTCTCGTCGCCGCTCTGGTGGAGTAACAGGTCGTAGCGCACACCGCTGCCGATAAAACTCTTCTTCATGCCGGGCAGTTGGTCTACGGCATAGTAAATGTCGAGCAAGGCAGAGGGGTCGGTATTGAGGTTGCGGCAAATCATGGGATGGATGCAAGAAGGACGCTTGCACTTCGCGCAAAGGGCAAGGTTCTTGCCGTGCATGCCATACATATTGGCCGACGGACCGCCAAGGTCGCTCAGATATCCCTTGAAGTCGGGCAAGGCCATCACCTGGCGCACCTCCTTGAGGATGCTCTCCTTGCTTCGGCTGGCGATGAACTTCCCCTGATGGGCGCTGATGGTACAGAAGGCACAGCCGCCGAAACAGCCTCGGTGGATGTTGACCGAGTGCTTGATCATGTCGTAGGCAGGGATACGCTTGTTCTTGTATTTGGGATGGGGAAGACGGGTGTAGGGAAGGTCGAAACTGGCGTCAATCTCGGCGGTAGTCATAGGAGGGTAGGGTGGGTTGACAAGGGTGTAGCGGTCGCCAGTGGCCTGGAGCAGACGGGAGGCGTGCACCTTGTTCGACTCTTCCTCAATATGTCGGTAGTTTTCTGCTTCGCAGCGCTTGTCGGAAAGACATTCCTCATGACTGTGAAGAACGATGTCGCCGGACTGGATGCCACCGGGTATCTCGTCGCGTCGCAACACGTGGACGCTCTGCGGCAATGTGTGCCAGTCGCTGCGTGGCGCGCCATCGGCAATCATCTGGCAGAGTTGCACGATAGCCTTCTCGCCCATGCCATAGATAATCATGTCGGCTCCCGAATCGTAGAGGATGCACCGCCTGAGGCTGTCTTGCCAGTAGTCGTAATGGGTGAGGCGGCGCATCGAGGCCTCTATGCCGCCAAGCACCACGGGCACGTCGGGGTAGAGCCGTTTCAGGATTTGTGAATAGACAATGGTGGGATATTCCGGTCGGCAGTCGTGGCGGCCGTCAGGGCTATAGGCATCCTCGCTGCGCAGACGACGGTTGGCAGTGTATTTGTTGACCATCGAGTCCATGCAACCGGGGGAAATGCCAAAGAAGAGACGGGGACGGCCCAACTTGCGGAAATCGCGGAAGTCGCCGTGCCAGTCGGGCTGGGGCACGATGGCCACGCGCCACCCGGCATGCTCTATCACACGGCCGATGACGGCAGCGCCGAAAGAGGGGTGGTCGACATAGGCATCGCCAGAGAACAGGATGACGTCGAGGTCATCCCATCCACGCAACTCCACTTCTTTCTTCGTCGTGGGCAGCCAGTCGCTCAGACGATGCTCGGTCATTAGGGGTTGGCTGCGCTTTCTTCAGTCTCCTTGGAGCGTTCCTCCTCCCATTGGCGGTAGAGGGTAATCAGGTTGCCCAGGCCGAAGGCTTTCATGTTGCTGTTGTAAATCACGTCAAGACAGAGGTCGAGCAGCGATTTGTCGCTGCCGGCATCTCCTGAGAGCAAGGAGCGGACATTGAATTTCAACTTGTCGAGCACGCTCTCGTCGACAATGCCGTTGCTGTCTACCAGGTGGTCGAGGAGATGGTAGTTGGAAATGGTGGAGAGATGGCTCTCCTCTACCTCGATGCTGCGGGTGCCGGAATGGTTGGCTTGTATTTTATACATAAGCATAATGATGTTGTTGTTGTCATTTCACTAGATAGTTGAGTATGCCTCGCATGATGGCGTCGCGTGAACGCCGGTCGGTGATGCACTCCAGGGGGAATCCCACCGTCAGGCAGCGGTAGTCGCGGCCGCTGTAGGCCACGGCAGCACTCTGGCCGTCGGAATATTTCATCACACACGACGCAAGGGAGGTGGGACTGAGCACATCGGGTGCGGTGGCGGCATAATGCGTCTCGTTGAGGGTGCGCCAGGTGTCGAATGTCATGCCTAAACCCTGCACTCTGCCGTCTTTGTTGCCTTGCTGGCTACCGTTGAGATGGAGTTTCAACACGTCGGCGAGGAACCGTTGCTCTGATTCGGTGCGCATGTCGCTGCCCACAAACGAACCGCTGACCAACAGGCTGCCATGGTCGCGCACAAAAGAGCGCAGGCGTTTCTGCATATCCTGGGAGAATGCCTTGTAGAGCAAGAGCGAGTGGCCGTCGTCTTTCTCCAGACCAAGGACGAGGTCGATGCAGTCGATTCCGCCCAATTTCATTTTGCCGGTCTCGAGGGCCTCGCTCGAGCAACTGACGATGTTGTATTTATGGGCGGTATGGATGGCGGTGGCATGCTCGCGCACATAGTTGAATTCATTGCCGGCGATGAACTTCCCTTCCAGTTCCCTGCCGCAATAGCCCAATGCTCCTTCGCCTTCACGTCCACGACGGCTGTTGTCGAAGACGGTCTGTCGGCCTGCCCATCCAGCCATGCGTCCGTAGGTGATGCCCGCGTCGGCTTCTAGGTCAAATCCTTTCTGGTTGCCGGTGTCGATGATGGCAGGAGAGGAGAGACGGTGGAAACCATTGACAATCAGCACGGTCTTTTCCGACTGAGGAACATATTCTACCGACAACACCTCAGTGGGAAAACTGCTGCCACCGTTGTTGGCTGCCACCACACGGAAATGATACAGTTGGTTGGGGGCAATGTTTACCGTGCACGACGTGCCTTTCACCACCACGCCATTGTCGAAGTCAAGGTCGCCTATGGCGGTGTAGAGAATGTACTCAGAGGGGGTGGCACTGGGTTCCACGGGGTCTTTCACGGGATTCCACGACAGGTGTGCCTTACCGTGCGAATTCAGTTCGGCCTTGAAGTTTCGAGGGGGTAGGGGCTGTACGACATATTTCGTGCCATGCATCTCGTTGACATAGCGCAAAAGGGTCTTGTAGATGCTGCGGGCCAAGGTGAACCGGAAATTGGGGTCGAGGCCGTAGCGCATGTCACCGAAGTTCTGGTGCGACAGCACTTCAAGTATGGCAGAGGGGACTGCAGGTTCGCGGGTCTCGTTGTAGTTGCGGTCGTAGAGCACACGCCGGCGCCATGTGCCATACTGCGCCTTGATGTCTTCGCCGGCATTGGCAAGAAGAGCGTCGGCCAAGTCGTGGGAGGCCATGCGGGAGATGCCGGCATCCAGACGGCCGTTGTTGTGGTCGGTGGTGCAGATGGAGAGTGTGCCCACGAAGTCATTGCCGCCAGCCTTGTCGTAGCCGGCATCGCTGTGTACGGAGAGCATCAGTTCGATAGGCACGTTTTTGCCTCTGATGTTTGGCACGAAGACGGAACCGCCTGCCAGCCAGTTGCTGAAACGAGAACGGGCGTTGAGGTCGTCTTTGTAGTCGTCGGTGGTGCGGTATTGTTGGCCCCAGTAGTTGTATACGCTGTCGGGCGCGCCCATCCACTGTGCAGAGTAGCGGGTACCTTCGAGGCATCGGGGCACTCCACTGGTACTGCCTCCCCGCTCAATGTTGCCCATGCCGCCGCCGAAGCGCACGGCGTCGGCGGTCACCACGCTGCCGTTTTCACCCCGGCTGCTGAGGAACACGCCCTGGGCTTCGTGGCGGCCTTTGGAGAAGCCGAAGCGGCCCAGGTATATCCAGGTGCCGCCGCCCATCTGCTGGTTCACGCTGAAGCGGGTCACGCCGCCGTTGTGCCGCACTTCATACTGGGCGGCGCTGGTGCTGTTCGCCACGGTCTGGTACGACACGTATACACCATATTCGCCGTCGGCCGGGATGTTGGGGATCCAGCTGGCGGTGTTGTCGCCGTCGCTGTCGGTCTTCGCCTGGCGGGCCGTTCCCATCCTGAAGGGATTCTCGCCATGCAGGTAGCTGGCCTTGGGGTTGGCGAAGCCGCTGTCGGGCGCAGCCTGCCAGCGGCCGCGTTCGCTGTAGCCGCTGCCGCCGTCGTTGTCGACAACCACTTCCCGGGTGTTCCAGTCGCGTTCGCGCGGCAGCATCACCACGGCGCCGGCGTTCTCGAGCATCGGCACGAGGAAAGGCACCACGTAGCTCTGGGCATAGAGGTCTTCCACGGTTTCAAAAATACGTGCGCGCTGCCATTCCCAGCGGGCCAGCGACTGTTCGTAGTACCAGCCGTGGCTCTGCCACAGGGCGATGTGTCGGTTCTGCAGGCCTTTCGTGGGGTGGTTGGGCGAGGAGCTGCGGGTCAGCAGCGGTGCGCCCAGCTGGTCGTGGAAGTTTCCGGCGTACTGCTGGTGTTCCTTGACCACCGTGCGGTCGGGCTTGCCGCCATAGTAGCGGCTCTTGTAGTATTCAATGGGTTTCTTGTCTGCGTAGAGCGAGAGTTTGTTCTTATACTTGGCAAATTTCTTCGGCAGGGTTTCCCGGGCGATGGAATAGAGGTCCTTGATCTCCTGTTCGCGCAGCGGGAAATCCACCAGGCCGCGGCTGAGGGTCAGGCGCAGGGTCCCGTCGTTCAGGATGGTGGCCTTCTCCACGGAGACGATACTCCGGACGGAGGTCTTTTCGGTGAGGTAGTGGGTGAGGGAGTCGGCCATGGGCACGAGGTCCTTGTCCCGGGCGGCCTGTGCCGCGGACGGCAGCAGGAGGGCCAGCAGGAGGAGGACGGGGAACAACGGGTTGTGTTTCATATCGGAGGGGAAACTATTTCTTGTGGGTGACGATGCCGATGACGGCCATGATCAGCAGGCCGACGGTGATGCCCATCAGGTTGGCGACCAGGTCGGAGGCCTGGGTATAGCGATAAGGGTTGATGACGTGCTGCTGGCTCTCGAAGACGATGGCGATGATGTTGGCCGTGAGCGTGGCCCAGCAGAGGGCCCGCCACCACGAACGGTCGCGGAAGGCGAGGGTGCACAGGATCGGGAAGGGGAGGAACATCGTGAAATGGACGCACTGGTCGATGGGGATGCCCAGGATGGCGCGGGGGATGTTCTCACCGGGTTCGATATTGCCGAAGCAGAGCCAGGCGACGGCGGCTACATAGAGCAGGAACACGACGATCCAGGCGATGCGGGCGAGGGGTTTCATGGGCTATCTTCTTTTGTGTTGGCGTTGCAGGGTCTGGAAGTCGTTCTCGGCCTTGATCTTGTCGATGATGGTGGTCACGACCTGGTACATCGGGCCGCCGATGCGGTAGTCGGCCTCGCAGATGAAGTTCACGCGGTCCTGCCGGAGGAGTTTGCGGGCGGTCACCACCTGGTGCCGGCTCGGGGGGTCAGACCCGGCGA
>JAEEGH010029089.1_pt1 | contig 10827 bp, 8 predicted proteins | sample 9134181 | NCBI WGS metagenome assembly JAEEGH01 (sample SAMN16246544, study PRJNA631951) | gut metagenome | biome: gut microbiome; feature: rumen; material: DP-attached | host: Bos | place: Iran: Karaj | collected 2018-10
CATCATTGTGGTCATGTTCTTCTTCCTCTCCCTGCTGGAGGACAGCGGCTACATCGCCCGGGTGGCCTTCTTCATGGATAAGCTCCTGCGGAAGATCGGCCTCTCGGGGCGCAGCATCGTGCCCATGCTCATCGGCTTCGGCTGCACGGTGCCCGCGGTCATGTCCACCCGCACCCTGCCCAGCGAACGGGACCGGAAAATGACCATCCTGCTGACGCCCTTCATGAGCTGCTCGGCCAAGCTCCCCATCTACGCCTTCTTCGTCAGCGCCTTCTTCGCCAAGGCCGGCTGGCTGGTGATGACGGGGCTCTATCTGCTGGGGATCCTCATTGCGATCCTGGTGGCGCTGCTCTTTAAGAACACCCTCTTCAAGGGCGAGGCCGTCCCCTTCGTGATGGAGCTGCCCAACTACCGCCTGCCCAGTCCCCGGAGCGTGCTGCAGCTTCTGTGGGAGAAGGCCAAGGACTTCCTGCAGCGAGCCTTCTCCGTCATCCTCATCGCCACCATCGTGGTCTGGTTCCTGCAGAGCTTCGATCTGCACTTCAACCTGGTGGCCGACTCCCATGACAGTATTCTGGCCCTGGTGGCCGGCTGGATCGCGCCGCTGTTCTCCCCCCTGGGGCTGGGGGACTGGCGCATCGCCACCTCCCTCATCAGCGGCTTCATGGCCAAGGAGAGCGTGGTCTCCGTGCTGGAGATCCTCTTTGCGGACGGGATCGCCGGCGCGCTGAGTACCCTCTCCGCCGGGTGCCTGCTGGTGTTCAGCCTGCTTTACACTCCCTGCGTGGCGGCCATCGCCTCCATCCGGCGGGAGCTGGGCCGGGGCTGGGCCGTGGGCGTGGTGCTCTGGCAGTGCGGCATTGCATGGCTGGCAGCCCTGCTGCTGCGGCTGCTCGGCCTGGCGCTGGGCTGGGGCTGAGAGGGCGCGGCCATGGGTATTCTCGACTGGGTGCTGCTGGGCGTGATCCTGCTGGCCGCGGCCTTCGCCCTGCGAAAAATGATCCGCTCCAAGGGAAGCTGTAGCTGCGGCAGCAGCTGCTCCGGCTGCAGCGGCAACTGCGCAAGCTGCGGGCAGAGCTGCACCTGCGGCAAGGCCGGCAAAACGCCGCCCGAGGGCTGATTCTTTCAAAATACACAAAAAAGCCACCCGGTTGGGTGGTTTTCTTGTTTGGGAAAGGCGCCGATACGGCTTGTTCCTAAAGCATCCTCTTATACAAGCTTCCTGCGTATGATCCAGTATATGAGGGAGCCAAGGGGGATCGACAGCGTAAAGCTGAACCCGTTGACAAAGATCCGCAGATTGAAGAAGACCAGTGCCATCACGATATACAGGCCGTACTTGGAGGGCTTTTTGCGGATGATGTCCACTATGGTCACAATGATGAAGCCCAAGTTGAGGAGGTACCAGCCCCATTGGAGGATTCTGTTGGATGTCAGCTTGGTTGCCTTCATCTGCCCCTCCGGAACCTGGGTGATACGGAAGGTGACAAGCCCGCTCCCCTCCTCGGTTTTCCAATACTCGATCAAGAGGGCGTTGTATTCATCGTTCCGCGGGAGACGGAAGATTCCCTGAACCAGAGTTCCTTCCGCGTTCCTGCTCTCGGTATACTGCACCAGCTCCAGCTGCTCCGGCTCAATCGGCACCCAGTTGGCGCAAAGCTCCTCAAAGCCCGTGCGCAAGGCCATCTCGCTGTCCTCAAAGGGATAGACCAAGTCCCGAAACGCATCATAATCCTCCCTGTTCAGAGCCGTCACCATCGCGGACATCTGCCCTTCCAGGACTTCGTTTTTTAGCTGGCCGCAGCCTGAGAGGATCAGGCAGCAGACCAACAGCAGCGCCATCAGCAGGATCCGAAATCGTTTTTTCATGTTTTGCGCTCCCTTCGCAGTCTTTCCTTGTCGCAGTTTTTGGGTCTCTGCCAGTATAACGTTTGAAAACGCAAAAAGGTTTCAGCGGTTTTATCTTTTTTCTCCTGACAGCCCGGGTCCTACAGACCGAAGACGAGATCGTCCCCGTCCAGCTCCGGCAGGAGCTGAAAGCCCAGGGAGGCATACAGTCTCTGCGCGCGCTCGTTGTCTTTCTCCGCGGCCAGCTTGATGGGCTTTTCCGGATCTGCCGCTTTCAAAAGCCGGATTGCCAGCTCTGCCGCGGCTTGCCCGTAGCCCTTTCCCTGCTGCCCTTTGTCTATGAAAAAGCTCCAGGAATACGCATCTCCCTCCCCCAGCCATGTGTCCAGGTTGATAAAGCCCACGGGTTCCCCCCGCTCGCTGCAGATGAGGCAGGGATAGTTATCCTCCGGGCACAGATAGGCTCTTCCGATGGAGAACCACGCGGGGTTCACCAGCTCCCTCTGCTCGTCGGTAAGCTGGCATTCATAGCATGCGTAGATCAGATCCTCTTCTGTCTCCAGCGGCCGGAAGCGGACGCGGGAGCCGACCCAACATGCAGCGTCAATCGCTTTCAATTCTTTTCGCAGCGCCATGGAAGTACCTCCAGCTCTTTTTTGCGAATACCGGCGCCGCTTTGCGGAGGCATCCGCCCCAAAATGATCTTGTGCTCCGCGATCACGCGCTTTGCCGCCGACCAACGGTCGGCGCAGCGCTCCCTCAGCCCATGTACGCCCCGAAGTCGATGGGCGCGGTCAGCGCCTGCTCCGTCTCGTCGAGGCAGGTCTTGATCGCGCCGGGATCGTCCCCCGCCTTCTTCAGCTCCTCCACCCTGGTGTACCACAGCGGCTTCAGACAGCGGTACAGCATCAGCGCCGTATCCTTTTCGAGCGGAGAGAAGCGATAGTATTCGGACGCGATCTGCAGGGCCTTGCAAATGCCGGAGACACCGTTGCTTTCCCGCATCAGGTAGTTGAGAAAAACCTCCCTGCCGCAGAGGTTGAAATCATACACGCCGACGAAGCTGCCCTCGTCATCCAGAAGGATGTTGGAGGCATTGAGATCGGCCTGGAACACGGAGCCGGGGAGCTTTCGATACATTGGCTCCAGTGCGGCCCTGTTCTCCGTCCAGAGCCGCCAGATCCGCTCGACCTGATCTCTGTATTCGTCGGGCAGCGTGTCCGCAGTTTCCTTCCAGGCCAGGGCGTTTTCCAGCACCTCGTCCGTCTTGTCGCTGGGGCAGAAGGTTTCAAACAGGCAGTAGGCCGAGGGATACGCCGTATAGTCCAGATGCAGCGCGGCGATCCTGGCCGTCATCCGCCAAATGTCCCGCAGATAGCTGTCATACAGCGCTTCGTTCCGGCCAAAGTCCTCCGAAAACCGGTCTCCGACAGGATGATATGGCGCAAATTCCTCGGCGTAGGCCGCGCATCTGTGCCCGCGGAACGCAACGAGGGGAAAGGCGCCGGACTTGTCCCGGAAGATCCGGGGGCAAAAATAGCCCAGCCTGCGATATTCCTCCACCGTCCTTTGCCAGACGGCGATCTTCTCGGGGAAGGTGAAATCGTTGTCGGCGAGCTTGATCACAGCTTTGCCGCCCGCGGCCGTTTCCACGATGAAGGTCGCTCTGAAATCAGCGTCGCCCCGGCTGGTATCGATCTCCCGGGCGGCGGCCGGCGCGCCGTCAAAAAACAGCGAAAACACGCTTTTGATCTCATCATCCATGTGATTATTCCCCAAAATATTGTCGAAAGCAGCGACATCGCCTCAAAGCTGGAACGCTTCTTTGATGATCCTGGCAACCTCGTCGGGCTCTTTGTCGGCGTTGTCGATCCTGAGATAGGGCGCATAGGGAAACTCTCCCTCGCGGCTGACGCAGCGATGCCTTCTGTCGTCGTCGATCAGACGTCGATTCGACGCCGCGATATCCCGTTTGGAGGCCTTGTTTTTCAGCCGGTTTTCCGTCCCGTTTCGTTCCAGCCTGATTTCCTGGGGCGCAATGAGCTCAACATAATAGAACTCCGTTCCGTAGGGCTTGAAAATCGACTTGACGTGCTCCAGATATTCCCATTCCGACGGCATATCGAAATCCATCATATAGGTAAAGATCATCCCGTAGCGATCAGACGCCGCAAAATTCCGAAAAATCACTTCCCGCAGCTCATCTCTGGTTTTCCCGTCGAATCTGCCAAAGATCTCGATGACGGGTTCGATGGTCATATGGTTGTGAAAGAGCCGCAGATCGGTGATCTTCATCAGCTCCTGGCCAACGGTCATTTTCCCTACCGCGGCGTCCCCGATCAGGAATAACAGTTTCATTGCGCACCTCCGAAGCTTCTGTTTGTTAAGAGGAGTATACCCTATTCTTTCGCTTTCTTCAAGAACCCCGCCGGGCGGACGAGAGAGGAGACTTGCTTGCATTTTGTTTTCCCTTGCGGGGGACGGCTTTTCCCGTCATTGCGAGCCGTAGGGAGCGATCCCCTGATCGCTCCGCTGCGTGTGATCTATCCCCGGAGGCATGAGGGCTATCCCCGGAGGCATGAGGGCATGCCTCCCTACGGTGTGGCAATCCGTTTCCCGGTGCGAGAGAGGAGACTTGTTTGCATTTTGTTTTCCCTTGCGGGGGACGGGAAAACAAAATCAATGTGTCCACCAGTTTTTGAACTGGTGGACGAACATGCCCTATGGCATGTTCGGACATGATTCAAGTCTCCTCCTCTACCAAAAAATGACGGGTACCCGTTGGGTACCCGTCATTTTTTGGTGCGAGAGAGGAGACTTGAACTCCCACGTCGGTTGACACACGCCCCTCAAACGTGCCTGTCTACCTGTTCCAGCACTCTCGCATATAGCCGGTGCTCCAGCTCCATTGAAAGCCGTTTGCACCACATTGGCCTGCCACATTTAAGGCAAAGGCTATTATAGCAGAGAAAATCCGTTTGTCAAGGATTATTTTCCGTTCATACTGATTTCTGATAGAAAGTTCGAGAAAGATTCCGAGATTTCTATCAGATATCAGTATCAAGCTCAAAGAAAAACGGGGAACCGCATTTCGCGATCCCCCGTCCGCTCAAAACTGAAAACTCAAAACTCGTCTTACCCCAGCACGGAGTAGGTGGCCTCGTCCTCGTACTGGCGGGTGTAGAGCCGATAGTACACGCCCCGGGCGGCCATCAGCTCCTCGTGCCGCCCCTGCTCCACGATCTTGCCGTCCTTCACCACCAGGATCACGTCCGCATTGCGCACGGTGGAGAGCCGGTGGGCGATGACGATGGAGGTGCGGCCGCGGATGATGGTGTCGATGGCGGCCTGGATCTTCTGCTCTGTGATGGTGTCCACGGAGGCGGTGGCCTCGTCCAGCACCAGGATCCGGGGCTTGGCCAGGATCGCCCGGGCAAAGGAGATGAGCTGCTTTTCGCCGGTGGAGAGCATGTCGCCCCCCTCGCCCACGTCGGTGTCCAACCCCTTCTCCAGCTTGGCCACCACGTCCTTGGCGCTCACCAGCTCCAGCGCCCGGTCGATCTCCTCTTCCGTGGCGTCGGGGTTTCCGTAAAGCAGGTTCTCCCGCACGGTGCCGGAGAAGAGGTGGGGCGTCTGCAGCACATAGCCGATGGCGGAGTGGAGCCAGAGCTGGGAGCGCTCCCGGGCGTCCCGCCCGTCGATGAGAACCCGCCCCTCGGTGGGCTCATAGAAGCGGCAGATGAGATTGGCCAGGGTGGATTTGCCCGCGCCGGTCTCCCCCACAATGGCCAGATTGGTGCCGAAGGGGATGTCCAGATTGAAGTGCTCCAGGATCTTCTCGTCTCCGTCCGGGTACTGGAAGGACACATCCTCGAAGCGGATGTCGCCCCGGATGGGCTCCCAGTTCTCGCGTTTGGGCTCAAAGCTGTCGCCGTAGAGGGCCATGACCTCGTCGCTGTCGTTCACGTCGGGCTTGGTATTCAGGAGCTTGGTGAGCCGTTCGATGTTCACCTGGGTGGTGATGAGATCGGAGATGGCGTCCACGATCCAGCGCACCGGCTCCATCATGCCCTGGGCATAGGACATGAACATGGAGAAGGTGCCGATCTGGGTCTTGGCGATGACGCCGCCCTTCCAGAGCACGATGGCCAGGGCCAGGGAGGAGGCGAAGTTCATGGTGACGGCGAAGGCGCCCCGCAGCCGGGCGGCGCCCACGCTCTTGCGGCGCATGGAGGCCGTATCGGTGACGAAGGACTTCTCCATCTTCTCCTCGATCACCAGGGTCTTGATGGTCCGGGCACCGGTGATGCCCTCGTTGAAGTCGCCGGTGATCTTGGAGTTCAGCTCCCGGATCTCCCGGTTTGCCCTGGTGAGGCGGGCCTGGAACAGGCTGAAGAGCAGCACCGTCAGGGGCAGCACCGCGATGACCAGCAGGGCGAGTCTGGTGTTGATGGCAAGCATCACCACCACCGCGCCCACCACGTAGCCGATCTGCCAGAGGCTTTCCAGCACGGTCCAGGACACCAGGGAGCCGATGCGCTGGGTATCGGACATGACCCGGGAGTGGATGTAGCCCACGCTGTTCTGGTTGTAGTAGGAGAAGGACAGGGTCTGCAGGTGGGCGAAGGCCTTGTTGCGCAGATCCCGATCCACCCCCACCTCGATGTGCATGCTGTACATGGCGGAGATGTAGTTGAACACCGCGCCGCCGCAGATGAGCGTGAGATAGAGGATCAAAAACCACACGATGGTGTCCAGGGTCCCCTCGCCGATGAAGTGGTTCAGGGCATAGCGCTGGAAGAGGGGCACGCCGGTGTCCACCAGGCTGCCCACCAGGCTGCCCAGCACCAGGCCGAACATTTGCTTTTTGTATTTTTTCAGATAGGGCAGCACCTTGCCGATGCCGAAGAAGCGCAGGCTCGTCTGCCCGGAGGTCTCTTTTTTCATGCCGACACCTCCTCTGCAGAGCCGGACTGGATCTCGCAGATCTTCTGGTAGATCCCGCCGGCATGCTTCAGCTCTTCGTGGGTGCCCAGCTCCGCGATACGCCCGTGATCCAGCACCAGGATCTGATCCGCCTTGGAGAGGGTGGTGATCCGGTGGGAGATGAGGATGATGCTGGCGCTGCCGAAGCGGCTTTCCAGCGCCTTGCGGATCTTCGCGTCCGTCTCCGTATCCACGGCGGAGAGAGAGTCGTCAAAGATCATGATGGGGGTCTTGCCCGTCAGCGCCCGGGCGATGGCCGCCCGCTGCTTCTGCCCGCCGGAGAGGGTCACGCCCCGCTCGCCCACAAAGGTGTCGTAGCCCTTCTGGAAGCTCTCCACCGTCTCGTCCAGACAGGCGGCGGAGGCAGCCTCCCGGATGCGCTCCAGGGGCATGTGCTCCTCGGTGATGCCGATATTCTCCGCAATGGTGCGGGAGAAGAGATAGGGCTCCTGCAGCACCATGCCGATGTTCTGCCGCAGGTGCCGGGTCTGGATGTCCCGCAGATCCACGCCGCCGATGCGGATGCTTCCGCTGTCCTCCGGCAGCTCGTAGAGCTTATCCAGCAGGAGCATCATGGTGCTCTTGCCGCTGCCGGTGCCGCCCAGGATGCCCAGGGTGGTGCCGGCCTTCATGGTGAAGCTCACGTCGTGGAGGATCTCGGCGCTGCCCTCGTAGGCGAAGGACACATGCTCGAAGGCGATGTCCCGGTCCAGAGGCGGGGTCAGGGCCCTGCCGCTCTCCTTCTCCTCCTCGGCCCGCATGATGTAGGCCACCCGGTCGATGGAGACGCCGGCCTTGCTCATCTCGGAGATCATGCGCCCCAGCATACGCACCGGCCAGGTCATGATGGCGCCGTAGCTGAGGAAGGCGATGTATTCGCCCGGCAGCATCTCGCCCCGGATGCAGAACCAGGAACCGAAGACCACGATCAGCATGATCTGCAATCCGGAGAGCACATCGCTCACGCTCCAGAAGCGGGACATGGGCCGGGCCAGCTTCATCCACAGACTGGTGTAGTATTCGTTCTGCTGCTCAAAGCGGTCCTTCTCGTAGCGCTCCCGCCCGAAAGCCCGCACCACCCGCACGCCGGTGAGATTCTCCTGCGCCATGGCGGAGAGCTTACCCTCGTTCTCATCGCAGTCCAGAAAGGCCGCGCCAATCTTCCGGTGGAACTGGAAGGAGCGCAGGATGATATAGGGCACCGGAGCCATGGCGACCAGGGTGAGCTTCCAGTTCATGCTCAGCATGAAGCCCAGGGACAGCGCCAGCAGCACCAGGATGCGGAAGATGGAGGTCATCTGCTCGGACACGAAGCGCTTCATGGTTTCGATATCCGAGGTGCAGCGCTGGATGATGTCGCCGGTGCGGTGCTTGGCGTGCCAGGCGTAGGGCAGGCGCTCGATATGGCCGAAGAGCCGATCCCGCATGGTTTTGGTCAGAGTCTCCGCGCCCTTGGTGTTGTAGACCCGGAAGCAATACTGGGCGATCACCTTCACCGCCGCCACGATCAGGATGGCCACGGCCATGATCCAGATATGCTCCGCCAGATAGGCGGTGCCTCCCGCCCATTTAATGGGCGCGTCCAGGAAAAAGGGGAGCTTCCCCTCCTTGCCGCCCAGCACATTGTCCACCGCCGCGCGGATGATCTGGGGGCTGACCATGTCCGCCAGGGCAGCAACGGCGGCGGAGACCATGCTGACGATGAAAAACAGCTTGCTCCCCTTCAGAAAGTCCCAGAGCAGCTTACGCTGAAAGACCTTCTCTTCTTTCGTTTTCTTTTTCTTTTCTTCTTCCATGGTGTTTTCCCCGGCAAAAAGGCGGACGAATGCCGATTTGCCTTCAAAAAGTGGTTATTTTCAGCCGCAAAAATCAGTATAGCATACCTTTTTGCAAAAGGAAAGAGCGGATTTGGGGAATCCGCTCAACCAAAGGGAGATTCTCCCCCGCTCTTCTCTCTTCACGTTTCTCTTTTTCGCGGGCCGCCAAGGGCGTCGGCCCCTACGGATTCCCTTTTTCGCGGGCCGCCGAGGGCGTCGGCCCCTACGGATTCACTTTTCACTCAGCAGCCGCAGGATCTGCACGGCGTTGGCCGCCGCGCCCTTGCGCAGCTGGTCGCCGCAGCACCAGAGCGTAAGCCCCCGCTCATCGGTCAGATCCCGGCGGATGCGGCCCACCCAGACCTCGTCGCCGTCCGAGCTGTCCAGGGGCGTGGGGTAGTTCCGCCCGTCCAGATCCTCCGCCAGGCGGACGCCGGGGAAGGCGCGGATCGCCTCCCGCGCCGCCTCCGGGGACACCGGCTCCCGGGTGTGCAGGGTCATGGAGATGGAGTGGGAGCGCAGCACCGGCACCCGCACGCAGGTGCAGCTCACCCGCAGCTGAGGCTGGTGCAGGATGCGCCGCCCCTCGTTCTGCAGCTTCATCTCCTCGTCGGTGTAGCCGTTCTCCCCCTCCGCGCCGATGTGTGGGATCACGTTCAGGGCGATCTGGGCGGGGAAGACCTTGCGCTGAGGCGCCTCCCCCGCGGCGATGGCGCGCAGCTGCTCCTGCAGCTCCTTTAGTCCCGCCTGCCCCGCGCCAGACACCGCCTGGTAGGTGCTGACCACCATGCTCTCGATGGGCGAGAGGCGGTGGATGGGCGCGGCCGCCATGAGGCTGATCACCGTGGAGCAGTTGGGGTTGGCGATGATGCCGCTGTGGGTAAAGGCGTCCGCCCCGTTGACCTCCGGCACCACCAGGGGCACCGCGGGATCCAGGCGAAAAGCGGAGCTGTTGTCGATGTACGCGGCGCCACTGCGGCGGATGGCGGGCGCCCAAATCCGGCTCTGCTCCGCCTCCACCGCGCCCAGAACGAAGTCCAGCCCCGCGAAGGCGTTCTCCGTCGTCTCCTGGACGGGCAGCTCCCTTCCGGCGAAGGGCAGCCGCTCCCCCGCCGAGCGGGCGCTTGCCAGCAGGCGCAGCTCCGCGATGGGCAGTTCGTATTCCTCCAGGATCTTTCGCATCTCCCGTCCCACGGCGCCGGTGGCGCCCAGGATCCCGATCCGATAGCTTTTCATGCGCGTCTCCTCCCGAATGCAGATTCTTTCCATTGTATGCAGGGCAAAACAAATCGTCGCCTATTTTTCGATTCCCGATTGCAATTCTACTCCGATTGTTTTACAATGTACATACGCAATCTGCGACCGCAAACCTATAAACGGAGGGAACCATATGGAATTGGAACTTTACGATTTTGAGCGTGCAGCAGAACGCCTCAAGCCTATCCTGCATCATACCGAGCTGGATCTGTCCTCCACCTTTTCCCGCGCCACCGGCGGCCAGATCTATCTGAAATGCGAAAACCGCCAGAAGACCGGCTCCTTCAAGATCCGCGGCGCCTCCAACAAGATCGCCTGCATGATCGAGCGGGGGGAGAAGTGCCCGGTAGTGGCCTCCTCCGCCGGCAACCACGCCCAGGGCGTGGCCTACGCCTCCAGCCGCTTCGGCATCCCCGCCACCATCGTCATGCCCAAGGCCGCCCCCATCGCCAAGGTGCAGGCCACCGAGGGCTACGGCGCCAAGGTGGTGCTCACCGGCTCCTGCTATGACGACGCCTACAACGAAGCGCTCCGCATCTGCGAGGAGGAAGGCGCCAAGTTCCTGCACCCCTACAACGACCTGGAGGTCATTGCCGGGCAGGGCACCCTGGCGCTGGAGATCCTGGGCGATCTGCCCACGGCGGACATCATCATCGTCCCCGCCGGCGGCGGCGGACTGCTGGCCGGCATGGCTCTGGCCGCCCACCTGCTGAACCCCCGGGTGCAGGTCTACGGCGTCCAGGCCGAGGGTGCTCCCGCCATCGCCATGAGCTTCCAGCAGAAGAAGCTGGTCACCACCGAGACCGCCTCCACCATTGCAGACGGTATCGCCGTCAAGGTTCCGGGCGACATCACCGTGGATCTCATCAACAAGTACGCGGCCGGCGTGGTCACCGTCTCCGATAAGGAGATCGCCAAC
>JAEEGH010029090.1_pt1 | contig 10827 bp, 9 predicted proteins | sample 9134181 | NCBI WGS metagenome assembly JAEEGH01 (sample SAMN16246544, study PRJNA631951) | gut metagenome | biome: gut microbiome; feature: rumen; material: DP-attached | host: Bos | place: Iran: Karaj | collected 2018-10
TCTGCATCGACGGCGGAATGACCAGCCAGATGAACTTCCGCTTACTCATTTTAAGAAACCGCAAAATGGGTAATTCTTTCCGTAATCCGTTTAATTTGAGTATAAAATAATCGTTGTATTTTTGCATCGTAATATTGTCAATGAATAATATGAAACGAGTAATTGTTATTTCGACGAGTCTTCGTCGTGGTTCAAACAGCGATATGCTCGCTGACAGCTTTGTGGAAGGTGCTACGAGTGCCGGAAACGATGTAGAGAAGATTTCTCTCGTAGGCAAGGAAATTCAGTTCTGCAAGGGATGTATGGCTTGCCAAAAACTGGGTAGGTGTATCATTAACGATGATGTGAACGACATCATGGCAAAGGTGCTCGAGGCCGATGTTGTGGTGTGGGCTACACCTATTTACTATTATGAGATGAGCGGACAGATGAAGACACTCATCGACCGCATGAATGCCATGTATCCGCTGGAATATAAATTCCGCGATGTCTATCTGCTCACGACGGCTGCCGAGGATGAGGAAGGAACACCAAAGCGTGCCGAGGCGGGACTGATGGGATGGATTGACTGTTATCCTAAAAGTCGCTTGGCAGGTACGATCTTCTGCGGAGGAGTAAACGAACCACGAGAAATAGAAGGTAAAGCTAAATTACAGGAAGCATTTGAAATGGGCAAAAGAGTATAAGTTATGAAGAAAACGATTTTATTCGCAGTACTCGTTGGCAGTTTGCTGACAGCCTGCACAAATAAAGAAGTAAAACAAACTACAGACAAGAATATGGCGCAGACATTGAATTTGACACAGGAGTGGGACAAGGTGTTCCCACTGAGCGAGAAGGTGAACCACAAGAAGGTGACATTTGAAACACAATATGGTATAACGCTGGCGGCAGACCTCTATGAACCCAAAAATGCCGATGGCAAGCTGCCCGCCATTGCTGTCAGCGGCCCGTTTGGAGCCACCAAGGAGCAGTCGAGTGGACTCTATGCGATGCGGATGGCAGAACGTGGCTTCGTGACGCTGGCCTTCGACCCGTCCTATACGGGTGAGAGTGGTGGCGAACCCCGGCGAACAGCTTCACCCGACATCAACACCGAGGATTTCATGGCTGCCGTAGATTTCCTCTCGCAGTTGGACAATGTTGGTGCAGAGAAGATAGGCATCATCGGCATCTGCGGATGGGGAGGCATCGCCCTGAATGCAGCTGCAGCCGACCCGCGCATCAAGGCCACCGTGGCCAGCACAATGTACGATATGACCCGTGTCGGGGGAAATGGGTACTACGACAGCGAGGATAAAGAGGAGTCGCGCCATGCTGCCCGTGAGGCTCTTGCCAAACAGCGATTAGCCAACCCCAAGACAATGGCCGGTGGTGTTGTTGACCCGCTACCAGATGATGCGCCCCAGTTCGTGAAGGACTACTATGACTACTATAAAACTCCACGCGGCTATCATGCCCGCTCAGGCAACTCAAACGATGGCTGGCGTGTCATCGGCACACAAGCGTATTCCAACAGCCGATTCCTATACTATATCAACGAGATTCGTTCTGCAGTCCTCGTGATGCATGGTGAAAAAGCTCACTCACGCTATTTCGGTGAAGCCGCCTACAAATATATGGTGGAAGGCCAGGCCGAGGGTTACAACTTTGTTGGAAAGCCCAACCCTGTACCCGAGAACAAGCAGTTGCTTATCATCCCGGGAGCCTCACATTGCGACCTCTACGATGGAGGCCAGGGTGACTTCATTCCTTGGAACAAGCTGGAGGATTTCTTTAAGACAAACTTGCAATAAATGGTTGAGAAGAAGATTGTCCAAATTGATTCCGTTGATACGTACAACAAGCTGTACGGTTGGGAAACGTTGCATCCGCTGGTGACGGTGGTGAATCACACGGTGGAACTGCCAACAAGTATGAACCACACGCGGCTGAACTACGGTCTCTATGCCCTGTTCCTGAAGCAGGGCGAGGGTTGCTCGATACGCTACGGGCGCGAGAAGTATGACTATCAGGAGGGAACTGTCGTTAGTTTCAAGCCAGGACAGGTGGTAGAGGTGGAATGGGACGAGTCTAAACCCATGCCACCTTCGCGGGGGCTTCTGTTCCATCCTGACTTGATTTATGGTACGCCTTTAGCCAAGCGCATCCACGACTATACCTTTTTCGACTACGACCAGCGCGAGGCCTTGCATCTCTCGGAGCGAGAACAACGTATCGTCAGCGACCTGCTCGACAGCATCGAGGAGGAGTTGCAGCACCCCGTCGATAAGCACTCGCAGACGCTCATCACCGATGCCATCGGCCTGCTGCTTGACTACTGCATGCGCTACTATGACCGCCAGTTTATCACCCGCCACAAGGTGAACAGCGACATCATGACCCGCTTCCAGCACGACCTGGAGACGTACTTCCGCAGTGGCGAAGCAGAGCGCAAGGGCTTGCCCTCAGTAGCCTATTTCGCAGAGAAAGTGTTCCTCTCGCCCGGCTACTTCGGCGACCTTATCAAGAAAGAAACGGGTATGACCGCCCAGCGTTATATCCAGAACAAAGTCATCGACCTCTCGAAGCAGTACGTGATGGACAAGGAACTGACCCTCAATCAGGTGGCTTATAAGCTTGGTTTCCAGTATCCCCAGCACTTTACGCGGCTGTTCAAGAAGGAGGTCGGCATGACGCCATCAGAGTACAGAAACTAAAAAGATACAACCCAAAAGATTACAACTATCATTCGTACGGCGTTAATGGCATTCAGCCTCAGGAAGGGATACTTTCGAACAGGGCATCGAAGTACTGGCGGAGCAGGACGGGCTGGGCAATGATGTTGCGCAGCTCGGTGAGGCGGCGCTCGTTTTCGGAGCCGGGAATCCAGAGCCGGAGGTAGCCGTTGGCGGAGTATTTCTCGTCCATGTGCTGACGGAACCGCTGCCAGTGCTGTTCGCGGTCGAGTTCGGGATAATGGGCAAGGCCGAACTCAATGGTGCGCCGGAACACCACTTCGGGCACGATGTCACGGTCGGCCTCGGCAATGATTTTGCCGTATAGCGAACGGGGAACGTGGCTGGCGGAGGCCCGGTGGTCCTCGACGGCCTCACGCATGATGTTGATCTGTTCGGGCGAGAACCATCGCTTCAGCCGTGCGTCGTTGGCCAGTATCTTGCCGCCGGTGATGTGGTGGACGGCGCGTGGCCCTGACATGCCGAGGTCGTGGTAGGCGGCAATGGTGTAGACCATGTTGATGTCGGCCCCTGTGATGCTCACCAGTTGCAGGGCGTTGCGGATGACTCGTGTGACGTGTTCCAGGTTGTGGGCACGGTCGAATTGTGCGTATTGCGGCAGGATTTTCGTTTCGATGAATTCCACCAGATCGAGGCTTGGAGTATTGGTAATCATACAAAAAAGTGTGAATATGTTTGCAAATATACGAATAATTTCTTACTTTTGCAAGCAAATCGGAATGAAAATGAGCAAAACAGCGAATATTGAGACCGATTCGGCCAAAGCATGGCTGCTTGCAGCCCGTCCTAAGACATTGTCGGGAGCGGCAGTGCCGGTGATGATTGGTGTGTCGTTGGCATACGTCGACGCCGCGCAGTACGTTGACGGGGCCTTCAGTTGGGTGGCCGCCGTGCTGTGTCTACTCTTTGCGTTCATTATGCAGGTGGATGCCAATTTCATCAACGACTTCTTCGACTTCACCAATGGTGCCGACGACAGCGAGACGCGTCTGGGGCCACGAAGAGCCTGTGCGCAGGGTTGGGTGAAGCTCGACTCCATGAAGCGGGCCATTGCCCTGACCACGTGCCTGGCTTGTCTCGTTGGCTTGCCCTTGGTGTGGTATGGCGGTTTGGAGATGATTCTTATCGGGCTGCTGTGCCTGGTGTTCTGCTTCCTGTATACGACCCACATGTCGTATTTGGGTTTGGGCGACGTGCTGGTTCTCGTTTTCTTCGGGGTGGTTCCTGTGTGCATCAGTTATTATATTCAGCTCCACACTTGTACGTGGCAGGTGTTCTTGGCGTCGTTGGCCTGCGGGCTGGTGATTGACGGGCTGCTGATAGTGAACAATTTCCGTGACCGCGACAACGACCGTGCCGTGGGTAAGAACACGCTGGTGGTGAGAATTGGCGATAAAGCCAGTCTTGCGCTGTATTTCGGCGTAGGCGTTGTGGCCTGCCTGATGGGGCTGGTATTCTGGCTGAACGGCCATGTGCTGGCTTTCGTGCTGCCGCTGCTCTACTTGGTGCTCCACGTCTTCACGTATCTGAAAATCAAGCGCATACATCAGGGCAAGGCACTGAACCACTGCTTGGGTGAAACGGCACGCAACATCTTTGTCTACGGATTGACCGTAGCAGCGGGCTTGCTGTTAGGATAATGAAATAATAAAGGAAATATTTGGTTATTCGCCGACTTATTAGTACCTTTGCACCCGCAAAACAACTTTTTATATTAAATAAAGGAAATGAAAGCATTTGTATTTCCCGGACAGGGAGCACAGTTTGTAGGTATGGGCAAGGACCTGTACGACAACAACGAGAAGGCAAAAGAATTGTTTGAAAAGGCTAACGAAATCTTAGGTTACAGAATCACCGACATCATGTTCGAGGGAACCGACGAGGACCTGAAGCAGACGAAAGTCACTCAGCCCGCCGTATTCCTGCACTCCGTGATTTCGGCCATCTGCATGGGTGAGGCTTTTGACCCCAAGATGGTTGCCGGTCACTCACTCGGTGAGTTCTCGGCACTGGTAGCCGCCGGCGCACTGTCGTTCGAGGACGGTCTGCGCCTGGTATATGCCCGTGCTATGGCCATGCAGAAGGCTTGCGAGGCTCAGCCCTCGACAATGGCCGCCATCATTGGTCTGCCTGACGAGAAGGTGGAAGAGATTTGCGCTGGTATCAACGGCGAAGGTCACGTGGTGGTCTGCGCCAACTATAACAACCCCGGCCAGCTCGTCATCTCGGGTAATGTCGAGGCTATCGGCGAGGCTTGTGAGCAGCTGAAAGCTGCAGGTGCCAAGCGTGCCCTGCCGCTGAAGGTGGGTGGTGCGTTCCACTCGCCGCTGATGCAGCTGGCTAAGGACGAGCTGCAGGCCGCCATCGAGAAGACAGAGTTCAGTGAGCCGAAGTGCCCCGTTTATCAGAATGTGGACGGCAAACCCCATACCGAGCCTGCTGAAATCAAGCAGAACCTGATTGCCCAGCTGACCAGTCCTGTGCGCTGGACCCAGTGTGTGCAGTCGATGGTAGCCGACGGTGCCGACGACTTCACGGAGTGTGGTCCCGGTAAGGCGCTGCGTGGAATGATTGCCAAGATTAACAGCGAGGTTACGGCTCATGGCATCGAATAAACTGATAATCTACCAAATCTTTACCCGGCTTTACGGGAATAAGAATCAAACGTGCAAGCCTAACGGCACGATTGAGGAAAACGGATGCGGTAAGATGAACGACTTCACGCCCACTGTACTGAAGAGAATCAGTCAGATGGGCGTGAGCCATATCTGGTACACGGGTGTCATCCGTCATGCCACCACGACCGACTACAAGGCGTACGGCATACCCCGCCAGCACCCGGCTGTGGTGAAGGGTAGGGCAGGCTCGCCCTACGCCATCACCGACTACTACGATGTGGACCCCGACCTGGCTGTCGATGTGAAGAAGCGCATGGAGGAGTTCAAGCAGTTGGTGGAGCGTACCCACAAGGCCGGGATGAAGGTCGTCATCGACTTCGTGCCCAACCACGTGGCCCGTCAGTATAAGAGCATCTGCAAGCCTCCCCGCGTGAAGGACTTGGGGCAGGGTGACCAGCCGATGATGGGCTTCGACCCGCAGAACAATTTTTACTACTGCCCAGGTCAAAGGTTCACTCCAAGCTTCGACCTCTATCACGGTGAGACAGAGCCATATATCGAGGAACCTGCCAAGGCTACTGGCAACGACTGCTTCAACAATGCACCAGGACAGAACGACTGGTACGAGACGGTGAAGCTGAACTACGGCGTGGACTACTATGCCGGTCGGGTAGGGCACTTCGACCCCGTTCCTTCAACGTGGAAGAAGATGCTTGACATCCTGCTGTTCTGGGCCAACAAGGGCATCGACGGTTTCCGTTGCGACATGGCTGAGATGGTGCCTGCCGAGTTCTGGGCCTACGCTACGGCGAAGGTGAAAGCAAAGTTCCCCGAGTTGATATTCATAGGCGAGGTGTATAATCCCGCCGAGTACCGTCACTACCTGGCCAGCGGTTTCGACTACCTCTACGACAAGGTGGGCATGTATGATACCATGTTCCAGATTATCCGTCATAACCAGTCGACGCAGGCCATCACGAATGCATGGCTGCAGACGGATGACATACGCGACCACATGCTCTACTTCCTGGAGAACCACGACGAGCTGCGCATCGCTTCCGACTTCTTTGCTGCCGACGGGCACAAGGCTGTGCCGGCGCTGGTTGTCAATGCGCTGATGCAGCAGAATCCCTTCATGCTCTACGCCGGACAGGAATATGGCGAGCGTGGCATGGACCGCGAGGGCTTCAGCGGACACGACGGGCGTACCACCATATTTGATTACTGGTCGGTTGACACCCTCTGCCGGGCTGCCAAGAAGAAACTGACGCCCGAGGAACAGCAGTTGGCCGACATCTATCGGAAGGTGCTGAACATTGCTCAGAAGGAAAAAGCCGTCACCGAGGGTCTGAGTTATGACCTGATGTACGTGAACCGTCAGTATCACCGTCAGTACATGTTCCTGAGAAAAGCTGGGAACAGCCTGCTGATGGTCGTAGCTAACTTCGACGATGTTGCTGCCGAGGTGGATGTGTGTATTCCCGCCCATGCCTTCGAGTTCCTGGAGTTGCGCGAGAAGAGCTATAAGGCCACTGACCTGCTCAGTGATGAGAAGACTACGTTAAGCCTTGAGGCTGACAAAACGGTGCATATAGAAGTGCCTGCCCGCTATGCAGTAGTGTATAAACTGCATGGCTGACAGGCACTGCCTGAATCAGTAGATTCTTACTTGAACAGTTCGTCAAGCAAGGTGTAGAATGCGGGGTCTTCGCCCACAATCGTCTTTACAATCTTTCCATCGGGCCCTACGATAATCTTCGTGGGGAACCCTTGAATACCGTAGTCCTTCAGCACGCTCGAAGTCTTCGGGTTGTAGACGTGGAGCCACGGCAGTTCGTACTTCTTCACAGCGTCGCGCCACTTCTGGTCGGTGTCGTTGCAGTCGATGCCGAGAATCTCGAATTTGCCGGCATACTTCTGGTAGTACTCCTTCATCTGCGGAATACCCTTGATACACCAGCCGCACCACGAGCCCCAGAAGTCGAGGATAACATGCTTGCCGCGCAGCGAACTCAGCGAGAGCGGTTTGCCCTCCAGGTCGTTCAGCGTGAAGTCGGGAGCCTCGATGCCCGCAGCCTGCTTCTTGGCGGCTTCTTCTTCAGCTTTCATCTGAGCCTCGATCTGGTCGAATAAACTCTGGTAGATGGGCTTCATACGGCCGTCGCGCACACTGGGAGTGAGCAGGTTAACTGCCTCCTTCATCTTCTCGGGGTCGCGCATCTGGGTGATGATGTAGGCCGAAGCCTCGTAGTCGGGATGAGCCTTGATGAAGTCGTAGATGACCTGCGTCACGTCCTTGCCCTCTTTCTGAGCAGTCTCAATGGCGATGTCGGCTTCGTGGAACTGAGCATAGAACTTAGAGCCGTTCACGTCGTAGCGGCTGCGCTCGGTAGCTGTCACCACCACTTCTTCGCCTGGTATGCCAGGAACGTGGTAGACGGAGGCGTTGCGATTACCCTCCAGGGCGCTCGGCTCCAACAGATAGAGGTGAGCCACATAGGGCATGTCTACATCGAACTCAAACTTACCTTGCTTGCCCGTAAACGTAGTGCCTTTCTCGTGGTCGTCGGTCAGGATGACCATTGCCACGATGCTGTCGCCTACGGGTTTGCAGTCCATCTTCACGTGCAGCTTGCCATCGGCTGCCTGCAGTTGTATACAGGCAGCCGTCAGGCAGATAGTAGAAAGAATAGTCTTCGTTAATGTGTTCATCGCTTATTGCTTATTGTCTACTGCGCACTGTTCGATGGGCAGGCAACGCTTGTAGTTCTCGATGTACTTCTCAAATCCAGCAACATCCTCGGCTGTGGGGGCGATGCTGACGCCCGTGTTGCCAGCGAAGACAACCGTCTCGAGGTAGTCGGCAAGGTTCAGCTTGTTGGGATTGTTCACCATGTAGCCAGCCAGCAGGGCGATACCCCATGCACCACCTTCGCCAGCGGTCTCCATGACCGAGATGGGCGAGTTGAGGGCAGCAGCCAGCATGCGCTGACCTACGCCAGCGGTCTTGAAGTAGCCACCGTGACCAGTGATGCGGTCGACCTTGATTTTCTCCTCCTTGAACAGAATGTCGTTACCAATCTTCAGCACGCCAATGGCACCATAGAGGTGGGCACGCATGAAGTTGGCGAGGTTGAACTTGTCGTTGGCAGAGCGGACGAACATCGGACGGCCTTCGCTCAGACCCGTGACAGGCTCACCCGAGACGTAGTTGTAGGCCATCAGGCCGCCGCAGTCGGTTTCACCCTCGAGGGCTTTGTTGAACAGCTTGCCGTAGAGTTCGTTCATGTCGACGGGCACACCGAGCAACTGCTGGTACTCCTTGAAGAGTCCCACCCAGGCGTTGATGTCGGAGGTGCAGTTGTTGCAGTGAACCATAGCAACGAGCGAGCCGTCGGGCGTGGTCACCATGTCAATCATCTCGTAAGGCTTCGACAGCGGCTTCTCCAGTACGATCATCGAGAACGATGAGGTACCTGCGCTGACGTTACCCGTGCGCTGCTTCACGGCGTTGGTGGCTACCATGCCGGTGCCGGCGTCGCCCTCGGGAGGACATACGGGGATACCAGCCTTCAGGTGGCCGGAGACGTCAAGCTTCTTGGCACCCTCGGGAGTCAGGAAACCGGCGTTCTCGCCAGCGTTCAGCGACTTCGGCAGGATGTCGAGCAGCTTCCAGCTGAAGCCCTTCGGTGCAATCAGCTCGTCGAACTTCTTGACCATCTCGGCATCGTAGGTCTTCGTGGCGGGGTCAACGGGTATCATGCCCGAAGCATCGCCCACACCGAGGACGAACTGGCCCGTTACCTGCCAGTGGACATAGCCGGCGAGGGTGGTCAGGTACTTGATGTCGCTGACATGCTCCTCGTTGTCGAGGATAGCCTCGTAGATGTGGCTGATGCTCCAGCGCAGGGGAATGTTGTAGTTGAAGAGCTCCGACAGCTCGGCGGCAGCCTTGCCCGTGTTGGTGTTGCGCCAGGTGCGGAAGGGAACCAGGATTTCCTGCTTCTCGTTGAAGGCCATATAGCCGTGCATCATGGCACTGAAGCCGATGGCGGCAAGAGCCTCGATTTCGCAGTCGTACTGCTTCAGCACATCCTTGCGGAGCTCGGCGTAGCAGTCCTGCAGTCCATACCAGATAGCCTCGGTAGAATAGGTCCAGAGACCGTCAACCAACTGGTTCTCCCACTCGTGTGAACCCTGTGCGATGGGTTTGTTGTCCTCGTCAATGAGTACGGCCTTGATGCGGGTAGAGCCAAACTCGATACCGAGAATGGCTTTACCGCTTTCTATTACTTGCTTTGCAGTCATAATTATCAATTATCAATTGTCAATTATCAATTACTTCAACGCTTTGTTCAACATGTAGTACATCTCGTTGTTCTGCAGCTGCTGCTTGAAGTCGTAGGTGTTGGTCTGCTTGTTGATCTTGACATACTCGATGCCAGTCATCTCAGCAAAGTCCTCCCAGTACTCCTCGGTGATGTCGTAGGAGAAAGCGCTGTGGTGGGTACCGCCAGCGAGAATCCAGGCACCGGCACCAATCTCGAATGTGGGCTGCGGAACCCAGAGGGCAGAGGCCACGGGGAGGTTAGGCATGGGCTTCGGCTCGATGCACTCCACCTCCTGAGAAATCAGGCGGAAGCGGTTGCCGAGGTCAACGACGGTAGCCTTGATACCACGACCGACCTTTGAGGTGAACACGAGGCGGGCCGTCTGCTGCTTGCGGATACCAATACCGAGGAAGTGAACCTCCAGCTTTGGCTTATCGACAGCGATGAGCGGACAAACTTCGAGCATGTGGCTCTGCAGGCAAGAAGAGCGGTCACCGGCGAAGTTGAGGGTGTAGTCCTCGAGGAAGGAGCAACCCGTGGGCAGACCCTGCTGGATGACCCAGAGGGTGCGATAGAGACAAGCCGTCTTCCAGTCGCCCTCGGCACCGAAACCGATACCCTCGGCCATCAGGCGCTGAGAAGCCAGACCAGGAATCTGGTCAAAACCGCAGAAGTCAGGAGCATCGATGTCAGCATCGCCGAGGTCATCGAAGTTAGTGGTGAAGGCGGTAGCACCCTCATCCTTCAGCACACGGCGCAGGGCGATCTCAGCCTTGGCGGCATTCTTCACCTTCTGCCAGTAAACCTCCTCGCCGCTCTCGTCGATCTTGATGGTGTATTGCTGCTTGTATTCCTCGACGAGGGCATCAGCCTCTGCGTCGGTTACCTTCTTGAAGTACTCCATCAGCGAGCTGACGGGATAGTAATCCACGTGGTAGCCCAGGCGCTGCTCGAACTCTACGCGGTCGCCATCAGTCACAGCCACGTTGTTCATGTTCATACCGAACATCAGGCAGCGAACGTTTTTGGCATCAGCCACACCGGCAGCCACGCGAGCCCAGACGGCAATCTGCTTTTGAGCCTGCTCGTCCTTCCAATAGCCGCAAACCACCTTGCGAGGTACGCGCATGCGGGTGCAGA
>JAEEGH010029092.1_pt1 | contig 10827 bp, 6 predicted proteins | sample 9134181 | NCBI WGS metagenome assembly JAEEGH01 (sample SAMN16246544, study PRJNA631951) | gut metagenome | biome: gut microbiome; feature: rumen; material: DP-attached | host: Bos | place: Iran: Karaj | collected 2018-10
TACAGATAGTAAACCTGCTGCCAGCCGCCGCTGCCGGAATAAAAGCTTTCATCCTCCCGGTAAGCGTCAAGTGTGGAGGCGCTCCCGTAGTACAGATTCCGCTCACTTTCGGGATCGGCATATTTTCCGTAACCAATCTGCGATACGTCCGCCGCGTCCAGATACACTCTCTCCGCATCGTTTAAATCCTCCGTGATGCCGACGATCGTCAGCTTCACGTCGCCCCGCTGATACAGCTTTCGGCTGATGGTGCTTCCGATCAGCTTTTCCGGCCGCTTCCCGGCCAGATTTTCCGCCATCGCCGGAGAAAGGATGATCTGATCCGGGCCGGTAAACCAGCTGCCGTATCGGATATGACTGCTGAGAAGACACAGGGACGGATCATCCGGCAGAGCATTGAACGTCATTTCATAATCCGGTGAGTCATACATGATGACGTCCGGAGAATAAACGATGCCGTCCGGGCAGCTGCCGTTATAGCTTAAGGTCACCGCCTGCGGCCGGGAGTCCTCCGGCAGGACGTCGTTCACATCCAGTCCTCCGTGCAGGATCAGCTTCAGCATGTTCAAATGGTACAGCTTGGCCATGGTCGCGTCGCTTTTATGCGCCGGAGTATCCGCCAGGCAGACAAGACAAAGAACCAGGGTCAAAAAAAAGATAAAGCAGAAGCGGGAAAACTTCTCCCGCCGCCCGGAATGGAACCATTTCCTGAGGAAAGGAAAAGCACTGCGGTCTCGCTCTCCCCCAGACACGTGAGAGGAGGGTTCCGAAGGGGACGGGAGGGGGCGGCTTTCCGAAGAGGAGTCCGCGTCTTCCGCGTTAGGAAAGGGACAGGACTCCACTCTCCCTGTCCCTTTATCAAACTGCAGCACAACGTCCGCATACGCTTTGGCATCCGGATCGTGCGTGGCGCACAGGATCAGGACTTCCCCGGACAAATCCTTTAACAGCTCGAATATCTTTCGTTTATTCCCGTCATCCAACGCCGCCGTCGGCTCATCTAAGAGCAGAACCTTCCGGCCTTTTACAAGCGCCCGGGCTAACGCCAGCCGCTGACGTTCTCCGCCGGAAAGCGTAGTCGGCAGCTGGTCCTTTTTTTCAGCCAGGCCGAAGCGAGAAAGGATCCCGGCGGTCACTTCATCGGGGGAGCCGAGCAGCTTCAGATTATCAAAAGCACTTAAGAAATCCGCGAAGAACGGCTCCTGCGTAATGTATTCCGCCTCGCCGCGCAGCATTTCCGGAAGTTCACGGTCAAAAGCTTCCCCCTGCCACTTAATGCTTCCCTCTTCAAAGGGCAGCATACCGGCCAGAATATTCAGAAAAGTCGTTTTGCCGCTGCCGCTTTCACCAAGGAGAAGGTAAAAGCCGGTATCGGACAGGCACAGATCGACGTCCCGCAGCGTCGGCGGCTGTCCCGGATAGCTTTTTTTCAAATGCTTGATGGTCATCATGGCATGGTTTCCTGCGTGCTCGGCACCAGCTGATCCGGGATATCATATTCCATACTGTCTCCGGTCCATTCGACCAAAGGCATGCTTTCTGCCGGGACGTCCTCTCTCGGCAGATAATAATCTACCGGCCACATGATATTCATCAGATCGTTTGTCATGTCGTACAGCCGTCCGAAATCGATCCCGCCGATCACGGTATCCTTGTAGGACTCCGAGCCGTAGTTCGGTTCAAACTCCCGCCCTTTCAGACTTTCCGAGATCTGCCGCAGCAGGGCATAGGCTTCCTGCTGCTCCGGCGTTGCTTTTCCTTCTTCCACCAGATCGGAGAGCAGAACGAAATCGTCCGCACTGCCGTAGGCGACGTCAATAAAAACCTCGTCCATGAAGCCCCAGCATTCCAGAAGCGCAAAGCGGAACACATATCCGTCCAGAAATTCTCTCTCCCGGAAAAAATCTGCCCCGTAGAACGGACCGTCGAAGCTTCTTTGCCGCGTCGGCCACCGCGGCGTCGCCGTCAGCGCGGCTCTCATCAGACGGAAAAACTGATCTTTGTCCAGCACTTCAAACTCTACCGCAGACGGATCTAAAGAGAGAAGATCTTCCGGCTTCGTGCCCGGCTTTAATAAACTCTCAATCAGGGCCAGATCCTGCTCCAGGCCTTCCGTATTCTCCGCGAAGCCGATATCCCGGTAGTCATGGCGGCCGACACTACTGAATTGATAGGGACTTAAGCTGACCGCATGCGCGGGAGAATCATCCCAATGGCGGAGATTATCGATTCTGAATGTATAGTAAGGTTTAGCGTCGGAAGAAAGATAAGCCTTAAAATCTTCATAAACAAAACTGAACACCCATCCGTCACCGGCCAGATCGCCTTCCCGGGCGGCAATCATGTACCTGTTCTTCACACCGGTAAACGCCTCTCCAGTGGGTACTGTTGTTTCAGACGGATTCGTCAGTGCGCAGCCGGCTGCGAAAAGCGAAACGATCACCATAACAGTCACGATCCCTGCGCCGGGCTTTTTATAACGCAAGGCAGCTCTCACTCGTTCTTTGATTCCGACCTCCCCGAAAGCCAGCGGACAAGCGCTGACCCAGCGCTTCGGCGCGCTTAAGGCTAGAAGCGCAGAGGAATACAACTTCCGATACGCCAGCGACTCTCCCCGGATCGCCCGCTCATCGCAGGCTTTTTCGATATCCCGGCAAAGCAATCCATAACTGAGCCACAGGACCGGATTGAACCAATGCAGAGAAAGCAGCAAAAAGCCAAGAAGCTTCCAACAGGGATCTTTTCGGGCGATATGCGCGCGCTCGTGCGCCAGCACGCAGGCCTGTTCTTCTTCCAAAAGACCGGAGGGAATATAGATGCGCGGCCGGAGCAGCCCAAAGACGAAGGGCGAGCCGGGTTCATCGCAGTACCAGACGTTTCCTTCCCGATGCACCGAGAGACGGGACTTTTGCCAGACTTTGAAATAACTGAAAGCCATGTACAGGAGCATCAGCAACAGGCCGCCCGCCCAGATAAGGGACAGGATCGGCAGGAAACGATCTCCCAGCGTTTTCGATGCCGTCAGGCTGTCTTTCGTTACCAGCACATACGCCTGACCGTCACTGTCCCGGCGCAGCGCGGTATCCCGGCGCTCAATGATCTCCATAAACACCGGATCATCCGATTCGATTCTGACGACCTCTTCCGGAACAGACTGCGCCAGCTTCGTTACGGCGCTGCCGCTGCTGACGGCTTCCGGAACTACGGAGACCTTGCTTGCAGGCAGCTGCCAGATGAGCAGACGAATAGCGACCAGCAGCCAGAGCGAACAGATAAGACCTCGCGGAGCTTTTCGAAAAATCAGGTGGAGCGCCATCACGATCAGCGCCGCAAACGAGGCGGAAATACTGATTTTCAGGATCTGTAAGAAAACTTCCTGCAGATTCATTTGGCACCTCCTTCCGTGCCGGATCCGCTTTGCGGCATCTTTTGCGGCGTTTCTTCCACACAGGCGTCGATCAGACGGCGGATCTCGTCCGCTTCCTGTGCGTTCAGTTTTTTGCCTGCCGTAAAGGCCGCTATAAAAGCCGGCAGAGATCCCTCGAAGGTTTCCGCCATAAAGGCTTCACTCTGCACGGCTTTAAAGGCCTCACGGTCAAGCACGGCGCTCACGCAGCCGTCGTCCACCTTAAAAAGGCCCTTATCGCACAGACGCCGCAGGACCGTATATGTCGTAGAACGCGCCCAGTTCAGATTTTCTTTGCAAAGCCTAACCAGTTCTCCCGTAGAAAGCGGTTCGTGATCCCAGACGATCTGGGCAAAAGCGTTTTCTGCCGCTCCCAGTCTGATTTCCGTATTTATCAGGCTCATAACGTAATCCTCCTCAAAAACGCCTACAAGTTGTAAACAGCTGACATCAGTTTACAACTTGTAGGCATTTCTGTCAAGTACTTATGTATGGTTTTTTTCGTAGGAATCAGATCATGTTAATCGCCTTCAAAGCTTCCTCTATCGCCTTCACCTTTTCCTCCGGGCAGTTCGGCTGGCGGGAATCCGGTGACTTCGGCTTGTTGTAATTCTCCCTCTCGATGATTCCGTGCTTCTGCTTGACCTGCGCAATATTCAGATGCGTGACATGAAATCCGTATTTTTCCTGCACCCATTCCTGGATCTCATCGTAGGTGGCTCCCTGCTGAAAGCCGCTCATGTCCATGTCTTCAAGAGAGAATTCCACCCGGATCTTCTTTGTCGATATCTCGCCCTTGGAAAGTAAGACAACCGCTTCGCAGTTATCCGTCTTCGGGAAAAGGTCCGCGAAGGCCATCTTCTCCGCGCGGTAGCCGGCCCAGAAGAAGGCGGGCAGGTCCCGGGCGAGGGAGGCGGGCTTGCAGGAGACGTAGACGATTCGCTTCGCGCCGCTGGAGGCGAGGCGGCCCAGCGCCTTCGGGTGGACGCCGTCGCGCGGCGGATCCAGGATGATATAATCCGGCTCCGGCGGCAGTTCCTCCAGTTTCTTCAAGACGTCGCCGGCGATGAAGCGGCAGTTGGTAAGCCCGTTGGCTGCCGCGTTGCGGCGCGCGGCTTCGACCGCTTCCTCCACGATCTCCACGCCGAAGACCTGTCCCGCGACCGGCGCCAGGATCTGCGCGATGGTCCCCGTCCCGCTGTAAAGGTCGTAGACCAGTGAATCCGGCGTGACGGAGATATACTCGCGCACCTTCTCGTAGAGCAGCTCGGCTGCTCTGGTATTGGTCTGGAAGAAGGAAAAAGGCGAGATCTCAAAGTCCAGGCCGCAGACCTTTTCGCTCAGGCGCGGCTCGCCGTACAGGACGTCTATCCGCTCCGGCACCACCGCGTCCGAGAGCGAGTTGTTCTCCGTGTGCAAGATTCCGGCGATCCTCCCTTCAAGCGGCAGCTCAAGCAGGCAGCTGACGAAGGCCTCCTGCTCGGTAAAGCCGCGCTGCGTGACCAGATTGATAAGTAATTCGCCCGTGGTGGCGCTGCGGCGCAGCACCAGATGCCGCAGGATCCCCTCGTGCGACTTTTTGTGGCAGAAACTGGTCCCTTTTTCTCGGAAAAGCGTCTGCACGGCCGCCACGATCCGCCGGAAATCCGGCGGCGCGATGCGGCAGGCGTCCGCCGGCAGGATGTTGAAAAAGCTCTTCTTCTGATGCAGCCCTAAAGTCAGGGGGCCGTCCTTCGTCTCGTTGCCGAAGGAAAACTCCATCTTGTTGCGGTAGCCCTCTTCTTCCGGCGAAGGGATGGTCCCTTCAAAAGCAGCGGACGCAAAGAACGCCTCCGGCAGGGGGCCGCCGCCGCCCGGCCCGCCGGTAAATAGGCCGATCAGCTTTTCTTCTTTCGTTTTCAGTTCGGCGGCATAGTCCGCGCCGTCGTAGCGGCAGCCGCCGCAGCGGCCGTATAAGGGGCAGGTCGCGCTCATCGTCTTTGTCCGTCCTTCCGTCCCGATATGCGAAAAGGACTGTAAAAACGGGGAATGAATGAATCATAGGTTTTTACAGCCCTTTTTGTCTGATTGGTTTTGTCTTCTTACGCCTGCGCGGGCGCTGCTTCAGCCGGAGCGGCTTCCGCTTCTTCCTCCGCCTCTTCGGACTTTTCCTCGTCCTCAAAGAAATCGTCGTCCAGCTCCGCTTCGTCTTCCGCGAAGAAGAAATACCAGACACCGTATGCGATGGCGGCCAGAAGCCCCAGAACACCGATCAGTGTCAGAATTCTTTTCAGTTTCTTAATCTTTTCTTGCATGACATCTCATCCTTTCCGCCGTCATTCAGCTGTATTATAGCATAGCCCGGGGGCCTTGTAAATGCTTTTATTCCCGCGTGAAGGCCGCGAAGGCGGCCATCATGACCTTGCGGCCGTACTTGTCGAAGTCGACCGTGACCAGAAGATCGTTTTTGCCCTGCTCGGCTTTCACCACGGTCCCCGCCCCGAAGCGGCGGTTCACGACCCGGTCGCCGGGTGCGAACTGCTTTAAGATCTCCTTGTCCGGCGCCTTGGCGGCCGATGCCTTCTCGAAGAATTCCGTCAGGCCCTGCGCGCCGGGGACAGGCTTTTTCTCAGAGCGGGGCAAGGGCGCCGCGTACTCGTTCTCGTAATCCGGGAAGGGGGAGCGCTTTTCCGCGCCGTAGCCTCTTCTTCCGAAGCTGCCCGTGCCAAAATCGTCTTCGTCCCGGCGACCGAAGCGGCCCGTCCCGCCGTAGTAATCCTCCCGCTCGCGGCGGCTCTCGTACTGGCCGCGGGACATCATGACGCCGCGCTTCTCGCGTTTTAAGTTCTCCACCGGGATCTCGTCGATGAACTGGCTGATGAGGTGCGTCGTGTACTGGCCGTTGACCATGCGGCGGGCCGCCGCCGTCAGGACCAGCTTCTTCATGGCGCGGGTGATGCCCACGTAGCAGAGGCGCCGCTCCTCCTCCAGGTCGGTGGAATCGCCGGAGTAGAGAGCCTTGTCCCCCGGGAAAAGCTGCTGCTCCATGCCGGCCATATAGACCTTCGGGAACTCCAGGCCCTTGGCGCTGTGCAGCGTCATCAAAACCACTTTGCCCTCATTATCCGGCAGTTCGTCGATGTCCGACACCAAGGAAGTCTCGGAAAGGAACTGAGAAAGCGCATCCAGCCCCACTTCGCCGCCGAAGTCCGCCGCCTTGTTCACCAGCTCCTGCAGGTTGTCGCGGCGCGCCTCCGCCTCGATGGGGTCCTCTTCGTTCAGCGCATCCTGATAGCCGCTTTCGCGCAGTGTCCGTTCGATCAGCGCCTCTACGCTTAACGATAACGCCTCCATCCGAAGGCCTATGATCATCTCCATGAAGGCCTTCAGCTTCCCGGCGCTGCGGGCCAGTTCCGGCGCATGTTCGCACTCCTCTATCGCCTCCAGCATCGAAAGCTCCCGCTCCGCCGCGAAGGACGCGAGCTTATCCACGGTCGTATCCCCGATCCCGCGGCGCGGCACGTTGATGATGCGCCGTAAGGACACGTCGTCGCGCGGGTTTGCGATCAGGCGCAGATAGCACAGGCAGTCCTTGATCTCGCGCCGCTCATAGAAGTTGACGCCGCCGATCAGGCGGTAGGGCACGCCCATCGCGACCATCGTTTCTTCCAAAAGGCGGGACTGGGCGTTGGTGCGGTAGAGCACGGCGCAGTCGCCGTAGGGGAAACGGTCCCGCTCTTCCCGGATATCCCGCACGATGCCCCGGGCTTCCTCGCGGGCCTCCTCGTATTCGCGGAAGACGGGCTTTTCGCCCTCCTCCTTCGCGGTCCAGAGCGTCTTGACCTTGCGCTCCTTATTGTGCGAAATGACGCCGTTCGCGGCCGCCAGGATGTTTTTCGTGGAGCGGTAGTTCTGCTCCAGGCGAATGACCTTCGTCTCCGGGAAGACGCTTTCGAACTCGAGGATGTTTTTGATCTCCGCCCCGCGGAAACGGTAGATGGACTGGTCGTCGTCGCCGACCACGCAGAGGTTGCGGTGCTCCTTCGCCAGAAGCTCCACGAAGCGGAACTGAGCGGGGTTCGTGTCCTGGTACTCGTCCACCAGCACGTAGCGGAAGCGGTTTCTCCAGTATTCGAGCACGTCCGGATTCTCCTCGAAGAGCTTCACGGCGTTTAAGAGCAGGTCGTCGAAATCCATGGCGTTGGCGGCCATCAGGCGCTTCTGATACTCCCGGTAGATGCGCGCGATGCGCTTGTCCCGGAACTGGCCGGCAGCCTTTTCGTTTGCCTCCACGGAGATCATCCGGTTTTTGAGCGCGGAGATCACGCGCTGCATCTCCCGCTCGCGGTACTGCTTCGGGTCGAAATCCAGCTCTTTTATAAGGCGCCGCAGGACGACGCGCGAATCGTCGGTATCGTAGATGCTGAAATCCTTTTCGTAGCCGAGCCGGTCCGCTCCGCTTCGCAGGATCCTGAGGCAGGTGCTGTGGAAGGTCGCCACCCAGACCTTTTCGCCTTCCGGGGAAGAGGCGCTGACCCGGTTCTTCATCTCCTCGGCCGCCTTGTTCGTGAAGGTGATGGCGAGGATGTTCCAGGGCCTGACCCCCTGCTCCAGAAGGTACGCGACGCGGGCGGTCAGGGTCCGCGTCTTGCCGGAGCCGGCGCCGGCCAGGATCAGGACCGGTCCTTCCGTGGCTAAAACCGCCTCGGTCTGAGGCGGATTTAAGGGCATGTCGTCTAAAATCATGGAATCGTCTCCTGACAGTGATGATAGTCGGAGTTGTTTATTTCAGCGGGACGTCGTAGGTGTATCCGGTCTCGCCCAGATGGTAGAGGACGGACAGCTTCTCCTTCCCCTTCTCGTCCAGCGTATGGGATATGCGGATATCCTTCGCTTCCTTCGCGATCTGCCTGAGCCGTGCCCAGGCGTCTCGCTTCGCGTCGGTAAAGGTCCCCATATCGTCCGAGCACAGGTGCATGGTGCCGAATAAGGCGCAGTTGATGGCCAGCAGCTTCTTTTCGTCGGCCGTCAGCTTGATATTCTCGTCCCGCAGATAGAACACGTCCGGATCCGCCCCGAAGGCGCGGCCGTCCAGCTGCCGCCGGTAGATCGCGTTCTCGATCGCCTGCTTCGTGGAGACGCGCTCGCGGTTGGTCCGCTGCATGATGACCGTATCGTTCCAGTCCAGACCCACGTCGCAGCTGATGCGGCAGTAGTCGAACAGGCCGAAGATCGGCATCAGCGGCACGCCGCAGCCGATGATCAGCTTGTCGCCGCAGAGCTCGCGCAGAAAGCGCATCGCGCGGATCTGCCGGCCGGCCCGCGTCTCCTTCGCGCTGCCGAAGGGCGCCGCCGCGTATAAGAAGTCCAGCTTCACCAGATCGAAGCCCCACTCGTCAAAGACCCGGCGGAACACCTTCTTTAAGTAGTCCCGCACCTCCGGATGGTCCATATCCAGGGCGTAGAAGCCGTCCCAGTTGCAGCCCGCGAACCACGGCTCGTGCTTGTAGAAGTAGAACCACTGCGGATGCTCCTCGTAGATCGAGGATTTTTCGGCGGCGGCGAAGGGCGCCAGCCACAGGCCGGCCTTAAAGCCCTTTTCGTGGATCACGTCCGCCATGGCCTTCATGCCGTCCGGGAACTTGACCGGATCCGCCTCCCAGTCGCCGACCGCCTTCTCCCAGCCGTCGTCGATCTGGAACAGGTCGCCGGGCTTCAGGATGGCTGCCGCGCCTTCCAGGTCCGAAAGGATCGTCTCCTGCGAGATGTTCTCATAACGGTTGTACCAGCTCGAATAACCGGTGACCGCTTCCTTTGTGCGCGGCCGGATATCCATCGCGTCGAACCAGCCGTCGAAGACCTCCTGCTCGCTGCCGACCGCAAAGTACAGGTCCAGCGCCTTATACGTTCCGTTCACCCTCAGGCCTTCGCAGTCGCGGCGCACTGTCAGCTTGTTCAGCTTCGCGTTGTAGCTGAAATAGGTGTAGCCCGGCTCCTCGTCCAGCGAGGCGATCAGGCGGTATTTGTCCCCGTCGCGGAAATAGCAGTAGGAAACGCCCTGCATGATGCCCGGCTTGTTGGGATATTTCGTGAAATAGTAGTCCGCGTAGCGGTCCAGGCCGTAGTGATTCACCAGCGGCTTCGGCAGGCCGTTGATCCCGCGGGTCCGGCCTTTTCTGGTCTGCTCCGGGCAGTAGCTCCAGGACTGAAAGCCGTTCATGAAGAGGAACTCCTGCTCGCCCATCTGGATCGGCAGCTCCGCCGTCATCTCCGTTAAGGTGCAGTCCGGCAGCTCCGGCTCGGCTTTTAAGAGCATAAAACGAAAACCGTTCTTGTCGCCGCCCGGGAACTCCCAGGCAGCGTCGGCCGCGCCGGCCACGGAGACCGGGCCGTCGATTCCTTCCCCTAAGATCGTGTAATACAGTTTCGGCATGGGTGTTTTTCCTTTCTTTTTCCGTCCTGAAGTATTATTTTACCAGGAACGATATCTGAACGGGAGCAAGTCCGGGCGCGGACAGCGTGAGCGTTCCCTCGCCCTTTTCTCCGGTGGTTCTGACGTATAAGCCGGTGGCCCCGCCTTCGGCGGTCATGAGGGACGGTCCCGCGATCTCGATCGGCCCCTCTGCGGACGCCTCGATGGGCAGCTGCGCGTATACGGCGGGGTTACCGAGCAGATCCCTTATTTGGATCCGAACGGCGGCCATGTCGTAAGCGTCGCCCTCGCTCAGGACCCGCTTGCTGGGTCTCGCGCTGATATGCAACTGACTGCTCGGGCCCTTCTCCACGCGGGAGACGACCACGCCGTCCTTCTTGCCTTCAAAGCGCCATTTGCTCATGGCGCCGCCCCAGCCGCCGACGTACTTGCCGTAAAGCCTGACGCCCTCGGCGAAGCTTAAGCGGTAGCGCAGCATGCACCAGCCGAGGCGCATCTTTTCCTTAAACGGGATCGCGTTCGCCCCGTACTTGGCCATGGCGTTTAAGGCCTTGCGGACGTTTTTCGCCTTGCCGCCGGAAAAGCCCTCTTCGCTCTCTAAAAGCTGGCCGACCGTATCGTCCACCAGGATCGGCTCGTGCGGCAGGCCGAAGAGCTCCTTCGGCGTCACCGTCGCCACGAAGGCGTCGTTGCGGTAGATGTCCACCTCGTCCGCGTTCGTAAAGAGGTAGAAGCTCCCGATCTGGCCGCCCGGATAGTCGCCGATATCCATGCACGAGCTGACCTCCAGGACCGGCTCTTCGCCCTGGCTGGCGTAGACGGCCGCCGCGAGCTTCGGGTTGCGGAAGGAATCCATGACGCCGTGGTAGCAGATGCGGTCGCCGGAGCCGAACTCCGCGTGCGTCGCGTAGTCGAACATACACCAGCCGAAGCAGCCGGCGTGCTCGCCGCTCGTAAAGGCCGCGCCCTGGACGCGGGCGTGACGCAGTGCGTGCTCCTGGCGCTTCTC
>JAEEGH010029094.1_pt1 | contig 10826 bp, 10 predicted proteins | sample 9134181 | NCBI WGS metagenome assembly JAEEGH01 (sample SAMN16246544, study PRJNA631951) | gut metagenome | biome: gut microbiome; feature: rumen; material: DP-attached | host: Bos | place: Iran: Karaj | collected 2018-10
ATTATTTACGTTTGCCGCTACCGCGGCAGCACAAAATAAGTGTTTTCGTAAGTTGTTTTCACTCCTTCGCGCCGTTTTTTTTGTAATGTTAGCAACTTTTCAAAACTCGACATTCGGGCTATTACAAAAGTGGGGCGGTAATTTTAAAAATCCATCCTGTAATTCTTCTGAAGAGTGAAAGTTTTTTAAATTCTTCCATTGTAATCAGTTTTGACTGATTCCTTGTTTCTTCAAAATCTTCTTCAATTTTTTTAATTGAATCAGTCCGGTAAAGGTAAACGCCGCATTCAAAATGATGATAGAAACTTCTGTAGTCAAGATTTATTGATCCTACAGTTGCCCTTGCATTGTCAGAAACAAAAACTTTTGCATGAATAAAGCCTGGCTGATAAAAATAAATCTTTACTCCATTTTCAATCAACTGCTTTGCAAAACGGTGGCCTACACAATATGTAACAAAATGATCGTAGTGTCCCGGAAGAATTATGCTTACATCCACACCACGCTGAGCAGCAAAAATCAAATTGTTAATCATTGTATTATCCAGAATAAGATAAGGTGTCATAATGTGAACGTAAGTGTGGGCCCTGTCCAGAATATAGTTATATACATTTTCAGCAAGATCTACATCGTTAAAAGCATCATCTGCATATGGAATGACCGCTCCAGTTTTTTTGAACACAGGATAGTCCACATTAAGCCAGCGGGCAAAATCATCTGTATCAAGCTGCTTAAACCTGCTGATTGAATGCCAGGTCTGAAGAAAGAGCATAGTGTATGTCCGGACAGCAGAACCTTCAATTGCAATATTTGTATCCTTCCAGTAGTTAAAGCGATGGTGATCAAGATTTACATATTCATCAGTTAAATTGATTCCCCCTGTGTAAGCAATCCGGCCGTCAATAACCATAATCTTATGATGGTCCCGGTTGTTCTGAGCAGTATCAACAAATGGAATCAGTGGAATAAAAACTTTTGTATCAATTCCTATTTTCTTTAAATAATTGATGTAGGAGCCGGAGTCCAGACGCAGACTTCCAAAGCCGTCAAAAATCAGACGCACCGTAACACCAGCTGCAGTCCTTTCTTTGAGCACATCAAGAATATCATTCCACATTTCACCTTCATCAATTATAAAATATTCCATAAAGATAAAGGATTCGGCTTTTTTAAGTTCAGCAAGCATATCCGGCAGCCAGCTTTCTCCGTTTGGATAATATCTGGTTTTATTTTCAGAATAGGCAGGGAAGTTTCCACAGAATTTCAGATAGCTGGCAATGTCACCAATCTTTGGATTTTTTTCCAGGGTAATTTTTTCTTCCGGAAGATTATTCATAAAATCAGCGGATTCTTCTTTAACCCTGCTGATTCGCCTTTTAAGCCTCAGTCCTCCCATGTTTTTATGGCAGATAAGATAAAGAAAAATTCCAAACAGAGGAAAAATTATAACCGGTACCAGCCAGGCCATTTTAAATTCATTTTTTCCTTTTGAATTTGCAAGATAAATCAAAAAGGAAACACTTAATGCCATACTGGCAATGGCCATATATTTTCCACCCTCTGTAAGTTTTACAAAGAGCAGAACATAAAAGGCCATCTGAGCCAGAATCATCAAACCAATGAATAAAAGTTTGCTGTAGATAAAATTTCTGACAAATTTGTTTTTTAGTCTCAACCGAGTATCATCTTTTTTAATCATGTATTAATTTTATCACAATCTTTATTCATATTAAATAAGACTTTGAAAAAAAAGCAGAGAGTAAAAACAATTACTGCAATAACAAGAAGAGTATTCACACACCGCCAGAATCCTGAAAAAAAAGGTTCCATGATACTTTGCATGATAGACTTTATTTCATTTCTGCGCTCCTGCTTACTCCAGATGTTGTAAACATCTTCTTTAAGGTCATCTGAAATTTTACGGCCCAGTCCATCATAAAAGACAATCTCTTGTGCAGGCCAGTCAAAACCATCTTCCTGTAATTCTTCCATATTGAATTTTAAACTTTTCGAATTCAAAAATTTTTCATATTCTTCCCAAAAATCAAGATATTCACCTTCATCATTCTGGGTAAAAGTTTTAACTTTTCTTGTAACAGGGAGCTTTATATCTTCAATAGTTTTTACTTCTTTAGCCGCTTCCTGATCCATATAGATTTTCTTTACTTCTTTCCGTAATTCTGGATCAATGAGACGATTAAAATCATCCCTGTATTTTCCATAACCTACCTGGCGTATTGGATATTCAATTTCATCCATACTGAAAACTATTTCTTCTACACTTGTATTTGTAAAAGACTGACTGTAAATTCTTCCAGTTCCAGAAGCCAGCAAAGTTACAATCATTATACTTGCATACAAAAAAGATTTTTTCATTTTTTTTCTCCACTATTTCTTCTGCTGATTATTCTCTTTTTCAGACGGATTAAATTCTTTAATATCAACTTTATTGAAATAAAAAAGTTGATCGTAAACAGGATAGATTTCCTCATTCTGCAAAAAATATTGATGTAAATCAGAAGCCTTTTCTCTAAGCTTTATTTCACAATCTTTCAGGTGATAAAAATCCGTTGAAAAAAATCCACAGGAAACTTCTACGAAATCATTTTCTGCCGGTGAAAAAATTACGATGGCACAATCATTTGATTTTAGGAGAAAATGAATTTTTCCAAGTTCACTTGTAAAATTTTCCTCAGGAATTTTATATGAAGAATATGATAAAGCCATTTCACTGTTGTAATGAAAACTTGAATAATAATTCTCAGTTTTTTTCAAAAAAGTTTCTCTGTTCAGATAAAACTTTTCATACCACTTCATAAAATCTTTGCAGCACATAACACCATCTGGATTAAGTTTTATGCCCAGCATAATGCTATTTCGATTCATGAAAAAACTCTCCTTAAAAGAAAACACGACTTGATTTTTATATTTCAAGGCCTGCATAAGGATTTCAGTCAGTTCGGATTTTTTATTCACACTTTCTGAGCCAAAAAAATCTGCAAGGGCCGGAGAATTTATATTTTCTTCAAAAAGATATAATCCTGTCCTGCTCAATTCGTAAATGTCCATCTTCAGTTCTCCTTAGAAACGACTATGTTTATCAATTCTTTATCAAGAAAATACTTGCGGATTTTTTGGACAATAAAATCCTCATAATCCCCAGCAGTGCTGCAGTCAGAAATCATTCCCTTAAATACTTCAGCACCATCAACCCGGATGTAACAGTTAAAGTCCTTATGCGGAAGAAGTTTTTGTTCTGTAAAATGTCCAAGAACTATATCCTTCTTCCACAAATCACTTCGCAGTTTTCTAAATTTCTTCCCTATGACCTGATAGGGACAAGTTAGAAAAATACAGTTTTCCCCTGCCTGCAAGAGTTGAACTTCAAATTTTTCCATGTAAAGTTCTTCAGCAGTTTTTACTTTTTGAGGAAAACTTTTTTTGTAAACTTTTACCAGAACTGAGGCAACTGTAAAAACAAGAACACATCCAAGAGCAATAATGGCTCCCAGTCCCAGACAAATAATAGATGCAATAAAAATACTCATACCTATAACTAGGTGTGATTTTAAAAGAAGTTGACATTTTTTCTGAAAAAATTTTAAAAAATTCAGGGAGAGGATTTTATTTTTTTACACTGGACAAAAATTTATAATTGATTATTCATCCGTTTAAGTTTCTTCATTTTAGATTTAAGCACATCGCTCACACGGAAAGACTCGCACATTTTCTGAACAGCTTTATTAAAGGTCCAGTCATCAAGATGATTTTCAGGACTTTTCATATAGGATAAACATTTTTCCGGAAACTTTGCCGCAACAGTTGCAAAAGCCCAGGCAACTCCCATTTTGGCATAATAATAATCATTTTTATCAGGGGAGGCACCTGTGTAAAGAGAATCTAAAACGCTGATTACCTGATCAATGTAATCTTCTTTAAGGAAATGACTCATAAGCATTACAGCCACAACCCGAACTTCAAATTCTTTTTTACTGTCCGCATACTGCATAAAAAAATCCCAGCACTGAGCAGGAAACTTTTCAGCAATTTTAAAAGTCTGGCAGAAAGAATCATTAACCGCCCAGTCATGAATTTTAGGAATAAAATCTTCTGCAAAAGAAAGAATCACTTTCAGCTCATCCTTTGCGTAACCAATTACAATTGCCTGGAGACATTCCATTTCAAAAAAATCCATTGGATTTTCTCCAAGAAATTTTTTGTAGTCATCCCCGGCAATTCTTTTAGCAATCTTCCGCAAATCTGGAATTCTTACCCCAATCATTGGCAGGGCTGTTGGATTAAGGGATTTTGAAAACTCTCCGTATACCGAATGCTCTGCCCCCTTAACCTTTTCTTCAATCCCTGCCAGCTCATACAGTTCAGTTTTAATTTCTTTTATAGTCATAGGATTACTCTCATTTTATTTTTCAAAAGTAGTACAGACAAGGCGAAAGCCTTGGTGATTATACGTGAAATTTTATTTCTTCCAATTTCCAGAGGTTCACAGTCAAAGAAAATTGTATTTATGTTCTGGAAAGCTTTCCTGAATAATTCAGTATACTCCCCAGATCTATAATATTTGAGTACCCAAGTTTTGTCAGTTTCCTTGCAGCAAGTTTACTTCTGTGACCGCTCAGACAGTAGACCAGAATCATCTGCCCTTTATCAGGAAGTCTTTTTGCTGCACTTCCAGCCCGGATTCTTTCCATAGTAAAGTGCTCTGCACCGGGGATATGCCCAGTCTTATACTCAAGAGTATGCCTTACATCTAAAATTACTGAAGCCGGATTATTTCCTGCAAGTTCCAGACCTTCCTGCATTGACAGACTTTTAAATTCCATATTTTTATTTATAAACTTTTTTTCAAATTCACTAACAGGCATTGGTTTGCCGTAGTAGTAGCCCTGAATTTTATTGCAGCCCAGTTTATGAAGAATCTGAACCTGTTCTTCATCTTCCGCACCTTCTGCAAGACATTCAAATCCAAGTTCTTCAGCCAGACTTACAATATGCTTAATTACTGAAATATCTTTTTTGTGATCTCCGCCCCCTGCAATTTTATCAACAAAACTTTTATCTATTTTAAGAGTATCCAGCGGCATTTGAGTTAAAAGTGATAATGAAGAATAGCCTGTACCAAAATCATCCATGGAAGTTTTAAAGCCCCTGCTCTTGAGGGCATCCAGGATTTTTATAAGATGTAAAGTGTTGTCATAAGCGGCACTTTCTGTAAGTTCAAAATCTATAAGTTCATGAGGAAGATTATATTTATCCACCCGTGAAGTCAGATTATCAATAAGAGAAGAATCATTTAAGCGGCTTCGGGAAAGGTTCACGGAAACAGGCACAATCTTTTTACCTTGAGTCTTCCAGCGGGCAAGAGTCTGCACGACACAATCCAGAACGATATCATCTATTTTTCCAATTGATGCATCTTTTTCAAAAAAAGGAACAAACCTGTCAGGAGGAAGGAAATCTCTTCCTTTATAATTCCAGCGGATTAATGCTTCAGCCCCGCACAAATCATTTTTTGAAACATCAAACTTCGGCTGAAGATAAACAAGGAATTCATTATTTTGAATTGCAGTATCAAGATAAGCTTTTATGAAGTTTGCCCAGGAAACATCATCATGCATTTTATCAGTGAAAAAAACTATATCTGTCTGACCAGGATGATTTCCCATAGCCTGTGCCATTTTAGCTGCATCTGCAACACGGTTACCATTTAACATAGCCTGCCGCATTGGAACAACTCCGCAGCGGAAACAAATTCTATAATTCGGATCTTCTTCAAAGAAGGAAAGTTTTCTATAAAACTCTTCGAGAGTCCGTCTTGTTTCTTCCAGCGGCATATATTTAATCATCATAGCAAAATTATCATTGTGGCAGCGGGCACTGGAATAAACAAAATCAGCATCATCCATTGCCTTCACAATATTTAACAAAACTTTATTTGCAGCCTTATGACCATATACTTCATTTATTACTTTAACTTCTTTTATATCAAAATGAACAAAGGTAAAATCTTTTATTCCCGCATCAGAAGGAACTTCAAGAAAAGCCTGAATATGATTCCAGTTAAAATGATTTGTGACCGAATCCTGGAAGGCCATTTTGCACAGAGTAGAAGTATCAATTTGATTAAGCTTATTCTCAATAATTGTCTTTGCCCTGTTTTCCTTTAACTGCCATTCATAAAGAATTCTGATTTTTTTATCTCTTACAAAAATACCGATTATTGAAGGATTTTCGCTTATTGAAAGATTTGTGTAAGTACGGTGAGCATCATCATCCTCAGAAATTTTCTTAAAAATATTCTGAATCTTTTCAAGATTAAGTTCAGTATCTTCATCAATTTCAACAGAATAAAAAAAAGTTCCTTTTAAAGAAAGACTCTTTAAATTCTTAGGACAATCTGATTTATCTGTTTCACTGCGGAATTCAATTCCAATTACAGGTTTTGCAAATCCTTTCAGATAAAATAAACCAGGATAGTCATATGTAGAAAAATCATCTGCATATAAATTTACACATTCCGGAATTTTGCCTTTGTAAAAATCCCCAAGACTCTTTTCATCCACTTCCGTATAAAACAAAATTCTATCCGGCTTATATAATTGATTTAATCTGTTTATAAACATTCCTGGCTCCTGTTTTTTATTGCAAAATCATTCTTCCCCGATAACATTTATCTGACAGAGTTTCATTGAAGCAAGAGCAGTTTTATGACTTTCAGGACTTACGCAGGCACAGCATCCGGCATCAACTATAGCAAGGGCTTCCTTTGTTCCAAGAGAGCCATCTATAAAATCATTCTGCATATCAATTACGATTAAAACTTTCATATTAATATTTTAATCGTCAAAGGCTTTATATATCAAGACATTCTTGAAACTTTGATATGACATTTTCAAGCGAATTTTCATTTTAATCTAAAACTTATTTCTCCATTCTTTGTTAGAAACTAAATATTTTAATCTAAGTTTCTCTGCCTGGATCAAATCCGCCTCGCAGCCAATCCCACATTCATAACAATTAATAAGATGCCGGATATCTCTTATACATTCATAATAAGATAATTTCTTCAACCAATGAAAAGCCTGCACTTTATCTGGTTCTATTCTTGTATAATAAAAATGGAGAAATTTATAAGCCTCTCGACTTTGTTCATGAAGCATCTCTTCAAATTTTTTATTGTTTACCCATAAAACTTTTTTGAAATAGAATATACTTTGCTTTAATTGCCATATTATACCATGGAAGATTTGTTGATCCAGATTATTCATAATGGAAATATAAGTATCCACCATTACTTTACCATTAATAATAATTCGATATTCTTTTGGATTTAAATCTTTGTTATCAATTATATGAACTTCGGGAATTTCAATTTTTTCCTGTTTTATAACTTCAGTTCGAAAATCTTCAATTAGATTAAAGAATTTCGTTTTATTTTCTTCATCTGTTATAAAACCAGATAAGAAAGTTCCTATTTCTATCCTTATTGACTTATTATTAATATCAAATTCTTTACCTTTCATATAACTCCTGGCAGACAAAGCCGATTCTCTTATTGCTGATATCATCTTTTTCCTCCTGGATTTTGCAAAGTTCATCAATAATCAATTCAGAAGAAATTTGAGATGGGTTCATAAAACGAATCTTTCCTGCAAGAGAACTGAAATCTCCTGGAGTAACGGAATCATATCTTATAAGTTTTTCAGTTTGAGATTTATCAAATTCATATGCAGAAAAAAATCTTCCCAGCAGTTTCTCAATTCCAGCTTTTCCAAGAGGTTTGAATTCTGCAAGAATGTGAAAACGTCTTTGCATAGCAGGATCCATTATAGCTTTAAGATTTGTGGTGCAAATCAAAATTCCGCTGAACTCTTCCATTTGTGTGAGGAATTCATTTACAAGAGTCCGTTCCCAACTTCTCACAGCATCCTGGCGGTTTGAGAAAAAGGAATCTGCTTCATCAAATAAAAGAACGTCCCCACTGGCTTCTGCTTCGGCAAAAGCTTTGGCAATATTCTGCTCATTTTCACCTACATAGGGACTCATAATATCACTCACACGTTTAAGACAGATTTTCTTATTAAGTTTTTCAGCAATGTATCTTGCAAGTTCGGTTTTACCGGTTCCACTTAATCCGTAAAACAGAATTCTGACACCACTTTCTTCAACTCCATTTTTCTCTGCAAAATCATTAGCATTCATAACCATACTTACTATATCATCTGCAGGTATTGAGGTATTCAGAATTGAAAGGTCATAACTATCCTTAACTTTTTCACGCATCCTTTTCTTACCAAAAAGAAGAGCAGAGTTTGCTTCAAGAACTTTCTGGACATCACTGACTACAAGTTCTTCTCCCGCTGAAGATAAATCCATTCCCTGAACCGTCTTTACCATATTATCTACAGAAGCACCTGTTACATGATATTTTCCGCAAAGGTCTACAAGTTCCCTATGAAGATTTTCGCTCATTTTGATTTTGTTTAATTTGGAATCTGCAATGTTACGAAGCATCATTCTGCTCATTTCACTGAAGCGAATGGAATAAGTAAAACGCCTCAGAGTAGATTCATCCAAAGGATCTGTATAGTTTAAAATCCAGATTACTTTATTAACACTGTTTTCAAGCATGGTATTTACAGTGCCTTTTTTGCCATTACTGGAAGCACCTCCCATAAGCATTTCAAAAAAGTTCATTCGGGTTGAAAGCATACTTTCTGCTTCATCTACAATAATTACAGAATCTTTTTTATGAAGAGAAAGAAGACAATTTAACCGGCTTAATGCATGTTTTTCCGAATTAGCCTTATCATCAACTTCCAGTTCATTTTTAAAAATATAGGGGATAAATCCAGACTGTCTTACCAGTGCTCTGGCATACTCGGTTTTTCCAGCCCCAGGAGAACCGTAGAGTAAAAGATTAGTATTTGAGACATTCTTCAAAAGCCTTAGAGCAAGTTGACTTTCTTCTTCCTTTACTGAAAAGCTGTTTAGTTCATAGAACTCTTTTTTATCATCTTCTTTCAGAACATCACAAAAGAAAATATTAAGATCCCCTGCATAAATACAATCTACAACATCCTGTTCAATATCTCCATCAGAATCCATAATGTCGAAAGAAACCAGTTTTTTATCCCTACGAAGGATAGACTTAATGGTCTTAATGGATTTACCAGTACACTTTGAATATAAGGATAACCTGTTTTCTTCTCCATGATTTAACATTTCATTAAACACAGGATAAAGTTCTTTAATTGTATGAGACTGATAGGCAATATTTAAAACTTCCCCTTCCTCGGCTGAAAGCTTGAAAGAATCTATTAGAAAATCAACCATTCTGGTATCTTTAATGGTCTCTACAATATTGTCCGGTACAACAATTTCTTCGGGGATGGTAAAAGTCTTCCGTTTATTATCTGGTGTATAAAAAAATGTATAAGCCACAATTTTTGCAAAGTTTTGTATTTTAGGTGCAAATATAGCACGCACCAGATTAATATCTTCCTCTGATTCCGTATTCCAGCTACCACATTTATCATAAATTGTACAGTCCTCTTTATAATTAGTTTTTATGTCACCACGATGATTAAAAGGATGTGTACCATACTCGGCATTAATCGTAGGAGTAAGGAGTTTATATTTTTTATGTTCCTGAATGACGGCTTGTACAACCTTTTTGGAATGATTTTCAATTCCTAAAGCTGAGACGAGTGCATTATAAAGAACCTGGATCTCTTCATAATTTCTGAATTCTTCAATATCCAGACAGATTTTATAAAGATAATAACTGACTGCAAGATTTTCTTCCCTTGATAAATCCTTAATAGAATAAAACATTTCTCCTTTCATAATACATAACTCCTTTCTACAGCTATATTAATAACATACGAAACTATCATTTAATGATATTTTTTTATTTTTTTTTATTTCATTATTTGATAGTTTTAAAACTGTAGTATTATCTATATTTCAAAAGGGTAAAAAAAATTGAGTACATGGAGGTGAACTAAAATGCAAGAATGTAAAAGTCCATCAGTAGGGATCTGGTGGTTTTATTACGGCGATGTTATCTATGCTGATCCAGTGGAAGTTGAAAATGGCCTTCCATACGGTGATTGTATTGCAGGGCTTTCTGATCATGCTGATTACTGGGATAAACTGGAGGCTGCTGGAGAATTAGAGAAGATTCCTCCACTCATTCGTGCTGAATACTTTTATATTCCCCGAGGCCGCATTGTTTTTCATAAAGATACAGGCAGATATACAATACTCCATGGCGGACTTAAAAAGCGAGAACTAAATAAAATACGTAAGTTTTTCTGCCTGCCAAAAGAACTGACGGATTATGATACAGATTTCCATTACACATTAAACCCTATCCTATAAAAAAATTTTAAAATTTCGAGTTACTATCACAATGTGACAGCAGTCTTACAATAATATATTTGCATATTAAGCCAAAATAACAATTATACATCCTTAGTGTTCTAGAACTTTTTTTGTGACACAGAATACAGAAGGGATGGAAATGATAATGAGCGGGACACAATAAAGTACTACATTTCCTGTGGTGAACAGAATTGCAGGTTTTATTGCCTCAAGTAAACTTTTCCCCTGCATAAAATAACCAATTGCAATTCCTCCTGTAATGTCTATTGAAGTCATAAGAAGCATTGCCTTTGTGTTCCCTGCAAAAAATCTTGCTGCGCCATCCATGCTGGCAAAAAAATCCATTTCGCAATGCAGATTTTTTTTCATTGTTTCTGCTTCTTCTTCGGTAATTTCGTGATTAGAGTATTTATTATCAA
>JAEEGH010029095.1_pt1 | contig 10826 bp, 9 predicted proteins | sample 9134181 | NCBI WGS metagenome assembly JAEEGH01 (sample SAMN16246544, study PRJNA631951) | gut metagenome | biome: gut microbiome; feature: rumen; material: DP-attached | host: Bos | place: Iran: Karaj | collected 2018-10
AGGGCGAGCCGCTGGCCGTAGCAGCGCCCTGTGGCATCAGTTTTGAGGGAGTGACGTTCTACTACGACGATGCCCAGCAGCAGCCCGTGGTGAAGGAGATGAACTACAACTTCGCGCCCGCCACGTGTACGGCCGTTATGGGTCAGACGGGGTCGGGAAAGACCACCCTCATCCGACTGCTCCTCTCGCTCGTCTATCCGAAGGAGGGACACATATTTATATATAACGACAAGGGCCGCAAGGAAGAGCTGTCGCCCCGTCATCGCTGCAACTTCGTCTATGTGCCTCAGGGAAACACATTGCTGAGCGGCACCCTGCGCGAGAACCTGCGACTGGGCAATCCTGATGCCACCGATGAAGAGATGCTCGAAGCACTCCGGCTGGCTTGTGCCGACTTCATCGACGACCTGCCCGAGGGCCTCGACACCCAGTTCTCAGAGCACGGAGGCGGACTGAGCGAAGGTCAGGCGCAGCGCATCTCCATCGCCCGTGCCCTTCTGCGACCAGGAAGCATCATGCTGCTCGACGAAGCTACCAGCGCCCTCGACACCCAGACCGAGCTTCGCGTACTTGAGAATATCCTGCAGCGCCATCGTCGCACAGTGATCATTGTCACTCATAGGCAGGCTGCCGTCGATTATTGCTCGCAAATACTCCAGATTGGTTAACAAACCTTTCGTGGAGGCCTTCAAATGTTAATTTATAGTTAAAGAATGCATTTTTTCCTTCAAATATTTGGAGGGAAAGGATAAAATGTTTTACCTTTGCAGTGTACTATTCAACTAGTACACCAAAACAGTAATATTATAAACCAAATAATACATAAAATGATCGACATTCAAAACATCAGTTATCGCTATCCTGGCCAGAAGTTGCCAGTGTTCAGCGACTTCAGTCTGCAGCTCACGGAGAACCGCGTTTATGGGCTGCTGGGAAAGAACGGTACGGGCAAGTCGACGCTGCTCTACCTCATCGCCGGTCTGCTGCGTGCGCAGAAGGGCTCTGTCAGTTGCGACTCAGTCTCCACATGCAAGCGCCAGGCCGAGATACTCAGCGACATGCTTCTCGTCAGCGAGGAGTTCGAACTGCCAGCCGTATCGCTCGACAACTACGTAAAGCTCATCGCTCCCTTCTATCCCCGCTTCAGCAATGAGGTGCTTCGCCACTGCCTGGAAGCTTTCGAGCTGAAGGAAGTGGGCAACCTGCATGCCCTGTCGATGGGTCAGAAGAAGAAGGCCTACATGAGCATCGCCCTCGCAGCCAACACCCGCTATCTGCTGATGGACGAGCCCACCAACGGTCTCGACATCCCCTCGAAGAGCCAGTTCCGCAAGGTGGTGGCCGACTGCATGAGCGACGACCGCACCATCATCATCTCCACCCATCAGGTGCACGATGTGGAGCAGCTGCTCGACCACATCCTCATCCTCTCTGAGCGCGAGATGCTGCTCAACGCCAGCGTTGCCGACATTGCCGAAAAGTATGCCTTCGAAGTGCGTACGCCAAGCGAGATGGACGACACGGTGATCTATGCCGAGCCCTCGCTGCAGGGCAACATCGCTATGACTCGCCGCCAGGAGGGTCAGGAAGAGACGCTGGTGAATATTGAAATATTGTTTAACGCCGTAACGAAAGGACTTGTAAAATGAAAAAGACATTCGATTTCAACCGCTTCTGGCAGGTGATGAAGTGGACCATTCTCACTGAGAAGAAAAGTATACTCACAGCTTTCCTGGCCTTCGTCTGTGCTTTCCTGGCCATCCAGCTGTTCTCGTGCTTCACCATCTTCGACCTTACCCACAGCCTGGGTTCGGCAGCCACTATGGCCGGCATGATAACCTGCAGCGGGCTCATCAGCTTTATGAGCGTATACTATGCCAGCGGAGTTCTGGGCAATGCCCGCACCGGCCAGCAGCGCATCATCGCACTCATGCTGCCCGCCTCCAACGTCGAGAAGTTCTTCGCACGTCTTCTCTACTGCTGCATCATCATGCCGGTGGTCATCTATCTGGCCGTAGTGGCATCTACGGGATTGCGTATGCTCTTCGAGCTGCTTGCAGGTCATGAAGGCATCACATCAGGACTTTCGTACGTATTCAGCGGACCGACCATGAGGTTCAATGATAATGAGTTGGAATTATTCAGCACCTTCTTCTACGTTGCCTCCAGTTGCTGGTCGATTAGTCTCTTCGTGCTCGGAGGAGTGTTCTTCCATCAGCGTCCCTTCATCTGGACGGCTATCACCATCTTTGCCGCCAGTCTGCTGCTCTCTACGCTTACATTCTATATTTGCTATATGATCGGCGAGGACAGCATCAAGAATTTCCTCATGAATTTCAGAGGTATGACCTTCGAGACCTTCGACCTCCTCGTCAGCCTGCTGTTAACTGCCTTTACCGTGTTAAACGTCTGGCTCAGCTACAGGCTCTACTGTCGCCTGCAGGTGGTACAGCATAAATGGTTCAACGTATGATGACATTCACTAACGACAAGCCCATCTTCCAGCAGATGGCTGACCGGCTGGAGGATGAGATCCTGGCCGACACCTATCATGACGACGACCGCATTCCCTCTGTGCGCGAGTATGCCGTGATGCTGGAGGTGAACACCAATACGGCTGTGAAGGCCTACGAGCAACTCGCACGCGAAAACATTATCTATAATAAGCGCGGCATGGGTTACTTCGTTACGCCGGGAGCACGCCAGCAGATACTGAAGGAGCGTCGGCAGACGTTCCTCCAGCAGAAGCTGCCAGAGTTGTTCCGACAGATGCGACTGTTGGAAATAGAGTGGAACGACGTGAATGAAGCTTGGGAAAACAATAAGAAGCAATGACAATGAAGAATCACGCATTATTGATGATGCTGTTGGCAGGAGGCCTTCTCTTTGCCTCCTGCGACAGCAAGTCTGAAAAGAAGGACATAGAGAAGAACACTGTCGTCTTCGCTGAGAAAGATGGCGAGAAGTTGCAAATGGACATCTTTCGCGATGCAGCTGATGTGCAGTCAGGGTCTCAGCCCGTTTTCATCTTTTCCTTTGGCGGAGCCTGGGTAAGCGGCTCACGTCATACTGGGCGAAAACTACTGAAGGACTGTGCCCGGCAGGGATATATCGGCATAGGCATCGACTATCGGCTGGGCATCAAGCAGTTGAAGGATCAAGGTGTAGCCATCGACTCTTCCAACTTTGCCTCGTCCTATTCGCAGGCTATCATGATGGGCGTGGAGGACCTCTACGATGCCACAAGATACGTGATTGATCACGCCCGGGAACTGAGAGCCGACACCAGCCGCATCATCATCTGTGGTTCGTCGGCGGGGGCAATCAATAGTCTCACGGCCGAATATTTGGTTTGCAACAGCCATCCTCTTGCTACAGAGAAGTTGCCTGAAGGCTTCAACTACGCAGCCGTCGTACCTTTTGCCGGAGGAATCTGGCTGGCAGATACCGACACGCTGATATGGAAGCGCAAGCCGTGTCCTATCCTTGCCTATCACGGCACTGCCGACCAGCTTGTGCCCTATGGGAAAGTGGTGCTGGGCGATGGAACCTTCGGAGGCTTCGGCCCCGACTACTTCATTCCTCAGCTGAAGCAGATGGAGGTGTCCTTCTTGTTTCATCAATACCACAGGGCCGATCACATGATATCAGGATGGGGCGACAATGAGCTGGCAAGGGAAGAGATGCAGCGTGAACTGGGCCGCATGCTCGACACCACACAGCACCTGGCCGTCACCATCAGCGAGGAATACTATGGCCCCGCTCCCTCGATGGAGGAGCTCATCAAAGCATGGCAAAAGGCTACTGAATAGTGAGTGAAGCCCACTTCCGACTGCTAATATTGTCTAATTATTTGACAATATGCATGTGGCGAAGTGAAAAAAGCTTAGAAACCGATGGCAGAGTGTAAGAATATGATTACCTTTGTGGTCGAAAAAGTGAGAATGTGTAATCTGTAAATAGACCGACATCTTGATTCATCTAGAGAACATCAACAAGACTTATCAGGGAGCACAGCCCCTGCATGTGCTGAAAGGCATCAACCTCGACATCGGTGCGGGTGAGTTCGTCAGCATCATGGGAGCATCGGGCTCGGGCAAGTCCACGCTGCTCAACATCCTGGGCATCCTCGACAACTATGACGAGGGCACCTATGAGCTGGCTGGCGTGCTCATCAAGAACCTGAGTGAGCGCCGTGCTGCCGACTATCGCAACCGCATGATAGGCTTCATCTTCCAGAGCTTCAACCTCATCAGCTTCAAGACGGCTGTGGAGAACGTCGAGCTGCCCCTCTTCTATCAGGGCGTCAGTCGCCGTAAGCGCCATCAGCTCGCTCTGGAATATCTGGAAAGGCTTGGCCTGCTCGACTGGGCCACCCACTATCCCAATGAGCTCAGCGGCGGACAGAAACAGCGCGTGGCCATTGCCAGAGCGCTCATCACCAAGCCGCAAATCATCCTGGCCGACGAGCCCACTGGTGCCCTCGACTCGAAGACCAGCGTCGAGGTGATGCAGCTCATGAAGACGCTGAATGCCGAAGAGCATATCACGCAGATCATTGTCACCCACGACCCTACCGTAGCCAGTCAGACCAATAGAATCATCAGGATCAAGGATGGAATTATTGAATGAGATATGGGCCACTGCCCGCCGCAACAAACTGCGCACAGCCCTGACGGGCTTTGCCGTAGCATGGGGCATCTTCATGCTCATCGTGCTGTTGGGTGCGGGCAATGGTCTTATCAATGCGCAGCTGAAGCAGAGCGACCGCTTCCTCTCGAGCTCGATGGTGGTGTTCGGAGGCGAGACCTCTATGGCCTATCAAGGACTGAAGGAGGGCCGCGACATACGGCTGAAGCAGCGCGACATTGCCACTACTGCCTCTGACTTCAAGGAGCATGTCGATGCCGTTGGTGCCCAGTATCGCACGGCAGGCGTCATCAGCCTGGGTCAGCAGTACATCTCGACCCAGATCTGTGGCGTCTATCCCAATCATACCCAGATCGACAAAGTGGAGATGATGTATGGCCGCTTCATCAACGACATCGACCTGCGCGAAAAGCGCAAGGTGCTCGTCGTGAGCAACAAGCAGGCCGAGGAGCTGCTGGCCGTCCCGTCTGCTGCCGCATCACGTCAACCAATAGAACGGCTCATCGGACGGTATGTCAACATCGGAAGCTTCGCCTTCAAGGTTGTGGGCATCTATAAGGAACAGGAGAACGGACGGGCTGACGCCTTCTCGTCGTATGCTGCCATCAAAAGTATCTATGGTGCTAATACCGACGATGCCGGCCGCATAGAGTTCACCTTCCACGGCCTGCCTACCGAAGAGGCCAACGAAGCCTTTGAGGCCGACTATCGCCAGCGCCTGAACCTCAACCATCAGGCTCATCCTGATGACGAGAGTGCCGTTTGGCTCTGGAACCGCTACACACAGAACCTGCAGATGGAGACCGGTCTCGGCATCCTGCGAATGGCCCTCTGGATAGTAGGTCTCTTCACCCTGCTGTCGGGCATCGTGGGTGTGTCGAACATCATGCTGATCACCGTCAAGGAGCGGACCCATGAGTTTGGCATCCGCAAGGCCATCGGTGCCCGTCCCTGGGGCATCCTCAAGCTCATCATCATCGAGAGCATCATCATCACCACCATCTTCGGATATATTGGCATGCTCCTCGGCATTGGAGCCAACGAATGGATGAACGCCACCATAGGCCATACGCAGGTCGATGCAGGACTCTTCAAGGCCACGATGTTCGTCGACCCCACCGTGGGCATCGATGTCTGCATCGAAGCCACGATCGTTATGGTCATTGCCGGCACCATCGCCGGACTCGTACCTGCCATGAAGGCAGCACGCATACGTCCCATTGAAGCACTAAGAGCAGAATAACCCATGAGAATAGACCTCGACAGCTACCGCGAAATACTCGATACCTTGACCCGCAACAAGTCAAGGAGCTTCCTCACGGGCTTTGGCATCTTCTGGGGAGTGTTCATGCTCGTGGCCCTCATCGGAGGCGGAAAAGGACTGAAGGAGATGCTCAACCAGAACTTCGAAGGCTTCGCTACCAACTCGGCGATGGTGTGGGCCCAGCCTACTACGAAAGCCTACAAGGGTTTCCGTAAGGGCCGTCTGTGGGAGATGGACTACAAGGATGTGGAGCGCCTGAAGCAGCGTGTGCCTGAGCTCGACGTGGTCAGTCCTGTGCTTTTCTCCAATGGCGGCACGGCTTATTATGGCGACCGCAAGAGCAGCGTGGGCATCAATGGCGTGCAGCCCGACTATCAGCGTGTCATCGAGCCTAAGATGTACTATGGGCGTTTCCTCAATGACATGGACATTGCCCAGCATCGCAAGGTGTGCGTCATCGGCAAGAAGACTTATAAGGATCTCTTCCCTGGCGGTGGCGACCCCTGCGGCAAGTTTATCCGCGTGGACTCCGTACACTATCAGATCGTGGGTGTCGACTATAACACTTCGCAGGGTATGTCCTTCGGAGGTGAGGCGGGCACCACGATGCTCATGCCCATCACGCTGATGCAGCAGACCTACAACATGGGCAACGATGTCCACATGATAGCTGTGACGGGAAAGAAAGGCGTAGTGATGACTGACATCGCCCCTCGCATCCGTGAGACCGTAGCCCGCCGGCATACCGTCGACCCCACCGATGAGAAGGGCGTGATGGTATTCAATACAGAGGTGCTCTTCCAGTTGCTCGACTCTCTCTTCAAGGGTGTCAACTTCCTCATCTGGCTTGTCGGTCTTGGAACGCTGCTGGCAGGAGCCATCGGCGTGTCCAACATCATGATGGTCACCGTGCGCGAGCGTACTACGGAGATAGGCATCCGCAGGGCCATCGGTGCCACACCTCGCAACATCCTCTCACAGATCATCTCAGAGAGCATCGTGCTTACGCTGGTGGCGGGCATGAGCGGCATCCTCTTTGCCGTGCTCATCCTCCAGATGCTGGAGATGGGCAATACTGAGGACGGCATCGTCAGTGCGCATTTCCAGGTCGACTTCTGGACAGCCATCCTCTGTGCGCTCGTCATTGCAGCTATGGGAGTGCTGGCGGGACTCGCTCCTGCCGCCCGTGCTATGGCCATCAAGCCTGTCGATGCTATGCGCGATGAGTAGTCTTAACCGCCAATATATTCAGTTACGAAAAAAACAGATATCAAATATGAAAAAGTACATCAAGTTGTTCATTGCCCTTATCGTGGCCTTGATCTTCATCGGAACGTTCGTGTTCCTCTGGCAGAAGAGCCAGCCAAAGCCTGTGGTCTATTCGGAGTTCACACCTACTAGGCAAGACATTCAGAAAACCACCATCATCACTGGTAAGATAGAGCCACGCAATGAGGTGAACGTCAAGCCCCAGATCAGCGGCATCATCGCCGAGCTGCTCAAGGAGCCGGGCGACCGTGTGCAGCAGGGCGAGGTCATAGCCAAGGTGAAAGTCATCCCCGACATGGGCTCGCTGTCGAGTGCCGAGAGCAGGGTGCGCCTGGCCGACATCAATCTGCGTCAGGTGGAGAATGACTTTGCCCGCACCGACAATCTCCACCGTCAGCAGATGGTGAGCGACGAAGAGCATGAGAAGGCCCGTCAGCAGTTGCGTCAGGCACAGGAGGAGAAGGCTGCCGCCGTCGATGCCCTGCAGGTGGTGCGCGATGGCGTGTCACGCTCCAATGCCTCTGCTTCCTCTACGCTCATCCGCAGCACCATCAGCGGCATCATCCTCGACATACCCGTCAAGGTGGGTAATTCTGTCATCAACTCGAACACCTTCAACGACGGTACCACCATCGCTACCGTAGCCAACATGCAGGACCTCATCTTCCGTGGGAATATCGATGAGACGGAGGTCGGACAGCTCTCTATCGGTGTGCCGATGAAGATTACCATTGGAGCCCTGCAGGACCTCTCGTTCGATGCCACCCTCGAGTACATCTCTCCAAAGGCTACGGAGAGCAACGGCGCCAACCAGTTTGAGTTGAAGGCCGCCATTGTGGTGCCCTCCGAAGGTAACATCCGCTCGGGCTATTCTGCTAATGCCGAGATTGTGCTGGCTGAGGCTCATCAGGTGCTCAGCGTTCCCGAGAGTGCCATCGAGTTCAGTGGCGACAGCACTTTCGTCTATGTGCTGGAAGGCACAGCCAAGGGGCTGCAGCAATTCCAGCGCCGTCCGGTCACTACCGGTCTCTCCGATGGTGTGAACATCGAGATTAAGCAAGGTCTCAAGGCCGACGAGAAGGTGAGAGGACCGCAGGTTATCGCCGAGGACGGCGAGAATATTTAAAAATTAAAAAATTAGAAAATTAGAGAATTAAAAAGTTAAAGGGTTAAAGGGAAAAAAAGATTATGAAACGCATTCTGCTCAGTTTATCATTTATCATTTTTCATCTATCATTTAGCCCCTGCGGGGCGCAGACTCCCTGGACACTCGAGAAGTGCATCGACTATGCTGTGGAGCACAATATCGCTGTCAGGCAGATTGAGAACCAGATCGAGCAGCGACAGCTGCAGTTGCAGACCTCCAAGGCACAGCGTCTGCCCGACCTCAATGCCTCTGCCGGTCAGAATTTCTCGTTCGGACGAGGACTCACCGCCGAGAATACCTATACCAACACCAACACCAGCAGCACGTCATTCAGCATCGGCACCAGCGTCCCGCTGTTTACGGGTTTCCAGATTCCCAATCAGGTGAAGCTCAGTCAGCTCAACCTTGAGGCAGCCACGAAGGATCTGGAGAAGGCTCGCAACGACATCCGCACGCAGGTGGCACAGGCCTTTGTGCAGACGCTCTACGACATGGAGATCAGCAATGTGGCACGTCGGCAGATAGCTATCGACTCTGCACAGGTGGCGCGTCTGAAGGTGCTGCTCGAGGTGGGGCGTGCCAGCCATGCCGAGCTCTCACAGCAGCAGGCCACGCTGGCACAGAGCCAGCTCACCGCTACGCAGGCTCAGAATAATGTGCAGCTGGCACTGCTCAACCTCAGCCAGCTGCTCGAGCTCGACACCCCCGAGGGCTTCGCCATCGCGGTGCCCGACTCCTCACTCCACTCTTCACTCCTCACTCCTCACTCCTCACTCCTAACTCCCGAATCCATCTTTGCCGAGGCTGTGGGCATACGGCCGGAGATCCAGTCCGAGCAGGTGCGCCTGAAAGCTACTGAGCATAGCATCAAGATTGCGCAGGCAGGCCTCTATCCCTCGCTCAGCTTCTCAGCAGGTCTGGGCACCAACTACTATACCACCTCTGGATTCCCTTCCGACGGCTTTGGCAAGCAGCTCAAGAATAACTTCAGTCAGTATCTGGGCTTCAATCTCAGCATTCCCATCTTCAACCGTCTGCAGACGCGCAGCAGCATCCGGTCGGCTCGTGTCGACCGCCTCAACCAGCAGTTGCAGCTCGACAACGTGCGCAAGCAGCTGTACAAGGAGATTCAGCAGGCCTACTACAATACCGTTGCTGCACGCCAGAAGCTGGCCTCCAGTCAGCAGGCACGCCAGGCATCGCAGGATGCCTTTGCACTCGTGCAGGCTAAGTATGAACAGGGAAAGGCCACGATCACTGAGTTCAACGAGGCGCGCAACAATATGCTCAAGGCCGAGAGCGATCTCACCCAGGCACGCTACGAGTACCTCTATCAGACTGCCCTCATACGGTTCTACCAGGGAAAGCCGATGACGTTCTGAGAAGGCAACGTCAGCGGCCAAAGGAGCAGCTGCTGCAGGCTCCCGTGCAGGAGAAAATCTTCGGGTGACAAGAACCTGTCTCTTGTCACTCATCTATATGTTTTCTTGTTTGTAATCTATATGTTTTTTTGTTCTAATCTATATGTTTTCTTGTCGTAATCTATATGTTTTCTTGTTGTAATCTATATGATTTTTTGTTCCAATTCTATATGTAGTGCTCCTCCCTTTACTTTACTAACTGAGATGGTGAAGGTAGTGAAGGTAGAAATAGTAACTTTCGTATAAAGGAAAACATTTAGTCGGGGAGTAAATAATTTCCTATAAGGAAAGTTGCAAAACTTACCTTCACTACCTTCATCATTATTCAAAACGCAGTGAAAGAACGGTTACGGTTACAGTTGTAACCATGTAACCGCAGAGGAAACAAGATGGGAGTATTTTGTTTATAAGTATTTGATTATTATTCATTTGCACGACATTTTTAGAAATGGTTACAGGAAAAAGGTTACATGGTTACAAGTGTAACCGTAACCATTTGGCATGCCCGCATCAGTCAAATTGAGCATAGTTTCTCGTCATTGGGCAAGAAAATGTGGCTATAACTTGCATCTATCGATTAATTGTTGTAACTTTGCAACCGATGAAAAGAACCGTATTGTCCATACTGATGAGCCTGCTGGCCGTGCTGCCCTTGGTGGCACAGGACAGGCTCGCAGAGATTGAGGAACTGCTGCGCGAGGCACCCGTGCAGGAGAAGATCTTCGTGCACATGGACAATACGTGCTACTTCAAGGGCGACACCATCTGGTACATGGCGTATGTTGTGCGAGCCGACGACCTGACTTACACCGATATGAGCCGCATCACTTACGTCGAGCTGCTCTCGCCCGACGGCATGATGGTGGAGCGGCAGATGCTGGTGACGTCACCGAAGGGATGGACGGCGGGCAACTTTGTGTTGCAGGACTCGCTCTATTCGGGCTATTACGAGATACGGGCATACACGCGGTGGATGATGAACTTCCGCGTGACGCACCGCGAATACAACTACCTCGACCGTCTGGCATTCTACGACCGAAGGATGGCCGACGACTTCTTCCGCGACTACGGCACG
>JAEEGH010029098.1_pt1 | contig 10824 bp, 10 predicted proteins | sample 9134181 | NCBI WGS metagenome assembly JAEEGH01 (sample SAMN16246544, study PRJNA631951) | gut metagenome | biome: gut microbiome; feature: rumen; material: DP-attached | host: Bos | place: Iran: Karaj | collected 2018-10
CGATTAGGCAGCGAAAGCGTAGTTATTCTCGCCAATTATTCTTTTGCAGTCAAGATTAACGAGCGTCACTGCGAGGCTCGGCATGCTTACATGACAATTCATCTTGCTGTCAAAACCATACATCCCCTTTTTTATAATTGAGAATTGAAAATTGACAATTGATAAATATGATTGTCATCTTCAAAGAACGGGCTGCAAAAGTACAGCTATTTTCATTACCCCGCAAGGGGGAGAATCTCTTTTTTAGTTCAGCGGGTTGCCAAATCGCACCACGTCGTCATGGGTGATGGTGTTGCCACAGAGGATGACGAGGCGCTCCACGATGTTGTGCAACTCACGGATGTTGCCTGTCCATTGGTATTGCTGCAAAGCCTCGATGGCATCCGGCTCGAAGGTGGGGGCAACCTTGCCCATGTCTTGCGAGAGCGAATCTACGAAACTTTGCACTAGGAGCGGAATGTCGTCTTTGCGCTCGCGCAAGGGCGGCACTTGGATGACGATGACGCTCAAGCGGTGGTAGAGGTCTTCGCGGAAGTTGCCCTTCTCGATCTCGGCCTTCAGGTTCTTGTTGGTGGCGGCAACAATCCTTACATTCACAGGGATTTCCTTCTCGCCGCCTACGCGCACGATCTTGTTTTCCTGCAAGGCACGCAGCACCTTGGCTTGTGCCGAGAGGCTCATGTCGCCAATCTCGTCCAAGAAGAGGGTGCCGCCATCGGCCAACTCGAAGTCGCCCTTTTTCTGTTTGATGGCTGAGGTGAACGACCCCTTTTCGTGTCCAAACAGTTCGCTTTCTATCAATTCAGAAGGTATGGCGGCGCAATTCACCTCGATGAAGGGACCGCTACCGCGGGTGCTGAGTTCGTGCAATTGCCTGGCGACGAGTTCCTTACCCGTGCCGTTCTCACCTGTGATGAGTACCCTCGCGTTGGTGGGTGCCACCTTGGCAATCATGTCCTTGACCTCCAGCATGGGTGCCGACTCGCCAATCATCTGGTTTTGGATCTTCACGGCTTTCTTCAAGACCTTGTTTTCGGTGGTCAGGTTCTTCTTGTCGAGGGCATTGCGCAGGGTGATGAGCAGGCGGTTCAAGTCGGGTGGTTTGGGGATGAAGTCGAAGGCGCCTTTCTTGATGGCTTCCACTGCGGTCTCGATGGTGCCATGGCCCGAGAGCATGATGACGGGCACGTCCGATTCCTTGCGTATGGCTTCAAGGGTCTCTATGCCATCCATCTCTGGCATCTTGATGTCGCAAAAAATGGCGTCAAAGTCCTGGTCTTTAATTTGTTGCAAGGCTTCTTTTCCAGTGCTGGCCTCTTCCGCCTGATAGCTTTCGTTTTCGAGGATATCGCGCAACACGCGTCGGATGGGTGCCTCGTCGTCGATGATGAGTATCTTGGTCATCTTTCTAGTCCTTATTTTTGTGCAAAGATATACTTTTTTTGAATGCAGAAATCGAAGATTCAACGAAGTTAATGCGGAATTCAGGATGCAGAAATGAAAAACTCCATATATTTGCAACCTAATTGTTTAGAGATGAAGAGGATTTCATTGTTCTTTGTTCTGCTGTTTTGTTTGCAAACGGCTCTTTTTGCGCAGGATACGTTGCCTGCACCTTCTTCCTATCGTGTCAATAAGGTGTCGTTCAATATGGTACGGATAGAGAAGGGCAGCTTTTGGATGGGTGCCCAACATCTCGATACGGCCGAGTTCAACTACGACCGTCTGTCACAATCCGACGAGATGCCGGTGCATCACGTGACGATGCGCGATGATTTTTATATCGGACAGACTGAGGTGACGCAGAAACTTTGGAAAGAGGTGATGGGCTATAACCCTAGCCGCTACAAATGTCCAAAACGGCCTGTGACCAATGTCAACTATTATGAGGTGCAAGAGTTTCTGCGGCGTATCGACAGCATCACGGGGATGCAGTTCCGCTTGCCTACCGAAGAGGAGTGGGAGTATGCGGCGCGTGGCGGGAATTACTCAAAAGGGTGCATTTACAGTGGCAGCAATGAGGCGGATCGGGTGGCATGGCATAACGGCAATGCCCGCAAGACCAAGAAAGTGAAGAAACGCAGGGCCAACGAACTGGGTGTCTACGATATGAGCGGTAACGTGTGGGAATGGTGCTCGACCAAATACCGTTTCTACGACAAAGAACGAAACGCAAAGCTTGGCAAAGACGGAGATATGTACATTATCCGAGGTGGCGGTTGGCAGTTGCCCGATAAATCGTGCCGTGTCTCATGGCGCGGCAAACGCTTACCTGACCTGAAAAACTCCTTCGGTGGGTTCAGGTTGTGTCTGGATGCGAAATACGTGAAAGAGGAAGAGGCTCCCGAAAGTGAGATCCTTATCAAAGGCGAGGAGTGAGCCTGAGTTTTTTGCTCCTATAATTAATAACGGCTTTGTATTGATGTAGCAGGTCGCCCCCGATGATGCCGTCAATATGGGGCAGATGAAGGTTGCCGTACATCTCGTGGATGTTCTCCAAATCCAATGCAACGCCTTCATAATCAGTGATTTCCAGTCCGCCGATGGACAACCGATCGATGACAAACGTGGAACTCTCCAAGTCGGAGCTGCCCACGCCAGCGGTCATGCCTTCTTTTTTCTCAAATAGCAGGTTGTCGATGAAAGAGGAGATGGTCTTGGGGTCGAAAACGGAACGTGAAGCGCCCGTGTCGATAAGGAAACTGGCTTCTTTACCATGGATCGTTCCTTTGACCATGATATGGAAGCCGTCTCCTTCGATGTCAAGCAGCTGGATGGGAACTTCGATATAGCGTCGCATATCAGAAGTTGGGCCTGATGGCGTATTTCTTGTAGAAATCCTTGATGATCTTCACGGCTTCGTCGGCAGTGTCGACCACATGGAAGATGTCAAAGTCTTCTTCCTTGATCATGTGGTTGGTGAGCAAGGTGTTTCTGAACCAGTCGATCAAACCGGCCCAATACTCGCTTCCGACCAGTACCACGGGGAAGTCGACCATTTTGTTGGTCTGGATCAATGTGATGGCTTCCGAAAGCTCGTCCAAAGTGCCGAATCCGCCAGGCATGGCGATGTAGCCTTGGGCATAGCGCATGAAGATGGTCTTGCGGACAAAGAAATAGTCGAAGTTGATGTTCTTGTCGTGGTCGATATAGGGATTGAAGTGTTGCTCGAAAGGCAGGTTGATATTCAGACCTACACTGGTTGCGCCACCTTGATAGGCACCCTTGTTGCCGGCTTCCATGATGCCAGGGCCACCGCCTGTGATGGTGCCGAAGCCGTAGTCGGCCAGTTTTTCGGCGATTTCGACGGACATTTCATAGTATTTGTCGCCTGGTTTGGTGCGTGCCGAACCAAAGATGGCCACGCAGGGACCGATTCTCGACATCTTTTCCATGCCTTCCACAAACTCGGCCATGATTTTGAACACCGACCATGAGTCGTGAGTCTTCACATCGTTCCATGACTTGGGATGGAAACTATCGCGGATGAATTGTTCTTCTTTTTCTGTAATGGGCATAATTGTCAGTTGTCAGTTTTTAGTTGTTCAATATTCAGTTTATGATGAAAAAATGCTGGATGGTGGTCACTATTTGAGAAAAATCCGTATTTTTGCACCGCAAACCGAGAGGTTCATAGTAGTTAAACGCGAATGTAGCTCAGTTGGTAGAGCATCAGCTTCCCAAGCTGAGGGTCGCGGGTTCGAACCCCGTTATTCGCTCAAGGTTTGAAAATGTAGAGACGGTGCATGCACCGTCTCTACATGTTTATAGCCCTTGTCTTATGCAACTGGCGTTCCGCATTCGGGGCAGAATCTGCCGGTCACCTCAGTGCCGCATTTCGGGCATTTCTTGGGCTCGTCGGTGGGGATGGGCGTACCGCACTCAGGGCAGAACTTGCCAGTGGTCTCGGTGCCGCACTTCGGGCATTTCTTGGCTGCCTTAGGGGCAGGAGCAGGTGTGCCACACTCAGGGCAGAACTTGCCCACGATGGGTGTGCCGCATTTCGGGCAGGGAACACCGGCCTTGGACATTCCAGGACCATCAACAGGTTGTGCATACGGGTCATATTGCTGCTGAGGTTGGCTAGGACCGCCATTCCAAGCGTTCTGCATCACGCCACCCGTCATGCCGCCTGTGCCGGCATTCATCATGCCGAGGCCAATGAAGGCGTTGCCAGCACCACCAGGGTTGTTGGCTGCATCGCCCATGACGTCAATGATCTTACCTTGCTGCATCATCGAGTTGGAGCTGTATTCGTAACGGTCGATCTTGGCCTGGCTGGCGTCGTCGAGTGAGACGGACTCCACGGTGAAGCTGACCAGACGCACGCCACGGGCACGGATGGGCTCGTCGAACACTCTCTCGTCCATCACTTTCTTCATCTCATCGGTATAGCTGGGAAGCTCAAGCACCGGAACCTTGTGATTGCTGTTGCCCATCTCGTTGAGCACGTTTTGGAAGGCAGCGATGACTTCGCTACGCATCTGCTCAGTGATGTCGCCTTTCTTCACCACGTTGCCCGTACCGGCATGGATGCGCATGAACACGGCCACGTCGTCGAGGCGGAAGGTGTATTTACCATAGCAGCGCACGTTGACGCCCATCGGGTTCATCGAGCCTGTCATTTGGTTCGGGATGGCGTGCGACCAATCCTGGAAGGGGATAGGAGTGGCAGTGCCAAACTTGTTGTCGAGGATTTCCTTGGCATTGAAGAAGAACACGGCTTGTTCCTTTGCGGGAGTGCCACCGTAGGTGAAACGTTGCCACATCTCCTTGAAGACGGGACCAAACTGTCCGCCGAAGAACGAAGGCGATGAGGATTCGTCGAAGGTGTAGACACCTTCTTCTGCCGTTGCGTCAAGCACCGCACCACTGTCGTAGATGACGGCCACCTGGCCGGGAGCCACGAGGATACGGCTGCCTTTTGAGATTTGACCCGTCTTGGTGGTTTGCTTCACCATCAGGGTTTCCATGTCCATGTTGTCGCATTTGATAAGGTCTAACCACTGGTCTTTCATGGTGCTGCCAATGGCGCCTGCGATTGCTTTAATAAGTCCCATAGTTTTTTGTTTAATTGTTGAGTTGTTTATTGATTAAATGTTGTTAGTCTTTTGTGGAGACGCGATGATGCGCTTCTCAATAAATGTGCCAATGTTTATGAATCAAAAAAGTTATTGTCTGGAATGGATGTCGGTCAATACCCAGTCGTGCTCGCCGTTGGTGATGACGCTGCCGCAATAGGCGCATTGGCCCGAGGAAGTGACTTCGGTCGGGGCGCCGCAGTTGGGGCAGTTGGTGATGGAGTTGCCCTTCTTTCCGGGATCGGTCTTAAGGCCGGCCTTGCGGTTGAAGACCATTACGTATTTCATGTACCAGTCGCGGTTCGGGTCGCTCTCCAGCACTTTCTTCGTAGCGTCGTCGATGACGTAGTCGCGCATCACGGCGCTGAGCGATATGGTCAGCACTTCCTTGTCGCCGTCTTGGGCAAAAGATTGCAGTGAGCAGTGCTTGATGGCAATCTTTTCAACCACATTGGTCTTACCCATTCGGATGTACTCGTCAAGTTGTTGCTTGTGCGTGTTAAAGAGGTTCTCGCTCTCAAACGGGCGGATGGGCTTCCAGTCCTTGGCGGTCCAAGCGGCCTGGATGGTCATGAACACCTCGCGGGCGAAGCCGATGAACTTGTCGGCCGAGAAGGCTGGGTCGATGGCTTGGATTTGTGCGGCCACAGCAGCGCTATTGTCGAAATTGAAATCAGTATTGGCTTGTTGCTGCACTTGTCTGTTGACGTATGTTGGATCAGAAGCCTGTTTTTTCTTCTTTTTTCTGCCGATGATGACTAAAACAATTAGGATAACCAAAACAATCAGCCCTAAAACAGGATTGTTGATGCACAAACCGATCAGATAGAGGATAATGCCGATAATGTCGCCGTCGCCACCACCGTCAAATCCACCTCCGCCTCCGCTATAACGGTTTTGGTTGCCCACGTCGGCAATGGCCATCGTGCTGCCAAGCAAGGCCAAGAACATAAGAACAAAAGGGAGATACTGTTTTAATTTACTGAGATTCAATTTTTTCATAGATCCATCACTTTACTATGTGTCTTTTTCAACCCTACAAAAATAATGAAAAAGTTGAAAAATGCAGGTTTTTTGCTGAAAAAAGCAAAAAATAATCTATTTTTGCAGCGCGAAAAGAAAGAGGGAGCTTAGCTCAGTTGGTTCAGAGCATCGCCCTTACAAGGCGGGGGTCGTTGGTTCGAGTCCAACAGTTCCCACACAAAACAAGGAAGTCATGCAAACATGGCTTCCTTTTGTTTTTGCACTGCCTTTTCATCATCGGTTGACACGTGGTTGACACGAGTGGGGCAAAAATAGTGCAAATAAAAAACCCTAACCTTGATTTTCAATGGGTTAGGGTTTTGTTTGGTAGTCTCTCCGGGATTTGAACCCGAGTTACCAGGATGAAAACCTGACGTCCTGACCAGACTAGACGAAGAGACCACTTCGTGTCATTTTTGACGCTGCAAAAGTAGACAAAATTTCGTTACCTACAATAATTTCAATGAAATTTTTGATAACTTTTTTGTAAGTTTTTGATTTGTAATAATATACGAGTCTTGGATTATTCGAATAATACGGAGACTTGGAACAGTTTGTTGCGAAGTTGGTCGATAGGAGCAGTGTAGATGAAGGCTTCGTTCTTCACGATATCGAGCACACCATAGCTCATTTTCACCTCTATGCCCATTTTGAACCACTGGTTGTAGAAGTCGAAACCCGCCCCAAGTTCACCTGCAATGTCGAAGCGTTTGGTGACGAGGTTGTTGATGAACTCGTTGCCCTGTCCGTCGGTCTCTTTGTTGTCTTTTTGCGAGGCCAAGTCGAGCTTCGGGTTGATGCCGCCAAACACGTAGGCGCCGATGTTGTTGTAGCGTTTCGAGCGGTATTTGATATTGAGCGGAAACTCGACAAAAGTGGTGCCGATCGACTTGGTGAAGGCTTTCATTTCCATGTTACCGTCGTTGTCCAAGATGCCAATGTTATAGTGCAGTCGGCGCTCACTGAAGCTCAACGAGGGGATGAAACGCAGGTCGAAATAGCGTCCCAAACGCTTGCTGCCGAGGATGCCCACTGTAAAACCAGGTGTTTGCTGTGTTTCAACGTTGAAAACATAAAGGTTTTGGGTGCTGGGGATGCTGTAGTTGCCGTTAGGCCAGGCATTGGCCGGTTGCGGGAGGTTCTGGTAGTTTTCAACCGTCTTGATGGTATAGCTCATTTGGTTGAAAGCCAAAAGGAACCCGAAATGATAAGGCTCCTGCTCGTATTTGGGCAGGTAGGTGACAACTCTGCGTTGGGCTTGTGCGGGGATGACCGTTGCGGCGAGCAAAAGCGCGACAGCCAGTATTTTCAATGCTTTTTTCAAGATGCAAAGGTTTTAAACGAGTTATTAACGAAGTTCGACCGCTTTTATTGCGCTATAACGGCGGCAAAATTAGGAAAAAAAGGAATATGTTTTATCGCTTTTCGGCTTTGTATAGGGTGGCTATCCCGAATGACAAAGGTCTTTTCGTGCCGTTCTCCAATCCTTTTTCTAACAGCAATTGAATGAAATCATCAGGCTTCGGGAAGTGTTCCACCGATTCGGGTAGGTAGGTGTAGGCGCCAGGGTCTTTCGATAGGCGTCGCCCGATTTTGGGTAAGACGCGCTTGAAATAGAAGCGGTAAAGTTGTTTCACAGGGAATCTTTCGGGCATGGAAAACTCTAGGATGACGATGAGCCCATCCTGTTTCAACACACGATGGATCTCGGACAGGCTTTTGTCCAAATTTTCAAAGTTGCGCACGCCAAATGCCACGGTGACGACGTCGAAACGGTTGTCCTCAAAAGGCAACGAGGCCGCATCGCCTAGGCTCAGTTCGATTTGGTTTTCCATCTTTCGCTGGGCGACCTTGGCTTTACCAATGTCCAACATCTTTTCGGAGATGTCCATCCCGATGATATGTGCCTGAGGGTTGCGTTTTGCCAAGGCAATGGCCAAGTCGCCCGTACCAGTGGCTAGGTCAAGGATGGCATTGGGCTGTTTTTTTGTGGCCGTTTTGGCAGCCTTTCGTCTCCATACCTTATCTATATTAAGGGAAAGCAGATGGTTGAGTGCATCGTATTTGGGCGAGATGCGGTCGAACATGGCCGCGATGGGTGAGGCACTCATTTCAGGTAGGGGCTTAGTTTTTTGAGGATGCGCTCAGGCGTGATGCCGTTCATGCACATGTAATCGCCACGCAGACAGCGCTTGTTGCCATAAACAGAGCAAGGCCGGCATGACATTTCCAATTGAACGCAGTCATGAGGATTTTGTCTCCATCCCAAGAAACCGGCGTATGGATGCGTGCCGCCCCAGATGGAGACCACTTTTGTGCCAACCAAGGAAGCCAAATGCATGTTGGCCGAGTCCATGCTGAGCATCACGTCGAGTTGGCCCATCAGGGCAAGCTCGCCTTGCAAACCATGTTGGCTCTTGGCGGGTTTTACATGATCGTATTTGGCGCACAAGGCTTCAATTTGTTGGTGTTCCTCAGCTCCGCCTCCGAAAAGGAAAACGGATGTGTTTTCCCTTTCGCTCAAAGCTCTGATGACTTGTTCCATTTTGTCCAAAGGATAAGCTTTGGATTCATGTTTGGCAAAGGGCGCAACGCCCACCCAAGTCTCATTGGGCGCTTTTTGCATCTCGCAAAAAGTAGAATAGTCGAGTTTTACGAATTGCGGTTTAATTGGGAACCCCAATTGCTCCAAAACCTTGGCATAACGCTCAAACGATGTGGCCTGTTGAACGAAAACCTTGTTTTTCTGTCGCGTCAAGGCCTTTTTGCCTTTTCTGCCTTTGTTGATTTTGGCGACTTTTTTTCGGCGTAGACAGCCTTCGGTGCAAAGCCACCAAGTGCGCAGCACGTCATGGAAGTCGGCGATGTAGTCGAATTCATTCAGATGGGCATCCCGCCAGAGTCGGCAGAGGCCCAACAAGCCTTTGTGGCGACCTTTCAGGTCGGCGGCGATGAAGTGAACGTTCTCGGGCATGCGTTCAAACAAAGGCCTAGCCATCTCCCGGCTGAGCATGGTGATGTCCAATTCTGGATATTGCACAGCCAAGTCGTGAACGACAGGGACCGTCATGGCGATGTCGCCCAAGGCGGAGAAGCGTATGACAAGGAGTTTCTTCATTTTTGCCCGTATAGCACTGGGTTCAATGCGGGGTCGTTATACATTTTCATCTGCTTGTAGACCTTCATGACTTTCTCGCCCCTTTGGTAAGCCTCCATCAGTTGACTGATGGCGGTACTCAAATCGGTGTTTTGTTCCAACAGCACATCAAGTTTGGCTTGGCATTTGGCTCTGTGCGTTTCGCTGACATCGGCTCTCCTTACTTCCACTTTCATGTGGTAGATCTTCAGTTGCAGAATAGAAAGGCGGTCGATGGCCCAGGCTGGACTCTCCGTGTTGAGCGTGGCTCCCAGCAATGGCTTCACTTGGCGGAAGAGTTGCCAAAAGTATTCGTCAATCATCTCCACGAGGTCGGTGCGTTCCTGGTTTGACTTGTCGATGCGGCGTTTTAACGCGAGGGCTTCTACGGGGTCGATGTTTGGGTCGCGGATGAGGTCTTCGAGATGCCACTGCACCGTGTCGATCCACTCCTTTTTATAGAGGTACCCTTCAATGGAATGCTCCTCGTAAGGATTGTTGCAGGGATGGTCTACGTCGTCATATTTGTGGTAGTCTTCGATAGCCTGGTTGAAGATGTTGAGATACTGTAGGGTGTTGGTCATGTGAGGGAGCTTTGGTATATTATAAACGCTCCGTTGGCGCCTTTTATTGCCAACGGAGCGTTTCGTGTGTTGAATTAGTGCAGCTTCGTCAAGGCGGCCTTGATGCGCTTCACAGCCTCGATGAGCTTGTCCTCGCTGGTGGCATACGACAGGCGGATGCAGTCGTCGTTGCCGAAGGCGTTGCCAGCCACGCAAGCCACATGGGCGTTGTAAAGCAGCCACATGCAGAGGTCGTCGCTGCCCTTGATGACGGTTTCGCCATCGGTCTTGCCGTAGAACGACTTCATCTCGGGGAAGACATAGAAGGCGCCGGCGGGGGTGTTGCACTTCACGCCCGGGATTTCGTTCAGCAACTTCACGAAGGTGTCGCGGCGGTGACGGAAGGCCTTCAGCATCTCTTGGATTTCCGTTGAGTTCTCAGGGCTGAGTTCCATGGCTTTGGCAGCAGCGGCTTGGGCGATGGTGCAGATACCGGAGGTGATTTGGCCTTGAATCTTGTTGGTGGCCTTCACTATGGCTTGCGGAGCGGCGATGTAGCCGATGCGCCAACCCGTCATGGCATAGCCTTTGGCGACGCCGTTGACGAGGACGAGGCGGTCCTTCAAGAAATCGAACTGGCCCATGCTCTCGTGCTTTTGCTCGTATTGGATGAACTCGTAAATCTCATCGGAGATGATGATGATTTGAGGATATTTCTTCAGCACCTCGGCGATGGCAGTCAGCTCAGCCTTGGTGAACACGCTGCCACTGGGGTTGCAAGGCGTGTTGATCATGAAGACCTTAGTTTTGGGCGTGATGGCCTTTTCGAGTTGCTCTGCAGTAATCTTAAAGTCGTGGGCGATGTCGCTCTTGACGATGACGGGCACGCCGCCAGCCAGCTTCACCATTTCGGGGTAGGAGACCCAGAACGGGGCGGGGATGATGACTTCGTCGCCGTCGTTGACGACAGCCAAAAGCACATTGTTGATGGCTTGCTTGGCGCCGTTTGAGACCAAAACGT
>JAEEGH010029099.1_pt1 | contig 10824 bp, 7 predicted proteins | sample 9134181 | NCBI WGS metagenome assembly JAEEGH01 (sample SAMN16246544, study PRJNA631951) | gut metagenome | biome: gut microbiome; feature: rumen; material: DP-attached | host: Bos | place: Iran: Karaj | collected 2018-10
GAGGATCAAGCCCGTGCCGTAGATGCCGCCGAGCACGACCGTGTGGAACAATCCGCCGGAGAAGCCGCGGATGTATCCGACGCCGAGCACCGTGCCCGGCACCGCCATGGCGAGCATCGACACCGCCTCGATGAAGCCCTTCGCCTTGAACTTGCGCTTGACGACGAGGTAGGAAATGATCATCGACAGCAGCGCCGTGATGGGCGAGGCAATGAGCGAGAGCATGAACGAATCGCGGAATGCCTTGAGACCCTTGTACTTCGAGAACACCTGGCCGAACCACTTGAACGTCAGCGGGGTAAACTTATAGCCCCACGTCGGGAACAGCGCGCCGATGGGAACGCAAATATACATCAGGATGACGAACAGCGCCGCGAGCGAGCACAAGATCGTCAGCGGCACGGCGACGCTCCTGTCCTCAATGAGCATACGCGCGCGGGACGCCTTGCCCGTGAGCGTCGCGGCGGTCTTGGCTTCGAGATAATACTTCTGCACCGCAAACATGAACAGCGTGATGCAGAGGAGCACGACGGCCATCGCGGCTGCGCCGGCCTTATCATAGGCGCCGGTGATCTGCAGATAGATCGTGGTGGCGAGGGTATCATAGGAGCCGCCGATGAGCATGGGGTTTGCAAAGTCGGCGATGGACTCGATAAAGGTTACAAGGAATGCATTTCCGAGCCCGGGAAGGATAAGGGGAAACGTTACCGTCATGAATACCTTGAATCTCGAAGCGCCCATGTCTCGCGCAGCCTCTTCGAGAGAAGGATCGATGTTCTTTAAAAGGCCTTTCAGCATCATATAGCACACGGGGAAAAACGTGAGCGTCTGAACTATCGCAATGCCCCAGAAGCCATATACGCTGTTGTCATAGATCTTTAAAAGAAATCTTGTTATGATGCCCGCTTTACCAAAGAGCATGATCATGGAAAGCGAGAGAACAAACGGAGGAGAGACCACGGGAAGCATGGAGACCAGTTTGAAAAGCCCTCCCATGAATTTCGTCCTGAGCTTTACATATTCTTCAACATAAGCAAAAAGGAGGCCGATAAGGGTCGACGCAATGCCGACGACAAAACCTACTTTCAGCGTGTTTGTTATGGACTTTCTGAAGTTTGAAAGTCCCATTATCCTCTTAAAGGTTTCAAGAGTCAGTCCCGACTCGTTTACAAAACTGTCTACCAGGAGTATTGCGAGCGGGTACAGTATAAATACAGTCAAAAAGACGATGAGGAGCACTATCGTCGTGACCAGAACAGGGTCGCCGAGGAGTTTTTTCCTGTCAAGGCTGGCACTTTGACCTTTTGCCATTTTAATGTCCTCCTTGTTTAGATACAAAAGGAGCGAATGCAAGATGCATCCGCTCCGGAATTGTCAACTATTCTGTCTTGAAACGGCCGTCTGCCGCTGAACCGAGTGCATTCATAACCTCTTCAACATATTTTTTTGTATTTGCTTTTGCGTCTTCGAAGTCATATTTCATAACGTTCTCGGGATCAAGGCCGAAATCTGCGGCAGCCTGAGGCTGTTTTGCGTTGTCGATGACAAGGAACTGATAGGAACCGTTCTTTGCGCCGAGTTCAACGCAGTCAGGGCTTAATGCATATTCGATCCAGAGCTTTGCCGCATTTTCATGCTTGCAGCCCTTGAAGATGGCGGTAGCGCCGATCTCAAAGGATGTGCCCGAAGAAGGGATGATGAGCTGGATGTTGCCGTAACCATTGTCGATGATCTGGGTGATGCCGTCATGAAGGAAACCGATGCCGACAACGCACTCACCTGTACCTACGTTCTTGGAAGGACCGGAACCGGACTTGGTGTAAACTTCGATGTTCTTGTCCACGTCAACGAGGTATTTGATGCCTTCGTCATGACCGTACTTCTGGATCATTGTGTTGACAACAAGCTTTGCTGTACCTGCTGTATTGTAGTTTGAAAGCCAGATGAGACCCTTGTACTTGGGATCGAGAAGATCTTTCCAGTCAGCGGGAGCATCGATGCCCTTACGCTTGAGCTCGTCCTTGTTAACCATGAAGCCAAGGATTCCTTTGTAGATGCCGTACCAGCAGCCGTCCTTGTCGCGATACATAGAACTGAGAAGATGGCTTGCGTTCTGTGCTTCGTAAGGAAGAAGAAGGCCTTCGGAAGCCGCTACGTTGTAGGGATCGGTCGTGCCGCCGAACCATACGTCGCCGGAGGGGTTTCCCTTCTCTTCTTCGATCTTGCTCTGAACTTCACCTGTGGAAAGACGCTGATACTGAACGTTGATTCCATAGATCTTTTTGAAATTGTCGCATGCTGCTGCGAGATATTCCTCTTCGCATGAACCGTAAACAACGAGCTCGCCCTCAGCCTTTGCAGCCTCGATGAGCTTTTCCATTGCGGTCTTCTCACCACCGTTGTTCACAGGAGCGGAAGTGGGCTTTGCATCATTTCCCTTGCCGCCGCAGCCAAGGAGTCCGACCGTCAGAATGCCGGCCAATACAAGTGCCAATAATCTTTTCATAAATGTTCTCCTTTCCAAATGATGATACATTTGATAAATAAAGGATAAACAAAAAGGCACTTTTTCTATACCCATTTTTCTGTTTTTTTATCCGTTTTTCTGAACACTCACTTCAAAAATTCGGACGGAGAAGTATTTGTATACCTTTTGAAAACGGCGTTAAAATGCTTGTAATCGGTGAAGCCCGTCATCTCGGACACCTCATACACCTTGTATTTTCCGGTCTTCAGAAGCTTCACCGCCTGTCTTATCCTGTACTGGTTCAGAAAATCAAGATAATTCGTCCCGGTCGCTTCTTTGAATTTTCTTGAAAGATAGCTCGCGGACACGCCAAGTTCGGTGGAAAGCCCTTCAATGCTTATCTTTTCCGCAAAATGCTCCCTTGTGGCATTTAGACATGCCCTGACATATTCGTTATCGGAATCCTCTTTTATGAATATCGTTTCCGGATTGTCCAGTTCCTTCTGTTTTTCGTAAAACTCTTCGTAACGATGATCTTTTTTAATCTCTTCTTTGATCTTTTCTATCGCGAGCTTCAGCTCGTCCTTGTCGACAGGCTTCATGAGATAGGCGGAGACATTGAGGTCTATGGCCTGTTTTGCATAGTCAAAATCCGCATAACTCGTAAGTATCACGGTCTTAAAGGATCTCTCTTTTAACGCCGCTCTCACCATCTCTATCCCGTCCATGATGGGCATCATGATGTCCGCAAGCACGATATCGGGCTTTAGCTCAAGGATCTTTTCAAGTCCCTCCCTGCCGTTCACGGCCTCACCCGCAATGCAGCAGTCCCAGGAAGTCCAGTCCATGGTGTAGGCTATGCCTTTTCTTATAATGTCTTCGTCTTCAACGATCAAAACCCTGTACATAAGACACCTCAATCGTCATTTTTCCTGAATTTTCTCGGCAGCACGATCCTCACAAGTGTGCCCTCGCCTTCTTTTCCTTCGATATCGAGCCCGTAGTCGCCTTTATACATGAGCCTTATGCGCCTGTGGATATTGTAGAGCCCGTAATGCGCAGTTTCGTTTGTCTCGTTCTCAAGTGTGTCTTTTATTTCCTTAAGCTTTTCCGAACTGATGCCGGCGCCGTCATCTTCGCATACAAACACAAGTTTGTCGGTGATCTGGTAGCCGCGGATCACGACCGACAGCTTTTCCTTTTCTCCGAAACCGTGTTTTATCGCGTTTTCAAGGAGCGGCTGGATGAGGAGCTTGGGGATAAGGCAGTCCATGATGTCCTCACCTATGTCTATCCTGTATTGAAAGCGCTTGTTAAAGCGTATCTGAAGGATGTTAAGATAGTACTGAAGGTTGCTCAGGTCCTCTCTCAGCGTGACCTCTTCCCGCTTGTCCCTTATCGTATAGCGGAGTATTCCGGAAAGGGATACTATCATCTTGTCCGCAGCGTCCGCATCGATCTTTGCCATGAACCTTATATTGTCGAGCGTGTTAAAAAGGAAATGCGGATTCAACTGGCTTTCGAGCTGTTTTAACTGAGCGAAGGCGACATCCGTCGCAAGTTCCCTGTTTTCCGCGATCTGTTCCTTAAGGCTCTCAAGCATATCGTTAAAATCATTTCCGATAGTCTTGAACTCCCTTGAACTTCCCGTATGGAGCGTGACATCGAGGTCTCCTTTGGAAACCGCCTCGAATGCGGATTCTATGCGTCTTATATCTTCAGTATATTTTTCGGAGCTTGTGTCGGTGCTCTTGTAGGTGATGATGACTATCCCGATAAAAACGGTCACGATAACACCGATAAGGAGCATGATGACTCTTATGTAATTACTCATGTCATCCAGGGTATAGACCGTGAGCCCACCCTCAGCATCCGTTCTCGAAAGATAAAAGACCTTCCGCCCGACCTTTATGTATCCCGTGTCTTTGTCATATTCCCGCGCGATCTTTCCGTAGGTGTCCGACAGTTTTTTGTTGTTGCTCACATATACCCAGCCGTTCCTGTCAGTGACCGCAATATATCTTTCCCCCGTTCCCGCGGCCTGCAAAACCACTTCTTCCGGAACGATGTAGATCAGGATGTATCTTAAAACACCATCCCCGTAAACACCCTTTCCTATGCACAGATCGCCCTCTGTGAGCGCTGTGGCTTTCCGCCCCTCTGCAGCCGATACGGAACCGAGTATCCCCCATTCGGAGTATTGCGGCAACGTCAGGTAATAAGGCACATCTCCTTCGGAAGAAAAGAGCACGGTCTGCTCAGGTGACAAAACAACAAGATTTCCCGTTTCCCCGTATTCTCCGCAGCTGTCGTACAGGATCTTGTATATCCGCTCTTTTTCGACATTTCCGTCTTCGTCAAGGCACTCTTTTTCCACCTCGTCAAGCACACTGTACCAGACGTTCATGACCTTTGTCAGTTTGTCTGCGGTCTCTTTGTTGTCTTTCCCGTTCATATAGGTGACCGAATAGGTCCATGAAAAGCCGATGATCGCAAGCACCACGATGGCCACGACCACGACCGGCACCATGGAATAACGGATGAACGTTTTTCTTATGCTTTCGCGGAAGCAGTCGGCATCCCTATTCATGGTCCACCTCGCTGAAAATGCTCTCAAAGCGCGCTATCCAGTCATCTTTGCTCGAAATGACCTTATCCTCGCTGACTTCAATGGTATTGATGTCATCATAAGGCGCCACAAGATCGGATTCCTCCACATCGCTCCTTACGCTCCTCCTTCCGAGATTTGCGGCTATGAAGCTCTGCGCGTTCCTTGATGTCATAAAATCGACAAAAGCCTCTGCATCGGCTTTTCTCTCCGATCCCTTGCTTATATATATCCCGTCAGGGGTAAAAACGACACCCTCCTCCATGTACACGATCTTTATGTGTTTTCCGCTTTTTAACATGGTGACCGCCGCCTCTTCAAAGGTAAGGCCGACCATGAACTTTCCGTTCGCAACACCTTCATAAACTTCCGAAGAGCTTGAAAGGAGCGTTCCGTCAAGATTTTTGCAAAAATCCCTTACATATCCGAATCCGTTTTCAGGGTCTTTGTTCCCCATGGCATAGAGCATATTCACAAGGTGCTCAAACGAAGACGAGGATTTCCCCGGATCCGCAAAGGCAATGCGCCCTTTCAGCGCAGGGTTCAGAAGATCTTCATATCCGTTCACCTCTATGTCCCCAATGAGATCCGTGTTTATCATGATGACACTGGGTACCAGCGTAAAGCAAGTGATCCTGTCATCCACCCTGTCAAAGCGTTCCTCAAAAGCCTCACGGTTTTTGGTAAGATACGGATAAAAACCGTCGGCGTATGAGCTCACGGTGAGGATGGAACCGCCCCAGAGGACGTCCGCGGAACTGTCATTCAGTATCCTTTTTATGGCGTCACTGGTACCGAGGCTTATAACGTCGGTCCTGATGCCGGTTTCGTTTTCAAATTCTTTTATAAGGGAGATCATGAAAGCCGTCGGATGCGGAGAAAGTACAACAAGCTTCCGGTCTTTTTCTTTTTCCTGTCTGTGGCACAGGAAAAGAACGACCGCCACTGCAACAGTCAGTGCGGACAATGCGATGATGAACACGGCTTTATGATTTTTTACGAAGGCAGAAAGGTTTTTCATTGAACCATCATACTATTTTTCGTGGACTTATTCAATCGGATTTTAAATGAAAGCACTGCCTTGACAACCCATGTGAACGTGTGTAAAATCATGGTGATTCAATATTAACGAAAGATACAGTATGAAAAGTTGCAGACTGAGTAAAGCATATCCGGTTCGAGTCCGGGGCAACCGCCATTGACGCTGTATGTATCTTTTTGGTTTACATTATTTTGGCGGAAAGAGTGCAAACATTATTGAATGCCATGCGGCATGCACTCTTATTTTTGTGCTCCCGCAAATAATCAAACCAAAAGGAGATCTGAAATGAAAAAGAAACTCACTATTGCACTTGCACTGACACTTATCATCACAGCTCTCAGTGCAAACCACCTTGCTTCTGCCGAGGATCTCAGTGCGAAGGTGCTCGTATCCATCGCAAACGGCACACTCGTTCTCGCAGCTGAAGAGATCACCGTTACAGACGTCGACAATGACGGCGCGCTCACCATAAATGATGCGCTCTTTGCTGCTCACGAGGCCAAGTTTGACGGCGGTGCCGCTGCCGGCTATAGTTCTGCCACCACAGAATACGGACTTTCCATGACAAAGCTCTGGGGCGTTGAAAACGGCGGTTCTTACGGCTACATGGTAAACAACGCTTCCGCTTGGAGCCTTGCGGATCCGGTAAAGACCGGAGATCATGTGTATGCTTTCGTTTACACCGACACTACAGCATTTTCGGACAGCTACAGCTATTTTGACAAAGTAACCGCTGAAGCGGGCGCGCTTGACTTCCTCACACTCACACTCATGGGCGCAGGATATGACGCTGACTGGAATCCCATACAGGTTCCCATTGCAGGCGCAGTTATCACCGTAAACGGAGAGCAGAGCCCTTACACCACAGATGAAGCAGGGACCGTGACCATCACTCTTCCTACCGACGCAAAGGACAAAGTGCTTGTCAGCGCTGTATCGGATTCAAAGCTTCTTGTTCCTCCCGTATGCATCGTAACTGTGACCGCTTCCACTCAGGTTCCCGATGAGACTCCCAAGACATACGACGGTTTCATGATCCCCGCAGCAGCACTGCTTTTCATAGCAGCCGCAGCATTTATGGCATCTGCCGCTTTAAAGAAAGAGAATGAGATGTAAGCTCATAAAAATCGCATATTTCATGGTGGCTCTCCTGCTTTTCCTGCAGGGAGCCACTGTGTGCAAAGCTTCACCTGCCGTCGATGAGATACTCGACGGCATTGTTTCCTGTGAAGAAGCAAATTCCGGCACTACCTCGATCGCTCAATGGATAGCTTCTATGACTCCGGACGGAGTAGGAAACTCGGAATGGTTTGCGCTTGCCCTGTCCAGATATTCCGGTCATGACGATCCCGAAAGCATAAAAAACGCTCTGCTCTCCTACGCGGAAAGGCTTGAAGCTTTTGCCGAAAACAATGATGTAAAGAGCGCGACCACACGGCAGCGAATGGCGCTCACGCTCATCGCATGCGGCAGAGGCGACAGCCCTTTTGTAAGATCCACGGCAAACGACTCGATAGGTTCACAGGGCGTCATGAGCCTGATCTTCGGGCTGCACCTTTTGAACAACGGCATAGAGTCTGACGTTACCACCAAAGACGCTCTCATCGACAGCCTTCTTTCCATGCGTCTTTCGGACGGAGGCTGGGCAGTGATGGGGTCAAACTCAGATGTCGATGTCACGGCCATGGCGCTTCAGGCTCTCGCGCCGAACACAGATAAGACATCCGTGTCCGAAGCCGTTGATGAAGCGGTCATCCTTCTTTCCGCAAAACAGCTTGAAAACGGAGGTTTTAACGGATTTGGAGCTGAAAATGCCGAAAGCGCTTCACAGGTCGTTGGAGCACTGTCCTCCTTGGGGATAGATATGCTGAGCGACACCCGTTTTATCAAAAACGGGAACACCATACTCGACGCACTGCTCTCTTTCAGGCTTGAAGACGGAAGTTTCAGCCACGAGCGGAACGGAAAATACAATTATACGGCAACACAGCAGGTTTTCTATTCTCTCACTGCATATACGCTCATGCTGAAGGGCGAAAGACTGTTTGTGTTTCCCGTTCCGGGGCCGTCCGAAGCCCGGCCGACTCCCGCTGAAAGCGCACCTGCCTCTGAATTCACTGCAGTGCCCGCTCCCACAGGCACCCCGTCTTCGCCTTCACCCATACCCGGCTACACAGAAAGCCCCGCCGGCGCAGGATCGTCAGCATCCGCACGCACAGGCTTTTTCGGCAAAATGGAATACAAACCCATAGTTTTATGCTTCATCGGAGCAGCCTGCATTGCGGCATGTATCCTGCTCATCGTCTTTAAAAAACGAAATCCCAAGAATTTCATCTTTGTCGTCATCGTAGGCGCTGTACTTTCCACGATAACGCTCTTTACCGATATCTCATCCGTAAAGGACTATTACAACGGTGAAGCGACCGTAAAAGAGAATATCACTGGGCATGTTACGCTCACGATAAGCTGTGAAAAGGTCGCAGGTCTTTCTACATCGTCTTTCATCCCGGAGGACTGTATCATACTTCCCCCGACCGGCTTTGACATCAGCGCGGGCGACACGGTATTTGACATACTTACCGAAGCCGCGCGCGTTTACAATATACACATTGACAGCAAAGGCGCCCGCGGAATGATCTATGTTTCAGGGATCAGCTATCTTTACGAATACGATCACGGCGACCTTTCAGGCTGGGTCTACCATGTTAACGGCGTCTCTCCTTCTGTGGGCTGCGGAGATTATGTGCTTTCGGACGGAGACAAAATAGAATGGCTCTACACTCTCGATCTCGGACGAGACCTTGAATAGATTTTTATGAGAAGATTCCAGGATCACAACCCAATAGTCGTTTTTGTATATTTCCTTCTGGTCACGGTCGTCTGCGTGCTCTGCATGACGCCGACAGTGACCCTTATTTCGCTTGCGGGCGCTGTGCTCCTCGACTCTGTTGTTTCCGAAAAACGTGGGATCGGAAAACACTTACGAATGCTTTTGATATTTTTCCTGCTCTCGCTCCTGAACCCTTTTTTGTATCATAACGGTGTCACGGTACTGTTTGTGCTGAACGACAATCCGATCACGCTCGAAGCTCTGCTTTACGGCGTGTGCGCGGCTCTCATGGTGATCTCTGTGCTTTACTGGTTCCGCTCAATTTCGGCGATAATGACGGAGGACAGGCTTTTGTACGTTTTCGGTGTTTTTTCTCCAAAACTCGCGCTCCTTTTTTCGATGACCCTTCGCTATATCCCTTTGTTCTCAAAACAGGCCAAACGCATCAACAACGTTCAGAAAGCGCTCGGGCTCTACAAGGAAGACAATGCGATCGATTCGATCCGTGGCGGTGTGCGCATTTTTTCAGCTCTCATGACCTGGGGCCTTGAAAACGGCATCATCACTGCGGACAGCATGGCCGCAAGAGGATATGGTGTCAGAAAAAGAACGTTTTACACGATATGGAAGTTTGGCGGGCGGGACCTCATGCTGCTTCTCACAGAGCTTGTGCTTGGCGGTATCGTGTTCGCCGGTCGGGTACTTAAAGCGGTCTACTTTTCTTTTTACCCCGCTTTTGAATCGGCAAAACCTTCCCCGCTCGGCATAGCCGCACTTGCCGGATACGCTCTGCTGGTCCTTCTCCCCACGATAATTGATATTTACGAGGCTCTCAGATGGAAATACTTAACGTCAAGAATCTAGGTTTTACATACGCCGGCGCAGCATCAAAGACGCTCACGGACATCTCGTTCACCGTAAACAAAGGTGATCTTGTTTTGATGCTTGGCGCCACAGGAAGCGGAAAATCAACACTCCTCCGCCTGCTGAAGCGCGAAGTGGCCCCGCAGGGATCATTTGAAGGCACTGTCACCTTTGACGGGAAGAATTTTTCTCAGATGACGGATCTTGAAGGTGCGTCCCGCATCGGCTTTGTGTGTCAGCAGCCGGAGCAGCAGATCGTCTGTGACAAGGTATGGCACGAGCTTGCTTTCGGACTTGAAAATCTGGGATGCCCTTCGTCAGAGATAAGAAAGCGTGTATCCGAGATGGCAGCGTATTTCGGCATTGAGGAATGGTTTATGCGAAGCACCGCAGAGCTTTCCGGCGGAGAAAAGCAGCTTCTCAACCTTGCAAGCGTAATGGTGATGCAGCCCGATATCATCCTGCTTGACGAGCCCACTGCACAGCTTGATCCCATTGCCGCGTCTTCTTTCATCACATCGATCACAAAACTCAACCGCGAATTCGGCACGACGGTGATCGTCGTGGAGCATCACCTTGAGGAGCTTCTGCCCGAAGCGACGAGCCTGCTCGCCCTGAAGGACGGCCGCATACAGTTTTCCGGTTCAGTCTCCGGCGTTATCAAAAATATGTCAGATGACCGGGATATCCTGCCCTCCCTGCCCGCCGCGGTAAGGCTTTTCCCAGCCTCCTGCCCGCTCACCGTGGCCGATGCACGTCGCCTGATCGCAGATAACTATAAAAACACCACAGCATCGCTCAATGCGCCCGGGTATTCGCATTCTGACAGCATCGCGCTGGAGTTTTCGCATGTTTATTTCAGATATGAGAAAAACCTGCCCGACGTTCTTTCCGACCTTTCACTTACAGTATTTGAAAGTGAGATATTCTGTCTTCTCGGAGGTCACGGCTCCGGAAAGACCACACTCCTCTCAGCCGACGCCGGTATGGTGAGGCATTTTGACGGTGTTATC
>JAEEGH010029102.1_pt1 | contig 10822 bp, 10 predicted proteins | sample 9134181 | NCBI WGS metagenome assembly JAEEGH01 (sample SAMN16246544, study PRJNA631951) | gut metagenome | biome: gut microbiome; feature: rumen; material: DP-attached | host: Bos | place: Iran: Karaj | collected 2018-10
TCAGGGTAGGTTCAGTAGATCATCCGATGACCGAGGCCCACTACATCCAGTGGATCGAACTCGTCACCGAAAATGGTGTGCTTCGCCAGCATCTCACCCCACAAGACCAGCCCTTTGCCGAATTCAAGACCGATGCCAAGGAAGTCTATGCACGTGAGTTCTGCAATCTTCATGGACTTTGGAAATCCTGATTCCCTAGTATTTTTCTCTATCAGTCCGGCAAAGAATATTCGGGCAGTTGCCTGAACATAAATCTAAACAGATGAAGCCCAGACCAACAACGTCTGGGCTTCATCATTATGAGGGGTGTTGCCTTTATCTTATTCCGTAGAGGTAAGCGAGGAGCATCATCTTGCCACGCATCGTCTCGCGTGGAGTGAACTCACCATTTACCCACATGTAACGCTGATTGAAATAGGATTCCTGACGCGGCCAATTATCTGTCCATGAGGGATAGCATCGGTTGAGCAGAATACGTGCATCGCCGCCATTATCGGGCGACCACACTTCTGTACCATTGAAAGGAGTTTGGCCAGGATGGCTCTCGGGAGTTCCATCGTTTCGTCCGGTAGTATAAACGTCGGTAAGGTGACGCTGGCCCAAACCGGTCATTTCAACGATATTTCCCGGATTTCGTCCCAATGCCCAACCAGCCTCGAGATATAAAGCTCGTTCGAGTTGCTGGCGACGTGCCTTGGTATCGGCGATGTAATGTGCCAGGACCACAAGATGCAGATTCTGTGACGTCTGCCACCGCGCATCGTTGGCAGCACGTCGCGAAGGACGCTGATCGACAAAGTTGACGTTGTAGGCATCGGCATGTTTATTGACGCTCGACTTTATATTGGCATAGAGTTCGGAATAATGGCGTTCGCGTGGGCAGCAAAGATAGGCAGCAGCCGCATAGAACTGGAAGTAGCCCACTTCACCCGCCTTGAAAACGTTGGTGACATTGGCCGCGAACAATCCCTGGCGACCCTTATTGAAGAGCGGTGTATCGCCGGTCTTGATCATGCTTTCGGCAGCAAGGATATCTTCCCATTCCCTTTCGCCCGTGACATTATATAGGAAGGCAGCTGCCATCTGACGGAAGTCCCTGCCGCGCATACTGATGCTTCCGATATCCTGCTTGTCGTCAAGTTGGGAGTTTTCCTGCCTTGAAGCATAGCGGAATGCACGTATTGCCTCTTGTGTGTAATAATTGCATAGCGAATCATTGCCCTGGATGCGAAGCGCTTCGGCCGTGATGGCGCAGTTGGCGGCGTTGGCCCAAGCAGCCATCGTAGTGCAACCTGCCTGGAACATGATGGTCCATTCGGACGAAGGATTGGTGACACCCTGCGAGTAACCTTCGCCATCGCGTATGCTCAAGAAGAAGTCCACCTCATTGCGAGCCTCATCGATAAGGTCGGGCAGACCATTCCCGCTCTCGCGAATGCCAAGGTTATCTTCGGCCAAACGTCCCCCAGTAAGAATATAGGGCAGCAACTGATCGTAGATGTTGGAGACATGGGCAAGATGACGGTCCCAATCGAAGGCATCGGAATGCCCGCCCTTCACATCGACAGCCACAGGATTGCCGGGGAGGCGATGCTGCCAGAAGATAGACGAAAGTGCGGGTTTGAAGTGAGGTTCATCCCAAACGTCGGTACGCAATGCTCTCCATTCGGGATCCCATGGCTGGAAATCGGTCTTGTAGATGGTAAAGCCCTTCGGATCGACCTCGGGGATAAACTGAGGTTGACGTGGCACAGGAGTGACGTGCTCCGGGTCGATAGGTTCGCCCAAACGCATGTAATAGTAGCCGCGAAGTGAATAACGGTAAGGCTGATAATATATTTCGGAGTTGACATCGAAGTCCATACTGCAACCTACATCCTCGACAACAAGACGATAACGACCAGGTGCAGACACCTTGAAATCGACATTCCACACATCGCTACCGACAAGATTCTTCTGACCTGCCTCATTGGTCGAAGCCGAAGCAGGCAACCAGAAGCGCACAGTTCCCACTGCCTGTTTACGACGTGTATTCACATTATAGAGCCATACCTTCTTGCCTTCGAAAGCCTTGTAGTCGCGCTGACCACCATCACCAAGCCACATATAGAGATCGGCAGCCTTCACTGTCTCGGCAGGACTATATCCCAAGATATTGACATGCACGGCCTCGGACTGTGAGGTCCAGATATCGTACTTCACAGAAGCGGTGCTCTGGTCACTGCCAAGACCTTCTGGAATATTGACCTGATACGTGCAACCCTGTCGCATGGACTGAGGCAACTGTAGGAAGAGCCAATGGTCGAGTTCGGAGGTAAGAGTGTGATCGGTGTTCATAGGTTTGCTCTTCCGATAGATGGCCTTTGGCGAAGACAAAGCGAAAGACTTGTCATCGGGAGAAGAGACTTGCCACAATGCAGCCTGTGAAGCTAATGCAGCATCGAGACGAGGGCCAAAGACGAGAAGCGTGTCATCGCCATCAGCAAAACTATGTCCCAAATATGCACTGGGGCCTGTGGCATCATCGCGATAACGAACTTCGCCATCGCGGAAATGAAGCATCAGATAATCCTTGTCAACCACCTGAATGCCAATGAGCCGATTGGCCAAAGTGCTGGAAGACACAAGGAATGAAAGGAATGTAATTAGGATTAATGAACGTTTCATGATGATTTTAAGTGGAATTGTTAACTGTAACATTATCTTCTAGAGTATCTAGAGCTTCTAGAGTATCTAGATTATCTAGAGCTTCTAGAGCATCTAGGCCTCATATCTTATTGCCATCAGAAGGGATCAGAGGTGACGACGAGCTTATCGCCACTTAAATCGACTTCGAAAAGATGAGGAACGCGGATATAACGACCATTCTGATTGTAGTGACTGTGACAGCTCAAAAGCAAACGGCCCTCAAAGTCGCGGAACAACATTCCATGCCCGAAATTAGGTGGCGTGATGGGCTTCTCTTCCTGTATCCATGGACCGGCAAGCGTTCCCGACTCGGAATAGGCGACACCCTGCGTATAAACATCATAGACCCACGACGTCCAGATCATACCCAAGCGTCCTGTCCCAGTGCGGAAAAGGTAAGGGCCATCGGTAACCTTGTTGGGATGTTCTCCATCCATGTCCTTCTCCTTGCTCCAGGGACTATCCTTTGCACGGAAGAGGATTCGAGGTTCGCCTATCGTACCACTGAGGTCATCTTTCAGTCGAATAGCTTCCATCGTACCATTCCAGTTCTGAAGCCATTCACCACAATAGATCATGTAGGGATAGCCATCGGTATCGACCCAAAACGTGCCGTCAAGCGTGGGTTGATCGGCGCGCAAGTAGGCTGCATCGCCAAAGAGTCGATAAGGGCCATCGGGATAGTCGCTGACAAGAACCTGTGAGGCACGACGTGGAATGACGTTGCCACGCACAGAGTCGATGCGAACCGCATTGTTGGTAAAGGTGGCAAAGTAATAGTATTTGCCCTGATAAGGATGGAGTTCGGCAGCCCAAATCATTGGACGTGGGCCCATCCACGACGTCGAGTCAATATCTACCACATTGTAGGGGCCAGTCCACATTTCCAGGTCACGACTTTTCCAAAGCATACCACCTGTGCCCGTCATATAATAAATATGAGAGGCAGTATCAGGCAAGATGCATGGGTCGCTCAGGATAATGGAGTCACGAGGCACGGTACGTACCTTGAAGGGATGACGCTGACGCTGTGCCGAAGCTGTAAGCGTCAGAAAGGAAAGGAGCAGAATAATAAAGTGTTTCATGAAGGTAATGAGTTATGATTAATAGAAAGGAACATCCTTAGTTCCACGATCCGAATTCCGCAAAGTCCTATTGATAAAGCAAAGCCATTTGGGCCGTAAGATCGCGCATCTGTTCTCGCAGCGATTTCGGAGCAAGGACCTCGATGCTCGAACCATATTCAAGGAACTTATTGGTCAAGTCGGGAGTGATAGCAAGTTCATATTCGAAGACACTATAGTCGGAGTGTGTCTCAATCTCATGCTGGGAAGGATGAAGGGGAAGCGTACGGAAATAACTGCGCCAAAAGAGATTAACCTTGATCTGTATGGTCTCGATAACCGGACTGATAGTGGTATATACACCGAAATAATGGGCAAAATAGTCCTTCGATGAGAAATATTCGGGAATCTGGAAATCCACATTCTCAAGGATACGCAACTGCTGCATCCTATCAAGGGCAAACAACTGCAAGTGCGAACTGTGATTCTTGCGTGCCAGCAGATACCATCGCTGCTGAGATAGTTTCACACAATAGGGTTCGATAAAGCATGTATAGGGCTCGCTATCCGAGAACTTCTTGTAGTCGAGTTCCATAGCCTTGCCCTTCGACATCGCTTCGATGATAGTGGGCAGAAAAAACTGGCCGGAAGGAACCTCTTCGAGCAGGATCCTTTCGCGCATGTTTCCGCCTTCGGTCATCAGTTGGTTGATGGAGAAAGACGACAACATCAATTCCGTTGCCTTCATGCTGTTGTCACCCGAGATATAATAACGATAACGATCCTTCACATCGCATTCGATCGAGACTCCCAGGACATCAAGGGCCGAACTGATGGCACGGTTCAGTTGATTGCGAGTCAGCTCTTCTCCTCCACTCAAATCCACATTATGCACCCATAACTTGTTCAACTCTTCCCGATTGAGTTTTTTGTAGTTCAAAAGAGTATTCACAAGCCACATTCCATGCCGAAAACGCAGATTTTCCATAAAAAATCGTCGAATTAACTAAATTTAACATAGGTGTATCAATGTATGCAACACCCTGCCCCGATCTTTGCGGTGTGAAAAACAAGAATAATCACACAAAAAAGAATAAAACAATGAAAAAGGCTGCAATCATTATCGTCATCGCCGGCATGGTAGTTCTGGACCTTATCCTTTCAGGAATGAACGTCATCCTTGGCCTATTGCTCATCATCGGAGCAGGACTGTTCGCTTATCTGATGGACTCGATGAATCACGAGCCACGACGCACCACGAGCATCACACGGGCTGCTCGTCAGAACCGCGAGTTGCAGGAGGCCGCACCAAAGGCCGAACTCAGCATTGCCGTCTGATCACTTGATGACGCGAATCTTCATACGCACGTCGGTCTTTGGGCGATTCACAGCATTGCTTTCGAGGGCTGCAATCTTCGAAATGACATCAAGGCCCTCGACGACTTCACCGTAGCATGTGTACTCGCCATAGATGTGATAGGCTCCACCTATCGTACTGTATGCTTCACGCTCGGCAGGAGTGAAGAAACGTGTGCCGGGCATTGTGCGGGCAATGCTGTCGATGTCGTGGTTGATGCGACGCGCCAACTGATTGTATTCGGCAATACTTGTGGTCTTGAGCATAGCCAGCGAATCTTTCACTGCCTGGGTCATCACCTTGCGTTGGGCTGCCTTACGTGCCGTCGCATTGTGTGTCTTTTCCCAGTTGTTGAGCGTGGCTTCGCTCATCACGTAACCATCGACGATGAAGAACATCGACATGTCGGAGTTGACCACACCTTCACGATGAGGAGCACAGAGAGCTCCCTTTTTCGGCACATGGTTCTTGCGAATTTCTGCCGGTATCTCTTCGCTGAGGTCGCCCCAACCGATACTTTGTCCAGGCAAGGCAGTCTTCGAATCAGGAGCACCACCTTGAATCATAAACGTAGGCATGACACGACCGAAGAGCGAGTCGTCGTAGTATCCTGAACGAACCTTACTCAAGAAGTTAGCCACCGTGCGAGGGCAGTCGTCGTAAAGCATCACTCGCATGTTGCCCATATTGGTGGTGATGAGCACCTCGTGAGTCTGGGCCTTGACTGTTTGACCAGTCACATTGGGCAAAAGCACCAAAGCGAGCAGAGAAAAAAGAACTGATAGTTTTTTCATGAACAAAAATTGAAAGGTAAAAGCCCTTCCCTCCATACAGAGAGAAGGGCATATTGTTAGAAAAATAGACCTTATAGGTCGAAAGTCATTTTCGACAATTACTCACCACGGCTATAGTTGGGAGCCTCCTTGGTGATGGTCACATCGTGAGGATGCGACTCGAGAATACCAGCATTGGTGATACGCGTGAACTTCGAGGTTGCATGCAGTGTCGGAATATCCTTGGCACCACAATAGCCCATACCGGCACGCAGACCGCCTACCATCTGATAAATCACCTCATTGACATTTCCCTTGTAAGGAACGCGGCTTACAATGCCTTCGGGAACGAGCTTCTTCACGTCAGCCTCGCCCGACTGGAAGTAGCGATCCTTCGAGCCAGCCTGCATGGCATCGAGCGAACCCATGCCACGATAGCCCTTGAACTTACGTCCGTTGAAGAGGATGGTCTCACCGGGAGATTCCTCGACACCAGCCAGCAGTCCACCGAGCATTACACAGTAGCCACCAGCAGCAATAGCCTTGACAATATCGCCAGAGTAACGGATGCCACCATCGGCAATGAGCGGGATATCGGTACCACGAAGTGCCTTGGCCACGTCATAGACGGCTGAAAGCTGCGGAACACCGATACCTGCCACGATACGTGTAGTGCAGATGGAACCAGGGCCAATACCGACCTTCACCGAGTCGGCGCCTGCATCGGCAAGATACTTGGCAGCCTCGCCTGTTGCTATATTACCTACCACAACATCGATGCAGTCGTAGGTAGCCTTGATCTTTTCGAGCACTGTAACTACACCCTTTGAATGACCATGAGCGGTATCTACCACCACAGCATCGACACCTGCATCAACGAGAGCGGCCACACGCTCCATCACATCGCCTGTGACACCGACACCTGCTGCTACACGCAAGCGGCCACGGTCGTCCTTGCATGCCAATGGCTTGTCCTTGGCTTTTGTGATATCCTTATAGGTAATCAAGCCAACCAGACGGCCTTCGACATCGACTACAGGAAGTTTCTCAATCTTGTGCTCCTGAAGGATATCCTCTGCCTGGGCAAGAGTAGTACCGACAGTGGTCGTAACAAGATTCTCGGTGGTCATCACCTCGGAAATCTGACGATTCAGGTCCTTCTGGAAACGCAGGTCACGATTGGTGACAATACCAACGAGGCGACGATCGGCACCCACTACTACGGGAATGCCGCCAATATGATATTCAGACATCAGGGAAAGGACATCGCGCACGGTAGCGTTAGGGGTTGTGCAAATGGGAGCGTATATCATACCGTTCTCGGCACGCTTCACCTGGCTGACCTGATGTGCTTGAGCCTCAATGCTCATGTTCTTATGGATAACACCAATACCGCCTTCACGAGCCATGGCAATAGCCATCTTGGCCTCGGTCACTGTATCCATAGCAGCCGAGACGATAGGGACATTAAGCGTAATATTGCGTGAGAACTTGGTGCTCAAGTCCACTAGGCGTGGCAGCACCTCACTGTACTGTGGGACGAGGAGGACATCATCGAAGGTCAATCCGTCCATAACGACCTTGTCGGCAAGAAAACTCATAACTTAATCCTTTTAAAATTACAATCAGTGAATCGTAACGTTTGAATTTTATTGCCTGCAAAGATAGTTGTATTTTTCGAAATAAACAAATTATTAGTGGGAAATTTTCGTTTTCAGGCGAAATTTCCCACTTTATGCGAACGATTGAAATCTGTGATATGAGATTGGGAGGGGTTATGAAAGGTTCAATCCCTCTTCTTTACCTGCGGGAGGAATTCAGCTTCAAGCTTGGCATAGTTCTCGACAAACCATTTGTGCCAATAGCGCGTCATCTCACCATGGGTCTGGCCCATGATACCTTCGTCGTACGACACACGCTTGCCAATCTCGATGCACTCCGGTCCCGGATTCAGGCAGAAATCCTTCTTGGGCAGCAGATAGCCTGTGCCGAAGATCGTGACGGGAACAATGTCGCACTTCAGTTGTTCGGCCAGATGAAAAGCGCCACGACGGAACTTATGTACCTGGCAATCTTCCGAGCGTGTGCCTTCGGGGAAGATGAGTACCGAATAGCCACGTTTCATACACTTGCTGATATGTGCCAGCATCTCATCCATCGACATCGTGGCGGGGAAGAAATCGGCGAACCTTACCACATGTCCATAGATCTTGCTATCCCACACCCATTGTCCCGTCATCACAATAAGTCGATTGGTGAGCATCAGTGTTGCCAGTAGGTCGAGCAGCGACTGATGGTTGGCAATGATAAGTGCAGGCTTCTTGAAGGTCTCTTCATACGGATTGCGAACGATTGGATTCACTTTCGTTATGCAATGATAGGAGAAGAAACGGCAGAACCTGCGTATATGTCGATGCAGACGATAGCGCACACGTTCATTATCGCCAAACCAGGCATAGATCCTGGCCAGGGGGGCAATGATGAAGAAAATGTATCCGAGCAGGATGCCAAATTCAAGATATGTTATTATAAGTCTGAACCAACGTGGCATATGTTCTATGAGTTATAAAGGGTTTGAGGGGTTCGAGGGGTTTGAGGAGTCATTAGAATCTGATGCCGAAGAAGAAACGCGATGACCAGTCGAAGGTATAAAGCGAAAACTTATTCTCACCGGGAAAAGAATCAAGATTAGCCATGGCCATTACTCCTGTGACATAACGACTGAAGTTATATACAAAACTGGAATGTACCGTTCCATTGAACGTCAGTCTTTGACTGATGGCAGAGGCATATAACTCGTCGTACTGCAGTCGACCATTGCTATCCCAAAGGAGCACGTCGTCGTATCGGCGATTGCGATGCCATACTGATATCATCGGCATAGCCGAAAAGTGAAGCAGGCAATGTGCATCGCCAAAGATGAAGTTGTAGGCATATCCTCCACCCACACTAATCTGTGATTGTGACAGCTTGCGAAACTTGGCAATGCCCGTCATCCCTTCAACAAGCAGGTCTTTGACGATTGGAAAACTCAACATCTCGTCATTAATCATTGACGCAGAATGCCAATAATTCAGAATAGCCAGCCACGAACCGCTGCTTCGCTTCTGGATGATGGTATGCGACATTGCTGCAGGCAGCGAGAACCGCTTTCGACCAAAGACATAATAGAAGTTACCCAGTATCATGCGCTGATGGAAGTCATTCGCCTCCATGTCGAGCTCCTTTTCGGCACTCCCTTCATCGACGTTCATCACGCCGCTGAGCGAATAGGAATTGTGCAGACGCAGCTCCAATCCGTATCCTTGCCCATAGGAGCAGAACGACCACTCCGAATCGCCATGACTGGAGAAGTCCTTCGAATAACTAAGGCCCCATCCGCGATACGAGATGCCTGCCGACAAGAGCGTAGCCACACGCGTGCTAAGATGACTCTTGACGTTTACGATGCCTCGCTGCGTATATCCTTGGTCATAATCCAGATAGGCCTTCGTACCAGTCAAAAATACATTGCCGTAACCAATAAACCCTTCTTTCGGCAGATGCAGGTAAGTTGTGTCACACCCCTTGATGTCGGCACTGTCAACCCAATTCTTCAAGGCATGCCAGAAACCCTCGGCCTGCGCCTCTACAGTCATGACAGACAAGAGGGCAAGCAGAATCAAACGGATTGAGAACGGTCTTGACATAATCTATATAGAACAAAGGATGTGTATGACTGGTGTTAACGCGAACTGATATCCTCGAGTATCGAACGTAGTTCCGAATCGCTTGTGACCAGCACGGCACGGGCTTTCGAACCACTGTATGGGCCGACAATGCCTGCTGCTTCCAGCTGGTCCATGATGCGGCCTGCCCTGTTGTAGCCGATCTGGAACTTTCGCTGTATCATCGATGTGGAACCCTGGCCAGTAGCCACGACGAGCTCTGCACATTCGTTGAACAGCGGGTCGAGCTGATGCAGGTCAACGGCTTCGCCATTACTATCGGCGGCCTCACCCTCCTGGATCTTCGGTTCAGGCAGGATGAGGGCAGTTGGATAACCTTGCTGATCGGCAATGAAACGATTGATGCGATCCACCTCGGGAGTATCTACGAAGGCACACTGCACACGCGTGGGCACACTGCCCGTCGAGAACAGCAGGTCGCCACGACCAATGAGGTTCTGGGCACCCGGCTGGTCGAGGATGATGCCCGAATCGATGCCCGATGCCACACGGAACGCCATCCTGGCAGGGAAGTTGGCCTTGATGATACCGGTCACGATCTTTGCCGAAGGACGCTGCGTAGCGATGATCATATGGATACCCACGGCACGAGCCTTCTGGGCGATACGCGCGATGGGAAGCTCCACTTCCTTACCTGCTGTCATGATGAGGTCACCGTACTCGTCGATGATGGCAACGATGTAGGGCAGGTAGCGGTGGTTGGTGCCCTCGCGACTACCAATGGGTGCCGAGATGTGCTTGCGTGGATTCAGCTGACGATGGATAAACTTCTCGTTGTACTCCTTGATGTTGCGCACACCTGCATCCTCCACCAATGCGTAGCGGTCCTCCATCTCCGCACAGAGCGACTTGAGGATATCCACCGTCTTGGTGACATCGGTGATGATGGGGTTCTCCTGGTCGGGCAGCTTCGCTAGATAGTGCTTCTCGATGCGCTTGTAGATGCTGAACTCCACCATCTTGGGATCGACGAGCACGATCTTGAGCTGCGAAGGATGCTTCTTGTAGAGCAGCGAGGTGATGATGGCATTCAAGCCTACCGACTTGCCCTGACCAGTAGCACCAGCCACGAGGAGGTGGGGCGCCTTGGTAAGGTCGAAGGTGAACACTTCGTTCATGATCGTCTTGCCAAGCGCAATAGGCAGTTCGTACTTCGACTCCTGGAAGGCACGCGAAGAGATACAGTCGCGCATCGACACGGTCTGCGGATCA
>JAEEGH010029103.1_pt1 | contig 10822 bp, 12 predicted proteins | sample 9134181 | NCBI WGS metagenome assembly JAEEGH01 (sample SAMN16246544, study PRJNA631951) | gut metagenome | biome: gut microbiome; feature: rumen; material: DP-attached | host: Bos | place: Iran: Karaj | collected 2018-10
GCGACTATGTATTCCCAACTACCGCAAACAGAATAATAAGGGCACAGCTTGCCGAAATTGGTGGTGTTTGTGTTGGAGAAGAATATGTTTCAATGAACGAAACAAATTTTAAAGAGATTATTGAGGATATCATCAAAACAAATCCGGATATAATTATTAATACTCTCAACGGAGTTTCAAACGTTTCTTTCTTTCAGCAGCTTACACAGGCAGGAATTACTTCTTCAAAGATTCCGGTAATGAGTTTTTCGGTTTCAGAAAATGAAATTCTTGAAATTGGAGCAGAAAGTATTCAGGGAAATTTTGTAGCCTGGGATTATTTTGAAACAACAGACAATAATAAAAATCACAAATTTGTAAAGGATTATAAAGAACGCTATGGTCAGGATAAACGCATTGGAGATCCTGTAGAAGCAGCATATACCGCCGTTTATTTGTGGGCAGCAGCCTGCGAAAAAGCGGGTTCCTTTGATGTAGAAAAAATAAGAATTGCGGCAAAAGGTCTTAGTTATATTGCTCCGGAAGGAATGATAACCATAGAAGGGCATAATCAGCATCTGGTTAGAACCGTAAGAATAGGAATTGTAACTGCATCGGGCGAAATTGGTGAAATCTGGTCTACACAAAACTCTGTACGCCCTGATCCTTACTTGAGTACCTACGCCTGGGCACGCGGTCTTTAGGCTTTTAAGGCTTCTCTTGTAGAGACGCCCTAAATTCACTAAAATAGTCATTATGAGTACAAATAATAATTTATGCCCTTGTGGTTCGGGCAAGACTTATTCAGAATGTTGTGAACCAATTATCAAAGGAAAAACAAAGGCTCCTACTGCCGAAGCTTGTATGCGCGCTCGCTACACTTCTTACGTAGTTCATGAAATTGACTACATCATCAACTCTTGCGAAGAAGGCGAAGGAATCGGCGAAATTGACCGCAAGGCAACAGAAGACTGGAGCAAGCAGTCACAGTGGAACGGACTTAAAATTCTCCGCACAGAAAAGGGAGAAAAAGAAGGCGAAGAAATCGTTGAATTCGAAGCAGATTATACCCTTCATAATATGCATGATGTTCATCACGAAATCTCTCTTTTCAAGAAGGTTAATGATGACTGGAAATACGTTGCAGGTAATGTAATTCCTACAACCGTAAAACGTGTTGGTGCAAAGGTTGGTCGTAACGATCCTTGCCCTTGCGGAAGCGGAAAAAAATACAAGCAATGTTGTGGCCGCTAGTTTTATGGTAATAACTGGTTTTCACTCAATCGAAGAAAAGGTTCGTTCTCAGAAAAAAGGTACACCTGCCGGCTTTAAGATTTATTTCAGTAAGCCTGGTCCACGTGTTAAGAAAATTCTCGCTGCAGCTAAAGAGGCGGGAATTACCTGCGAGCAGGTTGATGACGCAAAGCTTGATCTGCTGGTGAGCGAACTTGATGAAACCTTACGAGACCATCGTGGTATTGTAATGGAGATGAAGGATGGCGAAAAAAAAGCTGCTAACCTTGTAGACTTCGATTCCTGGGTGAAAACTCACAGCGGAGATGCAGATGACGCCGGTAACGGCGAATCAGCCTCAAAACGCTGCATTGTCGTAATTCTCGACAGTATTACAGACCCCCACAATGTTGGTGCCATTCTTAGAAGCTGCGACCAGTTTGGAGCTTCTCTTGTAGTAATTCCAGAACATAATTCTGCAAGTGACATTGCAGGCAACGAGGTTATTGGCCGTACAAGTGCCGGAGCCAGTGCCTGGGTACCAGTAGCAATTGTAAATAATCTTGTGCGCGCAACCGAGCAGCTTAAGCAGGCTGGCTTCTGGATTTATGGAGCTGATGCCGGCGGACAGAATTGCCGCACTATAGATTTCCCTTCAAAATCAGTTCTTATAATGGGCAGCGAAGGAACCGGCATTGCCAGCCTTCTCGAAAAGCAGTGCGACACCATAGTTTCAATTCCAACCTGCGGTAAAATAGACAGCCTTAATGTTTCTGTTGCAGCAGGCGTACTTTTATACGAAATCAGTGCGTGTAAATAACTAAGTTATTGTCATGCTGAACTTGTTTCAGCATCTACTAGAAGATCCCGAAACAAGTTCGGGATGACAGTCTTGCGTTAGATTTATTTTGACAAAATCATTAAATAATGTCATAATAAATCAAATCAAAAAATAGAGGTGTTCCTATGTCCAGACAAGATGAAATTGCAGAAAAAGCAGTTAGAAAATCAACCTTAAAATCTCTTAAAAAGAAAAAGCGCTCAAGACTTAAGAAGCTTAAAACAGATTACGAAAATGCTGTTCAGCAGGTTCACATTCAGTATGCCGAAGACCCGGAACGCCTTAAAGCAAAGTATGCCGCTGCAGAATATGCAAAGAACGAAAAGGCTAAAAAGCGTGCAGAAAAACGTATAGAAAACGAAAAAAAGCTTCTTGAGCTTGCTAAAAAAACACGCCGTCTTACAACAGGCGAGGAAATTGGAAGTGCAATAGTTCAGGGCTTTGGTGTTTGTCTTTTTATTGCGGCAACAGCAATTCTCGACACAATCGCTGTAGGTCAGCTTAAGAGCTGGGTAAACGTAACAACAGTATTCTATTCACTGTTTGGTGCATCAATGATTCTTATGTATCTTTGTTCGGTCCTTCAGCATGCACTTACAAACATCAATGCTAAGCTGGTGTTCAACCGCCTTTCGCATGTATTCTCATTCTTAATCATTGGCTTTGGTTACAGTGCTTATACAATTACTAAGATTCAGGGTAATGCCGGCTGGATTCTTTTTGGAATTGTATGGGCTCTTGTTTTAATTGGAATTCTTTTTTACGCAATTGCCGGTGAAAAATACGAAAAGCTCAATGTTATTCTTTACATTCTTGCAGGCTTCTCTGGTCTCTTTGTAGCAAAGAATCTTTTCGAAGTTCTTTCACCAAAAAGCTTCAGCATGCTCGCTCTCGGCGCTGCATTCTACCTTATAGGAATTATTTTCTACAACCTTAAGAAAGTTAAGTTCATGCACCTGTTCAGCAATATCATAATGCTGTTCGGAAGCGTTTATATTTTCTTCAGTTTGTTCTATCTTGGCGCTTAAATAAACGCTGCTTTTATTTCTTCGAGAACCTGCAGGTCTTCAATGGCAGCTGCCAGAGGGCTCTGCAGTTTTTTTTTATTCAGACTGTTCCAATTTATCTTTAAATGTCTTTTATATCATTTATATTTGAATGGTTAGATGGAGCATTTTCATCTTCAATATCAATATATAAATCTGAATGATTTTCATACAATCGGATTGAATATGGTTTTAAAGGATCTATTTCAAATGCGAGATATTTTATATCTTCAATGCCAGCATCATCAATTATTTCAATTTTTTCGGTATCGCCAAAACCTTTTAAAGAAGCGATTTCAAAAGCACGTACCCATTTATAAGATTTTCTATCATAATAATACGGTGTAATTTGCATTTTACTGTTTTGTGTATGATTCAGGAAAACAACATAATCTTCTGCACCGTATTTAGATATTTCAAAAACAAGGGCATCTTTCAAATTAATTTTTGGAAGAGGTTCTTTGTCGAAATCGTCGTTTTCAGGTCTAATTTCAAGTCTGGTTTTATTTGTAGAAGCAGTTAATTTATAGCTGTAAATAATTTCGTTTTCTGGTGTTATGAGAAAGTATCTCCAGTTTATTGAATCTTTATTTGTAAAAGAAGCTTTTACCTTATCTGAGAAACCTCTTACAGAAGCTTTAGCAAGCTCTTCCCAATTTTTATTTGCAGGATTATTTCCGTAGATTTTATAAGAATTTTGATTATTCCCATAGAACAGAATTTCAATTGAATTGATTTTGCTGTTTGGATAATTCTTTAAATCAATCAAATAATAATTCTGAAAATCTATATTCGGACAATCATAATCCAGATTATATTTTTCTTTTGGTTTTGCAAAAACACTCATGCAGCATAAAACAGTTAAAATACCTAACAGTACTTTTTTCATTTTTTATCTCCTTCTAATAAGAATTATACATCTATATTTATTTCTATCCTAGATTTTTAAGAATGATATTTAATTTTTTCTGTAAATCCGAAATGCTGCTGATGCTTTTTCGATTTCGACTTTCATTTTTATATCGCCTTTTTTGAAAAGTATCTGGCAGTATACTCCAGATTATCCCATTTTCTGATGTTTTGTTTAGAGTATTTATATTCGAATCCAAGAGATTCGCAAAGCTTTTGAGATGCCGTGTTTTCTTCAAAGCAGCTGTAAATAAATTCTTTTCCACCGAGTTCTTCAAAAATCATTTTTAATAGTAATTGTAATGCCTGCTTTCCGTAACCATTTCTCTGATATTTTGCTGCAATACAAAGTCCGCAATCTTCAAAAACTCCGTCACCTGTATCTACAGCTCCAAGAAAACCAACAACTTCATCAGTCTCTTCAAGACAAATATAAAATGCAGGATTTGTTTTTTGATATTCAATAGTTTTTTCTAATCGGATTTTTGCTTCTTCGTAATTTTCTACTGGTTTCCAGAGCATATATTTTGCAAGCTCTTTATCCTGCCAGATATTATTCCACATTGAGTCTAAATCTTTTGCTTGTGCTTTTCTTAAAATTACTTTTTTCATTTATGCTGCTTAATATTATAAGACTATTTTTGAGCAGAGAAAAGTCAGGAACAATTATATATTTACAGATTTTTTAATTCATTTCTGGAAGTAATGTTCAGCTTTTCAAAGATTGTTGCCATGTGGCGCTTTACGGTTTCTACACTGATAAATAATTCTTCTGCAATTTGTGCATTTGAATAGCCAAGTGCAGCCAGACGGGCAACTTCTTTTTCACGTACTGACAGTTGAGAAAATGGATCTGATGTTTTGTCTTTAGGTTTTGATTCTGGTGTGCCTATAAAAATCCAGTTTATTCCGGAAAATAATATTTTAATTCCAATGGCTATTAATAAAGGCCGGCAGCTTATAAAAATCAAAAGAACAAACTGGATTATCGAAAGATCTTCTACAACAGTATTGCTGGTAATAATCTGCTCGTATTTTGAAATTGTAAGAATCAATTGAATAACTGAAATGAATGCTCCGGATAAAATACATGCTTTAGAAATAGAATTGATTGTATGAGAAGCGTTTTTAATTTTACTTTTCAGTTCAGCAATCAGCGTGAGAAAAATTGTGATAATACAAACCAAACCAATTTCTATGAGCATAAGATTCCTTCTATTCAGAAAGATGACACAATTTTGCTTCCACCGAAAGCAGAATAAGATTAATAATAATTGCATAAAAACAAGGAATTGTAGCAATCAGCATATTTGGTCCGAGTGCATCTTTATTATCTAAATAGGTCAAAACAGCAATGTAGCCCAGCATCATTATTATCAGGCTCAAGCATAAAACAATATAACGGACAGTAGAAACTGCATTTTCTAATTTGTGGAATTCAGAAATTTTATTCTTTTTATCAGTGAAGGCAGATTTTATCCCTGTGAAAAAATCTTTCAATAATCCATTACTTAAAAGTAAAAGTAATGAAGGAATTATGATAAGGATAAAAGAAGGTAAATCCATCCATGTATCAATTTTGCCAAAATGAACAGTGCTTTCATTACTGGTATAATTCAGGATGATGAAAACGATTAATCCGAAAATGACACTTGTATAAATAATGATTTTTATCAGACTCAAGGCGATTTGTTTAGCTGATTTTTTTTGAGTTTCAGCAGACGCTTCATTTTCAGACATAATTATAATTATCTGTTTTCTTACAATTGCCTTCATGCAGAAAAGTAAAATCTCAATCGTACAAATATATCTTACAGATAAAATCATAAGAGAAAGCTGGAAGCCTAGAGTCTGAGTATTCATCCAGTTTACGTACTAATAAACAGTGCCAATGCCGACAAAAAAGATTGCTTCGTAGGCAGCTACTTTACAGGCATATATAATTGATTTTTCAACTTCTTTAAGATTTTTAATTTCAAGTTTTTCGAAGGATTTCTTTGTGGAAAAAATTTTGATAAATGCTTTTCCATAACCAGAAAGAAAAATGAAGATTCCGAGAATAACAAGCAGCAAACAAAAGAGAATTAAATCTGATAAATAGAATAAACTGTCAAATACAACTCCACCGCTAACAAGAGTTCCAAAAATTGAAGTTATAAGTAAAATTAAACCAGACAATAATACATTTACAATCATAAGCATCTTCCTTCTGCTATTATTATTGAACGTAAATATTACAAAAACAAGATGTAAAAAGTTGTAATTTATATGTATTTTCTCTGGAGCTTAAATAAATGCTGCTTTAATTTCTTCAAGAACCTTCAGGTCGTCAATTGCTGCAGATAGAGGACTTAGCAGCTTTTCTTTGTTATCCAGAAAATCAACGGCATTCTGAATCATATTTGCAAAGTATCCGGTTTTCTTAGGGAGATGAACGCTTTTGTCTTTTGCTAGCGAAAAGAATCCTGTGTACAGATTTGATTCCTTACGTTTATAGAATTTGGCATAGCCGTTACCAAGGCAGATTCTTCCCTCTGTTCCAAGAATATCAAGTCCAAAAGTGAAAAAGCGGCTGCGGCCACTCATGCTGATTGTTACGTCTGCACAGGCTGGCGTTGTAAAATGTGCGCTGAAGTTTCGCACAACATCCTTATCATCTTTGAAAATTCCAGTAACAACGGGCTTGGAAAGTTTTTCGTCCAGAAGCCAGCTGATTATATCAACAAGATGTGTTCCGTCATGGAGCAGGCTGTAGGTTCCGTCTTCTTCAAATTCTTTACCGTATATGCGGAGACCCGAGTAGAGTTCTCCGCGGATTGTCTGCAGTGTTCCGATTTTTTTAAGATAATCTTTTGCCATGTTATAGTCGGCTGCGAAGCGGCGTTCGTGGTTTACCATAACAGGAACGTCGGCTTTGTCGGCAGTGGCGGCAATTTCTGCGGCCTGAGCGCTGTTCACGGCAACAGGTTTTTCCAGAATAATAAGACGCGGTTTTGCTTCAATAGCCGCGAGACACTCTTTCATGTGAGAGTCTTCGTTTACGGCTATAGTGATGATATCCGGCGTTGGAATAGTACTGTACATCTCTGCGCTGGAAGAAAAGGTTTGTGCGCCTTTTACAAAGCGCTTCCATTTCGCAAGATTTTTTTCATCTGTGTCAGCAGCGGCAACCAGCTTAATTCGCTTATTGCCCAGAAGAGCCATTGTATGAGACGCAGGTTGTTCGCGCTTTTTATCAAAACCAAGAGAAAAACCGATGCGCCCTGTGCCAATCAGGGCGGCTGTATAAATCTTAGAACTATTTGGATTCACCGACATATCTTTAATATAACAGTAAAGCGGCTATATTACTACTTATAGTTCCTGAGTCTGCTTCCAAACAGAAGACAGTGTGCGGTTCCGGCAAGGCCAAGGATAAATAGCATCAGTGCGGCACCAGAGCCTTTTCCACTTCCGAACAGGGTAGTGAGAATCCTGAGAATCTGTCCGTGCTTCAGCATAAAAGGTTCGCAAACCTTATCTACCATAAAGCCTCCGAGTGTAAGACCAATCGGGATGGTAAAAAACTGAAGCGTATTTCTACAGGCATAAACACGCCCCTGAAGGTTTTCCGGAATTACTTTTCTCATAATCACATTCTGATTTGTGCTCATCACAGGAACAAATATCCAGCCGAGAATCTGTCCGATGCACCAGAGAACCGGATTTCTAGACAGAGCCAGTAAAAAGTTTTCCGTGCTTAAAGAGAACAGCATACTCAGATAGATAATTCTGATTCTGTTTTTAGGCTCAGGGCTTACTGTTGCAAGCAGGCTTCCGGCTAGCATTGCGATTCCCGAACAGGAAGAGATGATTCCCAGCATACTGTTTCCGCCTCTGGGGTTAGGAATTATATAGGCCGGTAGTACCGCGTTAAAAGCAGAGGCAATAAGATTTACTCCAGACATAAAAAGAATTACATCCAGAATCATCGGGGTTTGCTTCAGATATTTAAGGCCTTCCTTAGCAAGCTTAAGTACTCTGTCTTTGTTTGTCTGTTCTTCGTTGTCAGTTGGAATTTTTATAAACAAAGCCAGTGCAGTAAAGGCAATTGCAAAAGAAATCAGATCAACGGTAATTGCTGCATCGAGTCCTGCATAACCGTAAAGCGCTGCTGCAATAATCGGATTTCCAATTGAGATAAGCGAGCGTGATAAAGACTGAAGACCACCGGTTTTCTGATAGTATTCTTTTGGAATGATTTTGGTAAAAGCTACTTCAGACGCCGGTTGCTGCACAGTATTCATTAAGCCCGAAACTGCGTTAATTGCGTAGAGATGCCATATTCTGAGTAAGTTGGTTTTGTACAGAATGAAGACAACAATCGTACTAAGAGCCGCAAGCGAATCACAGATAAGCATTGTTTTCTTTTTATCAAATTTATCTGATAATGCGCCGGCAAAAATACTCATCACCACATAAGGTGCATAAGTACAGATTGTTAATGCCGCTGTACTGAGAGCGGAACCGGTTTTTTCATAAAGCCACAAAGTGAGCGCAAATCCAGTGATTGCACTTCCAAGCTGAGACAGACTCTGCGTACTCCATAAAATGTAAAAGTCCCGTAAATTATTTGTGTTAGATTTTTTATTCATTTCTTTGCTCCTTAAAATTCTAGTTTGATAGAGCAAAGCCTGAGGATAATTTTATTCCTCCATACAGATACCTCAAGCCCTGCATGGAGCAACTGCACTACAGTTTCTCATTGTACGCCTCCTTATTTCTTAAAGAATACTACAACATTTATGTCACTGAAATCAACAACAGGAAGTTCATCATTGCTGGCCAACAATGATCGAAGCAATCACTCCAGGCAAGATCAGAATAGAAGCCGAAATTGAAATAATTGTTTTAGATTTGCTTAATAAATCTTAATTGTTCTTTTTCTGATTTATAACCCAGATCTTCCCGGCTAATTTTCTGAATCTCCATTGCGTCGGAAAGGTTGATTTTACGGATTTGTATTTCTGTCATTTAAACACCATCAAATTTATTAAACCACGCTCTTTCTTCAAAAGCTTTCTTTCGAGGCATGCTTGGCTCTGATTCTGCGATTTTGTCGCAGATGCGGTCAGTGTCGGTGATGTGTCCTTCGTACCAGCAGCTTTGATAGCTGAGGTCTACTATAGCAAGCAGCATATTTTCTATTGCGGCTGAATAATCCTGAACGGAAAAACATCTGTCACGATATGCGTTTATTTTTTGAGGATCTCAGCATCATCTACACAGATCAAGCTAGTGGTCTGCTTGTAGCAGCCGGAAGGCGCAGCAAGTCCTGCTTCCAGAATCTTCTGAAGGTCTTCTCTTGGTACAGGCTGATTTTTATATTTTCCGCGATAACTGCGGCGAGTCATAATGGTGTCTAATGTGTTAATTATTTTTCCTCACTTAAAAGCACCCCAGTGCGGGCGTCTGATTTGAAGCGCAGGTTATGGCAAATTTTTACGCAAACGCATAAGTCTTTATTTCTTCCAGCTGTGGAGCAAGTTCCATCTTTGCATTTCTGATATCTATATCGTTCTGCAAAGACATAAAATATCCATCCGATAATCCGAAAAATTTTGCAAGTCTCAAAGAAGTATCTACGTAATAATGTCCGTCTTTTTCTGTAAAACAGACACGCCACTGATCGTTTATGCGGATTGAATGCTGTCCTTTTCTGTCCGCTTAACAACTGGTTGTACCGCAGGCAGCTTGACTGCCTGTGGATAAGAACCTTTGTTAGGTTGCTTTTATATTAGATTAGCATAATCTCTTTTTGCATCAAAGATTCTAATTATATATACTTCTTTTTCATTATCATCGATTAAGTATAGAGCAATATAATTTTTCTTGAAAAGAATCCTGTGATATCCTTCTGATTGCAATACTAAATCGTTACTTAACGGATACATATAAGGATTATCAGAAATATTATTTTTTTCTTCGAGAAATTCTTCAAGTAAACTTTCGGCAACTTTTGGATTGCAAAGTTTATCTGTAAAGTAAGTTACAATTTCAGATAAATCCTGCTCAGCCTTTTCCATAATTCGGACATTATAGGCCATGAGTTTTCCTTATTCTTGAAACTGCATCTTCAACAGAAGAATACTTTCCGTTTTTCATATCCTGTTTTGCTTCTTCAAGTTTCCCATATACATTTGTAAGGAATAGGTTCTTTTCATAAGTTTCCATGCTCATTAAAACCATGTCACCATATCCGTTTTTTGTAACAAAAATAGGTTCATCATCTTCATGGCATAGAGTTGAAATGGCAGTGGTATTTTTTAAATCTCTAATTGGAACGATTCTAGGCATAAGTATCTCCTTGTGGGATTATTTTACCACGGCTTTTTATATTTTGTCTATAAAAAAGGCGGGCTTGGCCCGCCGTTCAAAAATCCAGATAAGCTTGACTTGCTTTTTGAAATATTCAATTTTAAATTTTATTTCGTAACATTTCTTTTACATTGTTTAGATCTGAGCAAGTTAATATTGGAATTATTGAATTTATTTCTTCAATAGGTTTATCCCACCATTTTAGTTTTTCTATTATTTCTATTAATTCGTCATCAAAGCGTTTTCTTATTTCTTTTGCTGGATTTCCTATAACTACAGAATAAGGTTCTACATTTTTTCCTACAACACTGTTTGCTCCGATAATTGCGCCGTTACCAATATGTATGCCTGGAAGAATTGTTACATTTTGTCCAATCCATACATCGTTTCCAACAATAGTATCTCCCTTTAAAGGTAATTCTTTTTTATCTGGAGCAGATTGCTCCCATGTACCAAA
>JAEEGH010029105.1_pt1 | contig 10821 bp, 6 predicted proteins | sample 9134181 | NCBI WGS metagenome assembly JAEEGH01 (sample SAMN16246544, study PRJNA631951) | gut metagenome | biome: gut microbiome; feature: rumen; material: DP-attached | host: Bos | place: Iran: Karaj | collected 2018-10
CTCAACACGTTCAGCGGGCGCACCTGCGGCAACTTAGCCGTCGGGACAAACACGTCCAAAGACCTGTTTTCAAGCCGTGTGTCAAGAATCGACGGCCTCACCTATCACTGCAACCAGAACTCGGGCAACCTCATCGATTTCTACGTGCTGAAGCAAAACGGGAACGGCGGCATCCTGCCGGTGCAAGGCTCGGCCTCCGTCCCTGCGGGCAACACCTTCGACGGCAGCGGCTACCACTTCTACAACGACGGTGACGGCGTCATCGACTACTACTACAACTCCACCGCCTCGCACGAAGTTCCCGACGCTTCCCTCCTTTACCGTGTGAACCGCACGGCCACCACCAACCAAAACGGCTGCGAGACACACTACGGCACGTTAACCAAGTCAGCGGACGAGAAGGCGGCGCTGGCAAGCGACTATCTGGCCGCGAGGAACATATACTCCAGCCTCTCGCGGCTCTACACGACGCGCATCGACGGAGGCAGCACAGCGGCGGAGGTCGCCGACCTGCTCTCCGCGACACCGTCCGACCAGACAAGGCTGCGCGACAAGCTCCTGAGACACTCCCCGTACCTCTCGCAGGAGGCGCTGACCACCGCCGCCGACCGCCACGACATCTTCCCCGACCCCGACATTTTCGAAATCCTGGCCGCCAATCCCGATGAACTGAAAAAGGACACCCTCATCCGCTATCTCGAGGACAAGACACATCCGCTGCCGGACTACATGATTGACTTGCTGCGGCAAATAGCCTCCGGTGTCACCGAACGCACCGCCCTCACGGCCCAAATGGCCCGATACTGCCACGATTACAGCCTCGCCGCCGGCGACATCGTCAGAAGCGTCCTCAACGACAGCGTCGCCAATCCGCAGGAACTCAGGACATGGCTCGGCAACATGGGCGACATCGCCTCCGACAGAATGGCCGTGGCCTCGTTCATGCAGGAAAACGACTACGAAAACGCCTTCGAGCTGGCAAACCTGCTGCCTGACCTTTACGAGTTGAGCGGCGGCGAGCTTGAAGACCATTCGGACTACATGCGTCTGCTTACCCTCTACAGGACGCTTCGCGAATCGAACCGCACGACAGCGCAGATGACAGACGGCGAGAGCCGCATGGTGGACAGCATCGCCAACCAGGGACACGGCACCTCACAGTCCATGGCGAAAGCCATCATCATGGGCAACTCCGGCGAGCCAGGGACAAGATATGCGTGCCCTGATATCCCAAGACCTAACAGGACAAAGGGGTATTCAAGCATTGACGAGAACGGAACCACGGACTTTTCCGTTACTATAACCCCCAATCCCGCGCGCTCACAGGCCAGCGTCATCTACGCCCTCCCCAATGAGACCCCGCAAGCCTCGATTGTATTCACCAACACGCTTGGTGTGCGGGTGATCTCCACGGAACTGGAAGGCGACCGCGGTGAGAAAACCGTCAACTTTGGCGAATTACCCTCGGGGATTTACAGTTACACCGCCCGTTGCGGAAACAGCGTTCTTAACGGAAAAATAATGGTGACACATTAAAGCCAAAAACATTCCCACCTCCACAACCGGTGGCGCACAAATTGACATCACCTCAAAATAACCAAGCCATGAAAAAGAACATTATCCTTCTAACATTCTTCCTGGCGACAGCCTTCCAAGGCTTCGCCCAGGACACCCTCACCGGTGTGGTGAACCGCGTCGCCGCACCTTACTTCGAGCAGAACGTGTGCGACAGCCGCTTCGCCATCATAGCCGAAGGTGAGACCTATTACGTGATGGTGGACAACTACTGGCCGAATCCCTATTTAGAGGAGCTGGTTATTCATTATGATACCATCCCGATTGGCAACGAAGTTGAAGTCGTGGGAAATATTTTGGAGATGGAGGACGGGAGTGGGGATGCTTTTCGGACTATTGACATCAGCAAGAACCTTAGTTCGAATCATCGGCAAATCCTCGGTTTCTTTGGATACGGTAATATTGCTTATCCAGGCCCTGACATTGTTTCAGCGGCAAGGTTTTACCATTACAATGGCATGGATGGTTATTACATTACCATCAACGGGGAACTACAAACAGAGATTCCTTTTTCCATCAATGGGAGAACGCTTGTTGAGGACAAACGATACCTTTTTATCGGTAGCAACGAAACTTTGACGAATTATTATGGCAACACTTATAACGTCTTCGAATTGGCCGATGCTCTCCCGTATGACGTGGAGGATTATAGCGTTAACGGAATTCTTACCAAAGAAAACGATTTGTGCCTTTCATCGCCATGCGATGAAACTCATTATTTGTCGTTGTTTAATGGAGAAGAATATCGCTATTTGACAAACAAGAGAAAACTCCAAAACAATTACATCAATGACGCTGTTTTCATGGAAGGCGACTCCGTGATAGTTGGCGGGTTTGAATTTATATTTCATGATATATTCGGAGAGTCTTTCAAAGCATTTGAATTCATACAAATACAATCTTATGTTGAACATCAGCTTATTGGTGGTGTTGGCAGCGCCCCAATACCATATATTGGTAGCGGACCTCCTGTGCCGGGTTTGGTTATGGCTTTTTACAGCAACAGTATCGACTACTATTTAAGGAACCCAAATGATGGCGACGGCTTCTATGGGTCCTATGTTGTTGGAAATGACACCATACAAGTAACTATGCAACAGTTGAAAGCAACTCTTGTCGCTGGTGTGTTCATTCATAACTATTTGTATCCATGCTATACGGCTTATATCAATAATGTGGAGTTTGAGGAACATGAAGAAACGCTGGAATGCACATTAGCTGTTGCAAGTAATCCCTTCTATTATGGCAACTCACTTGCCGTCACTACCGTCAACAACGACACTTATTTTTTAAAACCTTATATATACACAAACACACCTCCAGATTACATTACCATTGGCGATAAAACGGTTTCTGTTGGCGATAGTTTTACTGCTTCAGGGATGGTTTCTTTTTGGTATCACAATAATGAAATTCTAGAAAAGGTAATTGATATCACCGAAATCAGCAATGTCACCGGATTGGCTGATGAGGCATTGACGGGTATTCAAATTAACCACACTAATTCAAACGACATTATTCAAATCGTTTCAAAGCAGCCGATGAAAGCTGTTTCGGTATGTGACTATACGGGGCGCATATTGTTTATCAAACACTTTGATTCAAAACAAGCCACAATTGATTTGAAGTGCTTTAAAGGGTTGGCTATCATTCAGATTATTTTTGAAAACGGACATACAGCGTCCGGAAAGGTGGTAATACAATGAAAAAAAATATTATAGGAATATTAGCATTATTGCTTGTTTATTTGTCATATCCAATTAATTTGTTCAGTCAAGTAAATAATGGTTTTACCGATTTAACAAGCATATTTGATGAACGCGACTACTCTCCAACATCAGTAAGTGACCGCTATGCCCAGTTGCCGGAAGGAGTGTTTTCTCATGCTCAAATCATGAACATTCCTGCGTCAAGTCAAGCAGACTTGCTTCATAAGGTTTTAATTATCGTTGACTCCATACTGTATTCTGAGTTGACCTTTGAAATCAACAGGTATGCATACGACATACATCATGTGTATGGATGTAATGTGATTATGGAAAGGGTTGCTTCTGAAACTTGTCAGGATATTAAAAACCTGATTTTAAACTATCAAACCAATTTGGATGGCTGTGTTTTCATTGGCGATATTGCCCCAGCTTTTTTTCAAATAGGAGTAGATGTTTGCTATTTTAATCGACCCACAATATGGCCCTGTGATTTGTATTACATGGATTTAACAGGAACATGGACTGATAATGACCATGATAACTATTTCGACACCTATTCTGGAGACAAAAAACCAGAGATTTTCATAGGACGTATTTCTACTGCCAATATGGGTAATCTCATTGATGAAATAGAGGGAATGCGTTTGTATCTGAAGAAAAACCACAAATATTGGATAGGACATCGGCATATCAATAAAAGAAATGGCTTAATGTACACAAATGCAGATTGGCAATTTGACACAGAATTTTTGGATTCAATATCATATTTATACGGAAATTTTTATTACGATAGTTGCAGACCTATTGATCACTCATCATTTGGAAAAACAGACTATTTAAACCGATTAAAAAATAATAGGTACGAATTTATTCAGCTATCTGCTCATTCCTATCATTATTGCCATACACCATTTGTTCAAAACACGACAGACACTATATTTGGCAATGAGATTTACAATAATAGCATAAAGACATTAGGTTTTAATCTGTTTTGTTGTAGCGCATGTTGTTGGACAGAAGATAGTAAACCAAATCATGCGTTTTTAGCGGGAGATTACATTTATTCTCCAAACTCTGAAGGACTTTGTGCTGTCGGAAGCACAAAAGCCGGTAGCATGTATCCTTTCGAGGATTTTTATAAATCTCTTGGGAGTGGCTATACGATGGGGCAAGCTTTAGTTGATTGGTGGTCAACATATTTTATGCCAACTTATACTCAACAAGAAATACTTTGCTGGAATTTCGGCCTCACCATCATCGGCGACCCATTGGTGAACTTTTTCCATTGCACCAACAGCACTTGTCAGGATTATATCGCCCTTACCTCATACAACAATTCCAACTCTCCATTGTCTTATTACCTTGCCAGCGAAAGCATCACCGTTGCTCCGCCCTCATCGGGGTCGTTCACCATCCCAGTAGGCGACCATTGCATCCTTAACGCCCCAACAGTCTTAATCAACGGGGAGTTCCTTTGCCCGCAAGGAAGTACTATGGAGATTCTGAACGAGGGGTGCAGGGATAACTGCGACGATTAAAATTTAAAATGATATGGGCAAAGAAAAGAAAATATAATTTTGTAGCATAATATCAGATTTTTTATGTAACACTAACCCTAAAACATTACAGTTATGGAAACGAATAGACTTACTTTCATTCTCGCAATGATCGGATTATTGGCGGTCACCTCTTGTTCGAAGGAATATACCGTCACGGTCAATTCAAACAACGAAGCATGGGGTACTACCACAGGCAGTGGCACCTACGCATCTGGCGCCACGGCAACCCTTGCCGCCGTTCCATCCGAAAATTACTATTTCATAAAATGGAATGATGAGGTCACCGACAACCCACGCACCGTCATCGTTACCGAAGACATCACTTATACCGCCTACTTTGCTGAGAACCCTGGCGGCACCTTCTCCTTCATAGGCAAGGTACAAAAAGGTCCGTTCGTGACTGGTGCCACCATCACCGTCAACGAACTCAACGAAAACCTCGGACAAACCGGCAAGTCGTTCACCTCCTCCATCACTTCCGATGACGGCAGTTTTAGCCTTAGCAATATTGAAATGGAATCGGATTTGGCCCTACTCTCCGGCAATGGCTTCTACTTCAACGAAGTGATTGGTCAGCTTTCGTCAGCACAGATTACCTTGCAAGCCTTCGCTGACTTGAGCAAGGATGAGAATGTCAACATCAACGTGCTGACCCATATCACCAAGGCACGCATCGAGACCCTCGTTGGAGAGGGCATGAGTTTTTCCGACGCCAAACGACAGGCAGAAGCTGAATTCCAAGACTTTCTCGGCGTGACAGAGCATTTCGACCAAGGCTTCGAGCAGATGTCCATCGTCTCGGAAGGCGACTTCAACGCCATGCTGCTTGCCTTCTCCATCATCCTTCAAATGCCATCCAACAACATAAGCGTGATTCCAACCCTTCCTGCCGAACTGACCGCGCTCATGACGAACCTCTCCACCGATTTCGCTGCTGACGGTGTCATCAACGACGAGACCTTGGTCAATACGCTGCTTAACAACATCTCGTTGCAAAACCAGGTATATATCAGGAACCGCCTCCGCAATTATTATTCCGAGCTTGGCCAAACCGTGGAAATTCCTGATTTCGAGTCCTATATTGCGCAGTTCCAAGCGGCACACCAGGAAACGGTAACCGAATTCGTTTATCCCGACAAAGCCCCTCTATTTTCAGGATATGGCCCAGGAGCTGAGGTTCCAAACATCCTTGTAAAAGACGAGACGCAGTTCGATGGCACACAGGCCTTCGTCGTAGCGGCAATCACTCCTTTGAGAAAGAAGCTTAGGGTGAAAGTCACGGGCAACGTGGAACTCGACGGAAGCCAAAACAACGGCTGGGTCGTTATCGATTACGATTACGAAAACAGTTTCACTATAGAGACACAACGCGAAAACGCACTTGTGTCGATGCCGGTTTTACTCCTTCGCAACAACAAGGATGGTTCCGCCATCGTAGAGTATTACGAAGACTCCGACACGCCCACCTTCACCAAGCAAATCACTTGGACAGGCGGCTGGATGGACTAGTAACAAACTCGCCCCAACCGATATTATTTATCAACATTTGGCCTTGACCGAAGTAAAAATCCCGCCTTATCAGACGGGATTTTGTTTTTTTATTCCTATTTTTGCAATTAATTTGGAGAATTAGAGTTATTATTGAGCAAAAACATACCATTATGAAAAACAAAATCACAACCGTAATGCTGGTACTCTTAGCCGCTTTCATCACGCTGGGAGGCACCACAAGCTGCAAAAGCAAGAAAAGACTCGCCAAAGAAGCCGCTGAAGCCGAATACAAGGCAAAAGTAGCCGAAGCAAAAAAAGACCTTAACGCCATTCTCGACGACGAAACCGTCTGGACTATCGAAGAAAAAGAAAACCGTGTGAACACTGTCAAGAGCTGGGATCTTCAAAATACCGAAGTTGACGATCTCTTGCTCCAGGTGGAGAAAAAACTTGCTCGAGAACGCGCCCAAGCCGCCCAAAAAGCAGCTGAAGAAGAACGTATTCTCGCCGAGAAACTCGCTCAAGCACAGCAGCCAAGGAACATCCTGGAAAAAAACCTCTCCGCCATCGCATCAGCCGCAAGCATGTCACAAGCTAACCGCATCATCAACGAGACACTTGAAATGTTCTCCTCAAACGATGTGCCTGTGCTCATCATCATCAGCCAAGCAGGCGGATTCAACGACTACGACCGTCCCACAACCATCGAGGATTATCTCAACTACGTTAAGGACCAAAAAGTCAATCGTAACAAAGTGTCGGAATTGAAAGTCAACAGCGAAGGAAAAATCATAGAAGTAGAACTTATTAAAAACTAAGAAAAAGCATGAAAAAGATATTTGCAATGATGACATTCGTCCTGCTGGTGGCAGGCACTGCCATAGCACAAGACGAACTGAGTTTTGAACGTAAACAGGCCATTGACAGCCTTGCACTCGAAAAGGTGCGTGACCTCAGCAAATACATCAAAATAGTGGGTTCCAAAGAAACCGCATGGAGCGAAGCCAACCGTGTGATCGACCGTGCCGAGGAACTGTTTATGAACAATGCTGAAATCGGTGTGTCGTCACTCGCCTCCAACAATATCAAATATTACAAGGTACGCCCTTACCTTGAGCATTTGATGCGTCTCAACTACGACCGTGTGGAGATCGAATGGTACAACATTGAGTACGTCTCTGACTTACAACGCCAGCCCGACGGCACATACGTCGGTGTTATCACCATATTCCAAGCTTTCAGAGGTTACGACAGTGAAGGCAACTTGGCTTACAAGGACACAACCAAAAAAGACATCACCGTTTATGTGAAACGCAAGGAAACCCAAATCGGCGGACGCATGGTCGGATTCTGGGATGTGCTCCTCGGTGACATGAGGGTGAAGGAAACAGTGAATAAATGAGAAGTCAGGAGTCAGGAGTCAGAAGTAAGAAGAATGGGGGAAAGCCTTCGGTTTTCCTTGTGTTAGTCTTGCTTTTGAGTATAGGCATATTGCCCCTATCGGCGCAGTCCGTCGGTGATTTCCAAATGGACGAGTCGAATCTCTATGCCATGACCAAGCAGATGGGACAATTTTTCCGTCGGTTCAACTATGAAGAAGATCAATTCGGCCACAGAATCAACCCGAAAGATCCTTCTTATCATAACCGAGAAAAACGCCAGCAATCGCTCTCGATACTTTTCGACCAAGAGACTTACGGCAGCCAACCTGACTTGCAGCGTTTCTTCATAGAAGATGTCACTGCCAATGACTCCACTTTTATGACCTTCCTTGGCGGTCGCTGGTATTCCGAAGTGTCGGCCACCTTCAAATACAAAGGAAAAAATGTCAGTATCATTATGATTCTTGGCGTTGAACAGGAAGGCCTCGGCTCCAAATGGGTGCTCAACAATATTTATTTCTCCGAGTTCAACAAGCTCTTCCCTACTGGCGAAATGACAGAACGAGAGAAACATTTCCTGCATCCCATGAGCCATGAGCTTGACTTCATGAACATCTATAAAATTTTTAAAGAGCCGGATGTCATTGAATATTACGCTTCCAAATCGTTTGAGCCCGATTACCTCACCCTCTTTTTCTATGAAATCAAGAAAGGGAACCTGATCTTCCAAAACGTGGATACCGTCAAGTTCCATGTATTCCAGATCAAGGATTGGTTTTTTGAGTTGTCGTGGTTGAACCGTAGCGGCAGCAATGCCGGATGGCTCATTTCCAATCTTATATATATTCCTGAAAAGGAAAAAAAGGACCTTATTAAATTTTACGAACCATGATGAAAAAAACTGTCACATTGGTCTTGTTGCTGTGCTGCCTTGCTTTTACCGGCATGGCCCAGAAAAAGAATAAAGTCGAACTCACCAAGGAAGAATTGGCCAATTACGAGGCAGAGATTGCACAGATGGTGAAATACCTACAAGAGACTTTGAACTTCATAGGTGATCCATCGCAAGCCGCTCAGGAAAAAGAAATCATCTTCTCGGAAAGCTATACCAAAATCTTCCAAAACGATAAGGTGCAGATTGAAGATGACCTTGACACCAAACGGTCGGTCAATCTCAACAAAGACGTTCAGGCTTATCTGAAAGACATCGATTTCTTCTTCAGATATGTGACCTTCACTCTCGACATCCAAAGCATCAGTAATTTGCATAAAGACGATGGGAGTCTCTATTTCAAAGTCACAACCAACAGGAAACTTTTAGGTAAGACGGTTACAAACGACTCTATCAACGAGGTTAAAACACGTTACATAGAAATCAATCTTGACAAGAAAAACAACGACCTTAAAATTGCCAGCATTTACACTACCAAAGTGAATGAGAAAGAGTCGCTCAGATACTGGTGGAACTCCATGCCAAGCTCATGGAAAAACTATTTCGGGAAAAACATTAAGATCAACGATACCATCCCGTTGAAATCAGTGATGCAGGTCAATGAGACCGACTTCATTTATTCTTACCCCATTCTTTCGGTGCAGGATGGCGACACCATTTTGGTTGACTGGAAGGAGATTGTCGTGCGCAAAGGGTTAGACAAACTCTATAGTCAGCTTAAAAATCTCAGCATGACCCAAGAAGTCAATGTGGCAAATAATGTGGCAAATGTCAAAACCATCACCAATTTGGAGCCGCTTTCTGAACTTTCGGAATTATCTTCACTCAATATTACAGGAACTAATGTCAATGACCTCACGCCACTGCGTAATGCCAACAAACTAAAAACACTTAAAGCAGGAAACACCAGGATTGAGGATATCACTCCCTTGAAATATGACATTATGCTGGAAGACCTTGATATCTCGCATACGGATGTCAATGATCTTTCTATCCTTGATATTCTGAACCGCCTCGAAAAACTGAATATCTCATACACAAAGGTAACTGATTTGAAACCTATCGAACACTGTCCGAAATTAACTCATCTTTTTGTGGAAGGTTGCGGAATCAATACCATACAGGCTATCAATAAATTGGAGGAAATTGTATCACTTAACGTCAGTGGCAATCCCATTCGAAACCTATCGCCAGTGAGTCATTTGAAATCTTTGCAGAGTTTGAAAATATCCAACACATCCATCTCTAATTTAAATGCCTTGCAGGACATGGAGGATCTCAGAGAGCTGTATTGTAGCAATACAGTCATTAGAGACCTCTCACCTCTTAAAAACCACAAAAGGCTAAGCAAAATCTATTGTGACAATACTAAAATAGACATAGACCAAGCCACAGAGTTTACCAAGAATAATCCGTACACCCTTGTCATTTATAACACTTCAGCATTGGAGGAATGGTGGAATAACCTGCCGCTTTATTGGCAAGCTGTTCTCAAAACGCATATTCAAATTGACAGCGAGCCATCCACAGAACAACTGCATGAAGTCATCAATATGACAGATTTGGATCTTTCAGGCAATCAATACATGCAAGACTTAATCCCTGTGGGTCGGCTTACTAATTTGGTTAATCTTAACATTTCCAATACGGAAATCACACATCTTGGTCCGCTCTCGGGAATGACTAATCTCGAAAGTGTCAACTTGGAAAATACATACGTCGGCAGTTTGAAGCCTTTGGCTGATATGAACAGACTGCGTTTCCTGAACATCAAAAACACACCTATCGATAATTTAGACGCTCTTGTCAATGATAGCCATCTTGAGACAGTTTTGGCCGACGGAAGTGATATCGGAGATGAAGAGGTCAGAGCCTTAAAAGACGCAGTTCCCAATGTCACAGTGATCTACCAGACAGAAGAATTAAAGAAATGGTGGAAAGAACTTGATGAAACATGGAAAGACATTTTTAAAGACCAAATAGGATGTGACTCCTATTATCCTTCTGAAATTGAATTGCAAAAGATACAAGATCTTGTTGAAATTAACATTGAACAAGAAAATCTTATTCAGTCTCTGGAACCAATCCAAAGACTTCATTGGTTGGAGAAAATAAGTGTAAACAGCCAAGGTATTCGTGACATCAGTCCTTTA